>Ga0307945_1003075_pt1 | contig 13529 bp, 9 predicted proteins | sample OrgLakmetagen228_FD_201818 | JGI IMG/M metagenome (GOLD analysis project Ga0307945, IMG submission 201818) | Saline water microbial communities from Organic Lake, Antarctica - #228 | ecosystem: Environmental > Aquatic > Non-marine Saline and Alkaline > Saline | place: Antarctica: Organic Lake...
CCTCTCCCTCTCCCTCTCCCTCTCCCTCTCCCTCTCTCTAACACAAATTGTACTAAACCCTTCAGGTGTGCTTTGCGCAAGCTGCAGTCTCTGGACTTGGCAGTGCACTCAAATTTGAGATCAAAGACCCTTATTGGCCTCGACAAAGTGGTGGGTAAATGGTTCAATTTACTTTCATGTCAATGGAATAAGCTTGATCGTTATAAATTCGCACATTATAAAGCATGAAGATGTGTAAGTAAAAATATACAATTGTGAGAAAGGTACGTTATTTTGGTACTGAATCACTTCATTTTTTCAGGTGTCTTTGTAGATCATTGTGTCTTTGATACAGCATGCAAACTGTCACCAACATTTCTCCTTGCAAACTATGGCGTCATCCTTGCTCCTTTTCTATTTTGATTATCAGGCGTCATCCTGGCTCATTGTGTCTTCAATGACAGCATGCAAACTGTCACCAACGTTTGTCGCTGCGTCCAATCAGATCTACAATTGCATTGACCCAATCAGAAACCCGATTGCATTGACCTGATTAGATCCACAATTGCATTGACCCAATCAAATCCACATTTACATAGACCCAGCACTCTTTAGATATGTACAGTTGACTACTTTACTGCACTGATTTCGGTGTTTTGCAAGCAGCATTTAATTACTTACAACATAACATTACCTTAGGTGACTAGCTGTAGACAATTGCGGGCACTCACGCTTCGAGGCCTGTCGATTCCTGAAGCCTCCAAGATCAATGCATCGCACCTCCGCAGCCTTTCTCTGTCCCACATGCCCATGGCCAACTTGAAAGCCTTTGACTTTAAAGACAGCGGTGCGTGGGGGTCAAAAAGGACAGTGTGTTTGGTGTTTCAACTGTTGTAGAAATAATGTTTAATCCTCTTGTTTGCAAAGCCGTGACATGCCTCTGCTTCAGAAATTCTGAGTGCTAGAAGCTATAGCATGCTTTGCTTTGAGCACTGGCATTTTCCATGGCAGTGCTGTGTGGAAAGCTTCACTGGTTTTGTACTTGCCACGTAAAGCGCGTTGCTTGGAATGCAAACGGAGTGAGAGCTGTGCTGCAATTGAAGCATTTCACTTTCATCTTGCATTGTCCACCTTTGATTTGTAAATTTCCTGGGCAAACTTTGCCAAGCTGAAGGGGCAAAAGATGTTTCCGCTACTTGGTTTGGACAGCACACACCACATCTTGCCATATACCGTAATTTCACTCTTGCCCTGCAGTATGCCTGAAATCCCTGCACCTCGGAACGCTCATGATGCCCCAGGATGCTACATCTTTTGAAGCCACCGAGGCTTCAAATGCACTGGATAGCTTTGTGGCTCAGGTGTGCTCCTTCACTAGGCACTAAAATTATGGTCAGGGCCCTGCTGCACGGTTAGGTTGCTTGTTAGTCAGCAGGTCTCAACAATGTTCAGCTTTCACACATGCGGTAACCATACTGGACGTTTAAGTTAACACAACAGGCAGTAACGTGACAGACGGTGATGCAGTCTATTGTTTTAAAGTTGAAAGCTGTAAATTTGCAGGCCTTCCTGAGCTTGTGCTGTCTTGTATTGCTTCCACACACATGTTTGCACTGCTGTTTGATTTGAAGTTAATATCTGAAAGGTTATGCCGCAATCGCAGGTTGCTCACATGTTTCCTAAATAGATGTTTTTGCACGTGTCCTGCAGGTGGAAACACTTAGGCTGGAGTCTCTGCTGCACAGCCTGCATTTACAGGCAGACAGGTAACAGGAATCAGGTTGCCCACAGGTACATATATTTCGACATATATATGTGAGTATGTAAATGTCGCTTTTTTTATCACCTCTTGCTCTTACAGACAGAGAAAGGCATATGAGACTAATTTGCAGACCTCCTTTGATTGATACTCAAGTGAAAGTAATGTGATCCTAACCCTACGCTCAACTGCGTGGGTCAGTTTTTAGCAGGCGTCATTTTACACTGCAAGAGTCATGTGCACAATCTGACCTATATGATTCTTCCTTCCAATCAAGCTTTTAGTGCTTCATCGATTTTAGGTTGTAGTGTAGAAGGAGAAGGAGAAGGAGGAGGAAGAGAAGTAAGAGAAGGAGAGGGAGGTTATATTTAGGTATTTCCATTATCTCACCTTATTCACTTAAATCATCTTGCATTATTAACATCCATACAAACATCAGTTATTATGTTTCTTCTTCCATCCCCCCGCTCACAGGGGGCTCCTCAACTGGGCTGAAAGAGCTTTTGCATCGCTCGCCCCTCTAGAGCATCAATTGCGGGAGCTGCATGTAAGCCAAACCCTTTGGTTATAAAATCTGTGACGTTGCTATGGCTTAAGTGTTGCAAAAAGGTCCAGTTTTTAGAGACTGTGTACAAGTGAGATGCCTGTTTGGAAATTGGCCTGTTTCTGCGACCCAACTCCCAGGTGTCTGGCTGCTCATTGCATCGCATAAAACGGGATCTGTAACAAATTTGCCCTTACCTCCAGATCAAGGACTTCATCATCTCTGACGGGAAAAACCTGGCCAAAAGTCTTCCCTGCTTAACTAAATTAAGCATCTCAGGTTGCACCCTACTTAAAGATGCTCTGCCGGGTAAGAATGAGAGCTGCTTCCTTTTGTGTCAAGGAATTGCAAGGCTACGCAACAACAGCCAGTTTGTTTTGAAAGCAAAACTACTTGAAGTCTTGCTCTTTCAGCTGGTTGCATGAACCTCTGATCCATGTGATGTTCAGAAAGAGGGCTATAGGCACCACATATGCAGGAAGAATAGCCTTTCAAAGAAATGATGCACACAGAGCACAGCTGGCTTCAACAAGTGGATGCTAGCAGGAAACAGCGCTTTTATTCTTACCACCGCTTTGGTTTTTGAAAACACTCCTGCAGATTTGGTGCATGGACTCAAGGAACTGCAATGTCTGAAGATTGGACCATGCATGTCCACTCAGCTCAGTCAAGGAGAAGTACGCAAGGTATGGCGTTTTTGTGTGCTTCTTGCCATTCTGTGTATTGCCTCTGAAATAAAATCTACGCAAGTTCAGCTACAGACATCATTCTGATATTCATAAACACAACCTTTGCCAAGTTTAACGGATTTTTCTGCGGCACCTTGACGGGTACAGCTGCATGGTTGTGCTGGCTGCAGGCTTGTGCAGCTGGGCTAGCACCGCAGCGAGCGTCCATTGTTCTTAAAATAACGTGCATGAACCTGCGCTTCCTGGACCTGCATAGGTGGGTGAAGTATGATGCAGAATTGCGGGACACAACCTAATTAGTTGGCACAAGGATATCCATATTACAAATGCTTGGAGCTCTCATCAGGAACCGGATTCACGTCGAGCCTGCAGCCCTCCTGATCCCAGTTGGTTTTTTTTCCTTTGCGGTGGAGGAGTTTTGCGGTACCTGGTACCAAATTGGCTCCTTTTCCTTGATTAATATGGAGAGTGGCTTCACTGCCTGCGTAGTTTCTGTCCTTACAAAGGATTTGAGCGTGGGTACGTGTGGCACCTAGGTTTGCACTAGTACGAACAGTTTGACCATTACTGCATATAGCATCAATTAAATGCTACATAAACAAATTGGCTGGTGCATGTTGTCATTGGTTAAGAATACTTGACTTTGCACACGGTTCTGTGCCTGGCAGATATGGCAGCAAACTGGAAATTAAGGCATTGGGGTGCCTAGATACAATGCGTGAAGCCAACCGCTATGAACCACAAATGCCTCAAATGAACTACTGGAAATTGTTCAACGGTTTCACACATGCACATGGCGTTAATGTCCTAGACTTTTCAAACGTTGTATTTCCAAGCAAACGTCGCTCAGGTATCACCTACTGGCCCTTTTCTTAACAGGTGTGAACGCTGGAGTATGCGATCCAAGGGGAGGGCTAAAGTGGAGCTAGAAATTTTGTCTTTTTCGTACTCGTGTCGATCGTGGAAAAAAATGTTCCTGACCTGGGGTGGCGGGAAGCTGCTGAAGTCATAGGTTGTGGTGCACTTTTGATGATGTACGTATTGTTTTTGTTGGATTCAGCGTTTCCAGATGCGACTATATTGTTGAAGAGAAACCCAGCGTTTCCAGACTCACTGTACATTATTCTGTCTGAACAATCATTTCACCATCTCAGTTGGCATTACTCTTACGTTGCTGGCTCCTGTAAATTGAAAGCCTAGTAGTAAAGTGGTCCAGGCCACGCTCCATAGGGGTTGCGGGCTTAATGTCATCCAGTTACGTGAGCACATAGTTTGGTGTGTGTCATCGCTGCCGTTCAGGGTACTAGTAAACTACACTAGAAGCAAGTAGAAAAACGCATACATTAAAAGCGGAAAAATCACCCTTATATTCATCACTGACTAGCTTGAAAATTGGTTCTTGATTATTTTAGCTAGGAGCAGAAGCAAACTCTGGAGAAAGCAAGTCAGATAAATACGCACGGCACCTACCTCCCTGACGAAGCACCTAGAAACTACCCATGGGAACACACAGAGAACGAGGCAGGAAATTAAACTCCAGAACCCTTAAAATTACAAACAACAATTACGCAAGATGAATCAGATGGCACTAAAGATAGAAACTGGCTACCAATTTCTATACTTGACAAAAGTGCTTTTAATGAATGTATTAAAACCCTGAGCAACAACAAATCCCCAGGACCTGATGGTATTATAAACGAGCTTCTACGTATGCTACCCACAGAAATCCAGGAAGCCATACACATGCTCTTCATTATTATGTGGGCAACTGGTTTCACGCCATAAGCTTGGAAAATCAGCAATACTATATTAATAGAAAAAATAAAGGAGATGAAATGGAGGCATCTACCTATCGCCCAATTGGCTTAGCAAATACCCTCTACAAACTATGGACACATCTCATCACAAACACTCTACGAATATGCAGAAGCAAACTCCATACTCAGCACCACACAAGCTGGTTTTTGCAAACAAAAAGACCCCATTTACTGGCTCGAAAACTTGATCATGGCACTAGAAGATGCTAAATTCTTTCACAAAGACATCTATGCCCTTTTTGTGGATGTTACCTCAGCTTTCAATACCACTGACCACGATCGCATGCGCTGGAAAATGTATGACCTCGGTTTCCCGACTGACGCCATAGATGCTGTCAAAATTTTCTATGAGAATGCCACCACCCAAGTCAAGCTTTCTTCAGGGGTCTGCACAGGTCAAATACCAGTAGAGAGAGGCATGATCCAGGGAGACACCCTCTCCTCATTTCTTTTCCTTCTTTATATGGAACCCCTCTTGCGATGGCTGCATGTAGGAGGACGCGGCTACGTCCACACCTGCATCCCGAAAGAAAACGAGCTTCAAACGCATCTGGCCAACAACATCAGCAGCGCCTCTTTTGCAGACGACCTCCTCTGCCCCACGGGTAACCTGAAAAACCTTAAAGTGCAAGCAATTAAACTCACCCTTTACGCTAATTGGGCCGGATTCATTGTATCTGGCAGTAAAACCAAGTCACGGGTAGTCTAAATGCGTCCCCCTTTAAAGACCAGAATGGCCTAACACCGTCTGAAGCAATCGAGCATCAACTCAAAAGCACCATACTGGTTCAAGACCAAACAAAATACATCACACCCAGCTCCCCCTTCCTCTATCTAGGAGTCACCCTGACGATGGATCTCAACTGGACGCACCAGTACAGGCGCATGGACGAAAACCTAAAGCATAAGCTTGATTCCCTTGAAGGCTCTTATGCCTCACCACGGCAAACACTAAACATAATACACACAGTGATTATCCCTAGTCTGGCCTACGCTTTTGCGGTCACACCATGCTCCTACCCAGACCTGGATAAGTGGGATGCAATGATTGGAAGGGTGATCAAAAGCAAACACAACTTATGGCGAAGCACACTGACTGCCATGATCCGTGAAGATGTCCACAGTTTTGGGTTGGGTGCCCCCTCCATCTGCGTGGAACATCACAGGCGCTCAGCAGTAGCACTTGTAACCAGCCTAGAAGACCCTTCTGAACGTCACAAATCTGTGACCATGCAGCTGGGCCTGTACGTACAGACGGCGTACCTCAAAATTCAATGACGCCGTCTGTACATTCTTACCTCTTAAGAACGTTTTTACGCGGCTAGAACGTTCAGATCATTGCTTTTCCGGAACGTTTGTGGAAAGCTAAGAACGTTCTTGTGGGACAAAGAACGTTCTTGGTGAAAATGTCTTTTCTAGAACGTTCTTGCCCGTTCCAAAAACGTTCAAGGCACGTTCTGAACAAATACGTTTCCCTGAGTGAGAGCCACCAACCCCAGATAGCACCAATCGGCGACACCGCCAGCCACCAGTAGAGCCACCAACCTTAGATAGCATGCTAAAGACCTTACTAGCAAAACTCGGCGTGACATCCACCTCGTCGAGATCAAATACTGTGAAGCATGGCTCCTTTTCTTAATTTAACCCTAAACCTTTGTCCTAGGATTATGGATTGCTAGAGAAACCGAGAGCCTTATAGCGTAAAAAAAATCGGCTTACTCCAAAAACTTTGATAGCCAAATCGAGTAAGAAGATCATGCTGAGAAAGATGGTGCTTTCCGATTGTTGAACAGTGCCCTGGTTGCAATTCCAGACCTTTTTGAGCTCCTCAATATAAAATGTAAACAGCTGGAAAGAACTAAATTTTAAGACATACTGGATCCTGCGTGGAGCATTTGGCGCCGCGAAATGCAAGCCTGTTCCCGAGCGGGGTCATGTTGTTGCAATTGCGCGATGAGCAGAATGTTAAATACAACATCGCTGGAGCACAATTGCATTCCGGCCACGTGTGCTCGGTGCAAGCCCTGTCCGGGAGTGAGAATGGCAGGTTTCAGGAAGTTCCAACAGACATCTTGCATCACCCATAAGGTCTTTATAGCTGTGGAAGTTTGCACCCCTGCCATGCCTTTTCACACAAGACTTGCCTTTTCACACAAGACTTGGAGTTGCACGACCTACGGTCCCCAAGCGCAGCGCCACTATTTATGTGGGGAGTGGTTTTCACTGCCTGCGTATTTTTTCTTTACTTTTCTTTCCTAACCTTGTTTAATAAAACCATGTGTGAATTTGCGTGAAAACCGTTGACACTGCATCTTCAATAAAGTGGCTCATCCAGCTACGTAAATTATTTGTAAATTATTGAACGAGACAAGTCAAAACAGCCACAACTGAAAACCAACTAGCCAAAAGTCACACAATTTGTCACCACAACCAATTTGGCGTGACAGATCAGCATAATTTCCCAAATATTTCTGTTTCCCTTTTGCTTCCTATTCGAAAGTAGTGTGAGGAAGTTTTCACAGCGGTAGTTGTGACTCTACAATTGCAGTCTGTTATTAGCGTAAAAACCCCTTCATCCGATCCTCCTGCCTGTCTTGTGCGCACATTGATCAAACTAACGCTTGAGTTAAGATGCGGCATATCCAATTTTCTCAGGTCATCGTGTGGGTGCTAAAGATGCCACTGCCTACACCATTTCAAGAGTAATGAAGACTCCGCCAGTCTGGCAAATGACCTCTTTGTAACTAACTACATGGAGAGTCGAAAAGAAGAGATGATCATTAGGTTATAAGGGGCCCAAAAGAGCTCCCCCTTGTCCAAGGCACTTTCTATGTTGACGCAGGCATTCCCGCCTTGTAATTGCAGCGATCGGGTAAACGTTTATAGTTGAAAACATTCATAGGTTTGCTTCGCCCATATACCCATGTCTATCTACATGCGTTCAAATTTTGTACAAATCTTCAGTACATATAAGTAAACGAAATATTGTTTTATTTATCACTATAATACACCCTCTGCATCCTCACATGCGTGCTACAAAAGAACAACACCTCAGTCATGAATCAAACAGCTCCCAAGAATGCGAATCCCAAGAATGCTTGCTTTAATCAAATCTGCCCGACTAGAAACGCACACACCAAGTTGTCAGCTAAGAATCCATCACATTCTTCTAGGGTGCCACCACCATCATGCATCAGACATTTGAGGTAGCCTCAGCGTCAATTGCTCAGAGGCAAGGTAGGGGGCAGCAGGCGGTGCCGTTGCCTAGCATCCTGCTGGGCGCTGGGTGAAGGTCTCTGCTGTGCACCTGGAAAGGAAACACAATATGTGTGGAATCGATTAAGAAACCCAAGCAAACTATCTTATCATCGCTGATGTATTTGCATATAGAACACCAGCAAAGTTCAATTCACAGCGCCTTTACATGCTTTGCAGACCAAGTAAAATTTACTGCCGCCCCAACTGCACACCAGAACGCGGCACCAAACACGATTCTGGTCACGTTAAAAGAAATGACACACACACACACACATTCGTGTAGATACACACACCCTTGGCCTACTTGAGGCAGCCCAGCTCGGAAGCCCACGTGCCGGTACCCCCCTCGGGGTGATGATGACCTCCGCAAGCTGTGCATTGTTTAAAGGTGTGTGTGTATGTGTGTGTGTTTGTGTGTGTTTACATGCACACGTGGAAACAAGGGACCAGCAACTTCTGAAAAGCAAACTCAAATGGCATCCCAATCACCTGGCAGATAGGTTTCCAAACACTTGATGTGCCATTCCAATCAGCCCATCTGCCACATAAGCTGTGAGCTGCAAGCATGGAACGGGATAGAAGCAACAGTCAATCAGAAAAAACCCACAGAGAAAATTCAAATCGTCACATTTACAGGAAGCAGTTGCTGCTGAGGATTCAGGACGTCAAGAAAACCCGTTCAATCAACATTATCACGGGAAAGGCAGCAACAAACGGCCTCTCACACGCAGCATGGTCATTACAGCAAACAGCAAAATAGGCTTCCTAGGATCCTGCCTCATTTTCATTGATATAGGCAGCGACGAACGACCGGCTAGTTTGAAACAGCCAAAACAAGAAGTAAGAAGGTGGCTTTTTCCACCCCACTTATTGATATTAATAACAGCTTTACTTCCAGCCGTCCTGATGCAGTGCTGGTTGCTTTAACCTCCTCTAAACCTCGTAGAGCACAACCTAGCAGAGGGGGTTGGGTTTTTCGGAGTGGCAGGAGGCAACTCAGATACACTGAGGGCACTTCTGTTTAGCGCCACCAGCCACTAGCAAAGCAACCAAACCCAGACAGCACCAACCTGGAGGTCCCAGCATTCATGAACGTAACATCCATCTCATTGAAATTCAGTATTGTGAGGACATTCAATCTCATAATTAGATATATTATTGTTAAGGAGCTTCCATTTTTCTCCACAAAACCTTTGAGAGTGAGTGGCACCATCTACAACACGTGATAGAACCCCTCACTTGGACTTGGGTCTTGATTCTCAATGAGTTAATAAACTTGCGTCAAGCTCTATATGCATTCTGTGGCAATGAGAGCGTGCAGATAGTGTTGCAATGAGAGCGTGCACATAGTGTTGCAATGAGAGCATGCATATACTGTTGCAATGAGAGCATGCACAAGCACAAGATTTGATCCTACCAAGTTTGCTAGGACGAGGCCAAAGAGCTGTGCTCGGAAATTGAGGGGCAGATCAATGACGGCGGGAACTTGACGACGGAAAGGGTCTCCTGCGCTCACATGCTTGTGCGGTTAATGACAAAAATCAGTACGTATGCCCTTAGCTATGGCGTTCAACATGCGCCTTGCTGTGAATCAGAACAATGCATGGTGATGTAACCTATCACCTTCAGCCGCAAGTTGTAAGAAAGTTCATGATGATTCAAAAGCAGCAAGGTCTGGGCGGCATACATGACTAGGGTTGGCCAGAACCGTATATACGCACCGTGTATGACCTGATGTATGGTGATTTCCCTGCTTAAATTACTGTATGTACACTGTTTAAACGCATAGAGATTGGTTCTGCCCTTCCTTACACATAAGGCATGTTTGGTAGATGCGCAGCAAGTAGCAGTTTCACAGGCGCCATTCCCACCTATGCTGACGCCACCACTGAAGTGTTTTGCAGCCTTTTGTTTACATTTGACAAACCATCCCCTGTTTATATCTGACAAATAATCCCTTGTTTATATTTGACAAACCATTCCTTGTTTATATTTGACAAACCATCCCTTCTTTATATTTGACAAACCATCCCTTGTTTATATTTGACCAACCATCCCTTGTTTATATTTGACAAACCATCTCTTGTTTATATTTGACAAACCATCCCTGCTCCTTACCTAAAAGGCATGCAAGCCCTTATGATCCCTTCCGACCTCAAGTGTCATTGCAATGTCTCTGTCCTACCTGAAAGTTCTTCTGTAGGTATTACTGATCCGACCTCAAGTGTCATTGCAACGTCTGCGTCCTACTTGAAAGTTCTTCTGTAGGTATTACTGATCCGAGCTCGCACTCGGGAGCAATGACAGAGCTTAGCCAGTCAGTCAGTGCAGTCCTATCATCACTTGGGGACCAATGACAGAGCAAAGCCACTCAGTCAGCCATCCAGTCTCATTATCATCTGGGGGACTAATGATAAGTATTGAGGGTCATTCATTACAGTCAACGTCCCATCATCATTCACTCGCTCACTCACGCACTCAGGCCTACCACCTACCTGCAGCCTAAAGCACAAGCAGGTCGAACACAAACAGGACCAACAATCATGTCAGCAGCCAGTAATCTATTCCATCATCACTCACTCATTAATAGGGTTGGCCAGAACCGTATATACGATATGCACCGTACATGACTGTGTATTTGGTGATCTTCTTGCCAGAATACCGTAAGTACACCGTATATATATGGTTCTGGCCAGCCCTACGCATGAACATCAAGCCCACCTCCTCCTACCTGGAGCCCAGAGTACGTACAAGTCAAAGACAAACAGGACCAACAGCACTGACACCAGCCAGCGGTTTGTGTGCAGGCCTCGCCGGAAAGGTTTTCCGGCATTGAACACCAGTGCATTAATGATGAGCTGCCTGCGACGGGTACGAGCAGAATGTGAGGACAGGGTCAATGCTCTTAAATGTGATGTTGCTGTAACCTACTCTCACTGTCTGCGCCTGTGCATTTGTTGATTTTATTGCGTGCAAATTTGTGAACATGTGTGTATGTGTGTGTGTGTGTGTGCACGCAAGTACACGTATGTGGGTGCGAGTGGGAGACTTGGGGGCAAGCAGGTAGTGTTGGGACACTTGTCCCCAAAAAAACGTTTAGCTTGTTGATGACAAGGTGCTTTAAAGAGGGTTGTCTGGTCAGAGGTTTATGCCAGCAGCAACACTCAAGTTAATGCCAGCAGCCAAACTCGGGTTATAACCAGCAGCATAACACAAGAGTGGTTCAGCAGCATACATCGGGTGTCTGTCAGCAGGATAACTTAGGCCGTTGTCTTTGGCGTAACAAATGGCTCCTCCCAGGGGGTGGAGACTTGCAGCGCATGGAGTGTGAGACAATCCCAAGCTGCAATCTCAACAAACTGAACGAAATTTCGAGGCTTTACATAAAAAAACACACTTGAATACGGTAGATGAGCATACACTCGGGGGAGGACATTAACGAGGTCCCCCATCCCCGCCAATCGGTTTTGATGATGGTTTTGATAACTATAATGTTGCACCCACATTTCATCCATCAAGACTGCTCTCATGGCAAACCAGCACAAAGCTAGAGAGTGTAAAACAAGTTCTTTCTGCAAATAGTATCCCCTATCATTGTTTGAGATGGCCCAAAGCAATTCTTTTGGGTCCTCGAGTCTGGATGACACACACACACTTAAAGCAAAGCATGCGCTAACGAGCATCCCTGCCTTGTGACGTTGAAGTTCATTATACCATTCAGCACGACCCCTCACCAAGCCTCTCACCAGCACGCAATGATGAACAGCACCCCTGCTTCAGGCCTGCGCTCTGACACTGAGATGTCCAGCGTCTTTGCTTGGGCAGATGTGTCAAATGGCACAAACCAGGCCTCGCTTTCTAGCATATACAGAGCCAGGAGCTGAAAGAAGGTGTCAACTGCCACCTGTGAAGGGTGCACATGTGTGTGTGTGTGGCTGTGTGCGTGTGTGTGTGTGTGTGTGTGTGTGTGTGTGTGTGTGTGTGTGGGTGTGTGTGTGTGTGTGTGTGTGTGTGGGTGTGCGCGTGCGTGCGTGTTTGTGTGTGTGTGTGTGCGTGTGTGTGTGTGTGGCGTGGGGGCCTGTTTGTAGGCGTGTGTGTGGGGAGAGGGGGTTAGGGTTATTAGCATGCAATTAAAAGAAAAACATTGCATGGAAGCAGGCTTTCACCTTCACCTGTGAAGGGTGTATTTATGTGTGTGGGGTCACATGTATAAAATGCGGCAGATGACTGAATATGCATGGTGGTAGCTCATGGTAGCAATACCTCCTTCAGTGGTACACACGGAATGCATGTACAATCCACGGCTACCTATACGACACACACACACACTCACACACATGCACATGCTCAAGCAGAAAAACACATGCACAAACTAACCTCGGCACTTCAGGTCCCAACAACTATGTAAACGCACGTCCCCCTCGCCTTTACAATTAATACGCATTTGAGTAAGCACAGGCAGGATGATGGTTACGCACACCACTTTTGAGGGAGGCCTAATTAAAACTGCACGCAATTTCCCCCTCATCTCCTTACAGTACTCACGCACCTGAGCTAGCACAGGCAGGATGACGGTTACGCACACCACTTTTTGAGGGAGGCCTAGTCAAGCTGAGTTTAAACTGCACGCAATTTTCCCCTCATCTCCTTACAGTGCTCATGCACCTGAGATAGCACAGGCAGGATCACGCACCTGAGCTAGCACAGGCAGGATCACGCACCTGAGCTAGCACAGGCAGGAACACGCACCTGAGCTAGCACAGGCAGGATGACGGCCGCGCACACCACTTTTGAGGGGGGCCGCTTCAAACCGAGCTTGCGTGCTGGCTCAGTGAGACCCATGCAGGAGGCGAGCAGCGTAGTGTGCAGCATGTCTTGAAGCAGGTACTGCGGGGGCGTGAGTGGTTTGCGTGTGCGTAAGGGTTTGTCAATTGTGTGTGTTGAAAGCGAGCTTGATTCTATCACCACCCAGAGCAAGAGGCTAGTATGATTTGCATCAATCACTACAGAAACAAAGGTCACTACGTGCATGTGTAGACTCCTCTGTTTTAAACAGTGAACAGCGGCTGCGGATTTAGAGCTCAACACGCAACAAGCCACAAAACGCAACGCAACGCGCACACACATACACACCTGATAGTTTCCAACAGTGAGACCTCGGCTATACAGCAGCGCCAGGGACAGCACCTGAAACGTAATGTTGAGCCAGCGCGGTTATTATTTGTTGTCATGAGTGTGCACATACTGGGTTGTGTGTGTGTGAGTGTGTGTGTGTATGTGTGTGTATATGTGTGTGCAGACCTTAATGACAGTGTAGGGAAGAAGCTTACTTATTGGGTTGTGTGCGTGTGTGTGTTAACATGTTATGCGCAATATAAGTAGATTCCGCTTGCGTGCGCATACTTTGAAAGTTGAGGCAGCAGCGTGGCATGAAGATGGTTCTTGCGTATGTGACCAATGTCCTGGTGAAGATGAACATGTTC
>Ga0307945_1003076_pt1 | contig 13528 bp, 17 predicted proteins | sample OrgLakmetagen228_FD_201818 | JGI IMG/M metagenome (GOLD analysis project Ga0307945, IMG submission 201818) | Saline water microbial communities from Organic Lake, Antarctica - #228 | ecosystem: Environmental > Aquatic > Non-marine Saline and Alkaline > Saline | place: Antarctica: Organic Lake...
GGGAGAACACATTCTCGTATTCTCACCTTGTATGCTTGTATGTGACTGTGCATGTGTGTGTGTATGTGTGTGTGTGTGGGTGGGTGTGCACAAACGTCTCAAATTGTCATAATGCCTCAGTCTGGCCACAAAAAGGAGGTCTTTGCGTCTGATCTGGGATGCAGTTGTACTATTACAATGAAAGCAGCACAACATTTGGTGGTAATCAGCATTCGAAATAATATTGAACGTAGATCCAAGGAAGAATTCAGTCCCCTAGACGATGATGAGCAAGCAGACCCCTGTGCTCCATAGAACCCCTCATCTGCACTGCTGCAACAAGTGGGAGTGATTTCTACACCTACACAGTTTATTTTTTGCTTGGAAGATTCTGAAACTTACCCTCCGTGTCATTCAATTTATTTGCAAGATCAGAGTCACCTGTGCATTTTCACTCTGCACATAATTATCAGGTACAACAGCAGCAGGAGCAACAGGAGAAGGAGGAGGAGCAGCTCAAGCAGAGACCAGTGCAATTGGCAGCCAGCAGCAGCGCTCACGCAGACCCACCTGCCTGCGGCCCTTACACACTTCAGCCAAGCCTGCACTGCCCCCTCTCTCAAGCACTCTGCGCAAAAGCGGTACAGCTGCACATGACGGAATGCCACAGGCGCGGGGTGGGGGTCGGGTCGGGCCATTCAACATGGAGGGCGGCAGCAGGTTAAAGAAGAAAGCTGAAAGGGGTATGGGCTGGGACGGCAGGTTTGGGGCTGGGGGTGGGATAGGGAGGATGACATTGCTCCAGCAGCAGCAGCAGCAGCAGCAGCAGCAGCAGCAGCAGCAGCGGCGGCAGCAGCAAGGGCAGCGGCAGACAAATGCAGAGATCCCGTTTGGTGATTCCTGGTTATGGCCGGTGCGTGTGTGTAGTGCGTCAAGGTGCTGACATGCATGGCACATATAAGCATGTCCTGCAAAGAGTGTTACCTAAGACAAAACCCACTGAGTTGAGATTAGAGCTCAAATGAGCCTTTTGTTGTGGGGATGGGGACTAACAGGGCAATGTTAAGGACTAACAGGATAGGGCAATGTTTAGGATGGGGACAATGTTAAGGACTAACAGGAAAATGTTAAGGACTAACAGGATGGGGACAATGTTAAGGATGGGGACAATGTTAAGGACTAACAGGATAGGACAATGTTAAGGAAAAGAACAATGTTCAGGATAGGGACAATGTTAAGGACTAACAGGAAAATGCTAAGGACTAACAGGATAGGGCAATGTTAAGGATTGGGACAATGTTAAGGACTAACAGGAAAATGTTAAGGACTAACAGGATAGGACAATGTTTAGGACTAACAAAACAATGGTAAGGATGGGGACTAACAGGACACTGTTAACAAAATTGTTACTTCAATGTCAATCTACTTTGTTAAGATCATAGCGCAAACGAGCCTGTTGTTGTGGGGATGTACAGACTGGACAAAAACCTAGATGGCAAACGTTTTTGGATCGTCATAATTTTTGCCAAAACTGGCACCTGTGGCTTTAGCAAAAATGAAGTGTCTGTTACAACTTGATTCCTGCATCTCATTGCATTTGACGGAGTCCCTGACATTGTTGATACCCAACCCAACTGCTTTGCCTACTTCCCCTTATTGTAGCAATGATTCAAGTCCATCCTTGAAACAAGCACACGCAGATCTCCTGCAAGCAGATCAAAAATGCATACAATGCACTGCAGATCAATGATACAATACAATAGCATCCATTGGTGTCCAGTTCTGCTGAATACATGAAATACGGTTATGTCTTTTTTTCTTTATCGTTATCTTTTTTGTACATTTCTGCCTTTTTTTGTGCACAGAGCGGCTCTCTGGGTCAACTGAGTCTTCTAGCCCCTGGCTGCCATGAGGAAGTGTTGCAGCAGGTTGGTATGGGAATGATTGTTTGCTGAGGTGATGTTGGGAACCTATAATGTATATCTTCCTGTAGTTTTGGCTGCCAGAAGGAAGTGTTGCAACAACTTCGTGTGGGAATGATTGTTTGCTAAGGCCATGTTGGGAACTTATAATTTATATCTTCCTGCAGTTTTGGCTGCCAGGAGGAAGTGTTGCATTAATTTCGTGTGGAATGATCTTTAGCTGAGGCCTCTAGTTTGTCAGGAGCTCACGTTTGGTAGGCATTTTACAATTTTAGACCTTCCTTCAATTTTGGTGTTGAGGTATACGCTAGCCTGAGGCGGAGATCATGTAACTTTTGAAGTTGTTGATGTGTCTGAGCAGCTTGGATAATGCACACATTTAAAACTACGCTGTTAGATTTTTCTCAGTAAAATGGCAGCACCCCTTTACAAAGCAAGCTTGTAATGGTGCACGCATTAAAACGAAAATGGCAGCACCCCAATACAAAGCAAGCTTTTTAGTGGTGCACACATCTAAAACGACGCTGTTGGATTTTCCTCAGTAAATTGGCAGCAGCCCTTTACAGAGCAAGCACTGTGATGTGTGTTTACATGCGCATGTACCCTTTTGCTTATTAACAAATTAAAAGTTGTGCATACATGCTTCTGTGATGCTCACAGGATTTATTCACCAGCCCTGGAGTACTGCAGCATCTACCCACTTCTGCCAATGACAATGCCAAGCCTTACGCCAACAATGCTACACCAAGCAGTACTGCAGATCAGCTTGCCTCCTTCAGTTGCCACGGCCACAGCCTGGATTGGCTCCTCCAACCACCGCCGCAGCTGCTGCAGCAGCAGTTTCTCGAGAAGCCACAGCAGCAGCCACAGCCACAGCCACAGCCACAGCAGCAGCAGCAGCAGCATCTGAACATTGAGCAGCCTGCTCCTGATGTTATGCAGCAGCAGCAGCAGCAGCAGCAGCAGCAGCAGCAACAGCAGCAGCAGCAGCAAAGGGGAGGAGTTGAGCAGCAGCTTGCACATGAAGGCAACGTGAGCACCAGCATCGACCCCCTTCTGATGGACATCCTCAGTCCTCTCCCTCCTGCTGCCCTTCCTTCTACCGCCCTGGAAGACACCCCTGATGCCCCATTTCCCAACACCTCTGATACCCTCCTTCCGCCCTCACAGCCCCCCCCTTTCTCAGGGTGCCACCCCTGCCCCCCCTGCCCCCACAGCAACGACCAGGGCCGATCTGGTCCTGATAAGGCGGCAGGCCTGGACCGCTCCGAATCCCTTGCTGCCATTAACGCAGCCTACGAGTCCATGCTGGGAGGTCGGGCACCCAGCTCTATGGGCCTGGGTTTAGCAGCCTCCGAAATAGTTGCTGAGGGCCCTTACTGCCCTTATCCTTCCAGCTCCCTCACAGGTGCAGGTCATCTGCCCAAGCTAGACGCAGAAGGGCCTTACTGCCTCCTTACTCCAAGCAGGCAGACCGGCACAGGGGTCGGAGCATCTGTGGGGGTAGAGCTGGGAGGGGGGGATTCTTTGGGCTTGAATGATGTACCCAATCTGGGGGTGGGTGGGGGGAGTCTCACTGGCTTGGATGCAAGCCTTCTTTCTCTGGCAGATGAAGGGCATCAGCACGCGCTGATGGGCTCAGCGCAACAAACAGATGCGCAGGCGGCAGAGAGGAGGCCCCCTGATACAGGTGAGCTGATGCAAATGAGCTGATGCAGGTCAGTGCAGCAGTGTCAGTGCAGCAGCTGATGCAGGTAACTGATGCAGGTAACTGATGCAGGTAGCTGATGCGAGTAAGCTGCTATTATTACCTGATGCAGGTAAGATGTTCATCATGGACTAGCGCGTTGAAACCCTTGTTGCAGGGTTATAATATTACGTCTGAGCTCTTCTGTAGGGGTTGTAGAATGGTGGGCTTGGGGAGTACGAAGGCAGTCGCAACCCAAGCCCACCATTCTAGTGCCACTACAGAGGAGCTCAGACATGAAATTTGTGACTGCCGTTTGTGCAACATTACCTTCTCAGTAGGAGAGGAAGCAAATCCACATACAAAGGTGATTTCTAAAGCACGACTTAACTCAATCTGGGATAAATAAGGCTGAAGCGTAGAACTGGATGAAATTGGTCAGGGAAGAAACTTGCGTGCTCTGACTTGCTCATACTGCTGCCCTATGGTGGTGCAAGTTCATTGTTAGGCAGGCTCTCATTTCATTTACTCATCACTCGCATCTCACTTACCTATCAACCTCATCTCACTCACTCATTGCTCTCATTTCACTTACTCATCACTCTTCACCCTCATCTCTCTCACCCATCGCTCTCATCTCAATTAATTGGTAGTATGGTTCATCCTGGCTGTGTTCTGGGTCTGGCATGGGCGGACACACAAGAAAGTTGATGCAGACAAAAAAGGAAACGTTGGGATAACGGTTGGGTACTCTTAAGCATGCTGTTTCAAAAATCCACAAGCATAGCTGTTTCAAAGCACTGCAGTTGTACACAAGCTATGGGTGACATTTATACTGCAATTATACTGCCATTGGGCTTTCATTTTCATTTGCTGTAATACGTTTTAAATGAACGGACTTTGCACCATTATACTTCGCACACCCATGCTTATGCAGCATTAGCATCTACGGCATACAGCACCTTAAAAAGTACACATCCACCCATATTCACGTCGTCGTCAGCACCTAAAATGTTCAGTTCGTTTCAACCTTGTAGTAGGGAGTTTGCTATCTCCCCTTGACCTATGTAATAGCCATTAACAACAACAACAACAACAAAAATGCTGACAGATCAACGTACAAAGTCAGGCAGAGGTAGTTTGTTGCTTTAAAATGGATCAAGGGGAGATAGCAAATTCACTACTACGAGGTTGAATCAAACCGAAAGTTGATCAATAAAAAGGGAGCAACAGAGGCAGGCTGGAAGAAATAAAGGTAGTAGAAATAAATATCTGTCACACTTTTAGAGCCATTGTCTACCAATACACATCTACCAATGCACATGTGTAGGGTCGACCAGAACCGTATATATACACATACACATGTGTGTAGGGTCAGCCAGAACCGTATGTATACACCGTATATGACCATATATTTGGTGACTTCCCTGCCCAAAATACCGTATGTACCCCGTATATTTATCAGGTTCTGGCCAACTTACACCTGCGCTTGTCGACCTACTCTCACTGCTTTTAGCCCTTTTCAACATACGTGTAGACGCAGGCTCTGCACCGATGCGCTTGTCGACTTACTCTCACTGCTTAAACCCTTTTCAACACACGTATAGACGCAGGATCTGCACCAATGCGCTTGTCGACTTACTTTCACTGCTTAAACCCTTTTCAACACATGTACATACGCAGGCTCTGCACCGACGCGCTTGTCGACTTACTCTCACTGCCTAAACCCTTTTCAACACACGTATAGACGCAGGCTCTGCACCGATGCGCTTGTTGACTTACTCTCACTGCTTAAACCCTTTTCAACACACGTATAGACGCAGGCTCTGCACCGGCGCGCCACCATCTAAACTCCGAGCTTGACTTGCTGGACATAGGAATGGGTGTTGGAGAGGATGTAGATGGTGCAGGCCTCCTGGGTGGAGGGTCAGGATCTGGGCTGCCGGAGGGTGTGACCAGCGGAGGCCATGCGCTGGCAAAAGACGGTGTGCACTTCAGGGGTGGTGACAGTGGCGGCTTTCAGAGGCATAGGGGGCTGGGTAAGGGGTTGCTGACGACTGTGCAGGCACAGCAGCGCATGCTTGCCCTTGCCCAGCAGCAGCAGCAGCAGCAGCAGTACCCCCCGCTGATTCCACCCCTTGCACAACAGCAGCAGCAGCAGCAGCAGCAGCAGCAGCAGCTGCGAGAGCAATGGGAGGGTGTAAGCTGCCAAGCACGCACACCAGCACTCCAGCCCCGAGAGCATCTTGAAGGCATGAGCTCTCAAGCACGCACACCAGCACCCCCTTCTTCCTTTGTGGAGTCGCCCCCCTCGGCCCTGCTTGCTCCTCCTCCTCCACCGTTGAAGAGAGGCAGAGGGACCAGTGCATCTCAAGGTAGCGCACGCTGCTGTTTTCTGTTTAGGTCCTAGTATACAAGAGAGGAAACGTTGGGAAACAACAAGTCGAGAGGGATTTATTTCCCTGCAGGAATCAAGAGCTTGGTGCTGAGCTGTTGCATGACTTCTCTCTCCTGTTTGAGGGATGGATGTCAATTTACGCACACAAATATCTGCATGTGCATGCAAGACTTGGCAGAAATTATGCCGTGCAAAAACACAAGCAATGTTTGTTGGTGCATTAGCCTGGTCTAAACCCTTCTGGAGCTAGGTTCCTGCATCCGGATGAAGAAGAAAAACCACGCAGGTAGTGAAAAACCACTCCCCACATTAACAAATTTTATACTGTTGTTTGTGCAGGCAGACATGGTGGGGGCGCCCATCATCATCGTTGGGGTTTAGGAAAAGGCAGTGGGGGCTTGCCTTTCCCAGCCTACAATCTTAGCTCTCCCTCTACCTCTCCTGCACCGCGGTCAGGTGTGTGCATGTGTGTGTAGTAGCTCTCCCTCTACCTCTCCTGCACCGCGGTCAGGTGTGTGCATGTGTGTGAAGTAGCTCTCCCTCTACCTCTCCTGCACCGCGGTCAGGTGTGTGTGTATGTGTGTTTGTTAGCTCTCCCTTTACCCCTCCTGCACCACGGTCAGGTGTGAGAGATTTAGGGTTGGCTAGAACTGTATGTATGCACCGTATATGACCGTATACTTAGTGATTTCCCTGCCATAAACGCCATATATATACACCGTATATATGGTTCTGGCCAACCCAGCTCAAATCCTGTTACATGGGCGGAGTGTGTGGTTGAAGTATTGTCATGGTTGCGTGGTTGTAGCATTATCACGCACACCCTACGTACGGGGCTAGAGAAAAAGGAAACCAAGGAAACCTAAGCACAAACTACACAGGCAACCAAATCTGCTCCCACATTATTGTTACTAATTCAGACAGCAGTGCAATCAATTTGCACATGCAGGCGTGTTTGTTCAACCCCCATGAGATCTCCATGAGATCACTCTGTTGTCCCCCATTGATGAGCTTTTTCTAAAAATCTCACATTGTGTCAGGATTGAAGCCCTGACACCTGGCCTTAGATCTGTCTTAAGCCCGTAACCCATTTTTTGTCTCCCACTGGTAAAGTCTTCCCATTGTTTGTTTCACTCATTGACCCCAACGCAGGATCAGACGTGCAGCTCCATTCTGGCTCCTCTCTCAGTCTTTCACCTGCCATCGTTCGTTTCACTTATTGACCCCAACGCATAATCAGACGTGCAGCTCCATTCTGGCTCCTCTCTCAGTCTTTCACCTGCCATCGTTCGTTTCACTTATTGACCCCAACGCATAATCAGATGTGCTGCTCCATTCTGGCTCCTCTCTCAGTCTTTCACTTGCCATCGTTCGTTTCACATATTGACCCCAATGCAGAATCAGACGTGCAGCTCCATTCTGGCTCCTCTCTCAGCCCTTCACCTGCCAGCTCAGATAGCCCTGTACGCAGCCGCATGCCCACAACAAGTGCAGGGCGCACGGGCAGAACAAGGGGAGTACGAAAAGGAGGGGGGCGTGGGCGAGGGCACGGGCGAGGTGGACGTAGAGGTGGTGCGGCTGGTGGTGGTGGTGGTGGTGGTGGTGGTATTGGGCGGGCTAGCCAGAGCCGTAGCAGCAGCTACAATAAGAGGGAGGTTATACATGCAGGCAGTGCTGATCCCTGCAGCAGTGAGGGGGAAGGGGAAGTAGGGGGATACGAAGGTGTGCTTGGGTTTGAGGGCAGGAGAGAACTGCTGGGTGGTGCTGCGGTCTCTGAGGCGCGCATGAATGCAGCAAGTGCAGCGGCCAAGGTATGAGCGCAGATCCTGTTGTAGGTTTTTGGTACAAGATCATCTGTGGTGCCTGGTCTTGTTTTGAACGCCCCCTGTGTGCCTGCGTGTTGTGCTGGTGCAAGTCCCCCTGTTCCTTGTATGTTGATTTCATCCTTGTTGCCTAGTGCTGCAGTACTGCTACACACACACACACACACGCACACACACACTGCACACACAGGCCATGATGCCCCGTTTGAACGGTGTTCTGCCAGGCATCAAGCCGCAAGGGCACGGGCACACTGACATGGGGATTGCCGCACAGATGTTGGCTTCCCCTGATGCCTTTGGTCTCTACGAGAAGACAAGGGTGAGGTGTGCTGTAATTTGCAGCTGTCGGGTAGCCTGTGATGTGATGTGGGCTGTACAAGCTGCACGTGCCAAAGGATAGAGTAGTCTATGCAGAAACACATGCCAGAGGAAGGGGTAGTCTACAAAGTCTACGCAGATAAGAATTGAATGTAGACAAAGCCAGCAGTAGATGGCGTAGATCTGGGTGCTAGTAGCACCGTGCTACAAATGACGAATGAAAAAAAGATTTGAAGAGTCGTTAAGGGTCAAGGACGCATGGGTTTTTAGGTTAAAAAGGGGACACGTCTTATCTTTCTTTGGATACATAAACGATAGGTGATGTGTGTTTCTTAATAACGCTAGATCGCTATTGCTCTAACAGCATATAGGGCTGGCCAGTAGAATTGTCATTTTCTCTGCCAAAAATGGATTTCTGCTAAAAATACCGTATGTACACTGTATCTGAGGCCGGCAAAGGCCTTGGAGTTACGTAGTATCTATTCTGCACAATTACACTATAAATTTGCACAATCTGCACAATCTGCACAAATAAACTCTGTGTTTGATTGCGTTTGCCAATACTCTCCTGACACCCTGTACAAGTGCCAAATGGCAATGTTATAATGTTATGTCTGCAACCCAAACGTTGCACAGATCTTGCTGCAGACATTGATTATCATTTCGTAGTCATTTCTCGCCACTACTCACTCCTGCTGGCAACCTTCTCTCGGTTTAACTGCCAATAGGGCCAGGCCATGGGACCTGCTGCCACTGCTGCTGCAGAGGCCTTTGGCCTGAACGACCTGGAAGACTTGGAGAACGAGGATGACGACATGAGCTTCGACCAGCAGTGTGAAAACCTGCAGGTATGAAGTGCGCATTATGAGCTTCGACCAGCAGTGTGAAAACCTGCAGGTATGAAGTGCGCGTTATGAGCTTCGACCAGCAGTGTGAAAACCTGCAGGTATGAAGTGTGCATTATGTGTAAGCAAAAAAGCGTGAAAACCTGCAGGTATGAGGTGCGCGTTATGTGTAAGCAAAAAAGTGTGAAAACCTGCAGGTTTGATGTGCGCGTTTTGTGTAAGCAAAAAAGCATGAAATCCTAAAGGTATTGATGTGCGCTTATGTGTAATCTAAAAGTATGAAAACCTCCAGGTTTGATGTGCGCGTTATGTGTAAGCAAAAAGGTGTGAAAACCTGCAGATACTGATGTTCGCGTTATGTGTAAGCAAAAAAGTGTGAAAACCTGCAGGTATGAAGTGCGCGTTATGTGTAAGCAAAAAGGTGTGAAAACCTGCAGGTTTGATGTGCGCATTATGTGTAAGCAAAAAGTATGAAAACCTGCAGGTATGAAGTGCGCTTTATGTGTAAGCAGAAAAGTGTGAAAACCTGCAGGTTTGATGTGCGCGTTATGTGTCAGCAACCCTCAACTAGCATTGTGAGCGCTTAAGGTGTGAGCACCCACATACACCCACGCATACTCTTTATGTTAACACAACCAGCCATGAATATGTCTAGGCTCAGACTGCCATGAGTCACATCATCATAACTTATGATTCATAAGTGTTCACTTACCAGCAGCAAGCAACCCTGCTGCCTGTCCCCTGTGTATACTTTATTTTCACACACCTATTCCACCATCCCATACAACGCAGGGCATCCTGAATGCAGCGTGCATCCCCCCTCTGCCTGTACCTCTGCGTGTCATGATGGAGGCCTGCAGCGCCAACGCCCTGTGTATACTTTATTTTCACACACCTATTCCACCACCCCACACAACGCAGGGCATCCTGAATGCAGCGTGCATCCCCCCTCTGCCTGTACCTCTGCGTGTGATGATGGAGGCCTGCAGCGCCAACGCCAAGAGCAGTAAGACTGTAGTGCAGCCCACTGCTCGTGATCTCACCAATCACATGGCTCCAGAGACGCGCACTGCGGCCATGGCACGCATCAGGTGTGTCCTGCGCGGATTTGTTCAAAGTGATTTGTTGCTTTTGAGGCGTCACGTGTGTCTCGCGCGTTATTGCGTAGTGTTTGTTGCTGTGAGGCAGCAGCATGTTGTGCACCTTTAGCAATAGTGTCTTGTTTAGCAGATTCGTTTTTGTTTTGTGTGGGTTTGTTGGTTATTATGTGTTTGTTTCGTGTGGGTTTGTTGGTTATTGAGTATGCTGGATCCTCATTAGTCTCTGTTGTTTCTCTTTTTCGACTTTTGGTGGGGCTCTGGCTAGTGTGAGCACTAGTTCAGAGCCTTCCCTTAGTGCACGCTGGTGACTTCTAGTGTAGACTTCTACTTTTACATTCGAATGAGTGGGTTGTCAAGTGTTGACGTAGGTTGTGAACTCAAACGGTTTGTGCATGGACAATTGCCTGCATTTAAGAACAGTGCAGAAGTTGTTAAGGGATCTGGACAACTGACGGTTTTCAGGCTCAATCCTGTAAATGTACAACCTCAGGAAACAAGGTTTTTCTTCAGTTTTGATGTTCGTAGCTGCACATGTCCCATGCAAATAGCACATGCACAGCTCACAATAAACATGAGGGATGCAAGCACCCTGTTTTTTTTTATATGTAGGGTAGGTCATATGTGTATGAAGCATCATCTTAGGCTTATTTGTATGCACAAAAAGGATGTGTACTCTGTTCTCTTCCCGTATATGCGCAAAAGGCAGCTAGAGTACATGTCGCAAGCAACTCCTCTGCAACTACAATTATCTGCGATGAAGCTAATCTTGCTCATGATTGAATCCAACAAGCGTGCGTACTTATCCTAGCTCTTTTAGTGCCAGATTTTAGCATTTGTTTTTTCCCTTTTGGTGTAGGCGTGAAAAGAACCGTCAGGCCGCCCGCAAATGCCGCACAAAGAAGATCCGCTGCACGTACGAAACTGAGCAGCGCCTAACAGAGCTAAAGAGCGCTAATCGTGGTCTGAGGCAAGAGCTGTCTGTGTGGCAGGCTCGTTTTGCAAGGGAACGACAGCTGAGGGAGGCCGTGAAGGTAAATTTGTGTTATATAATAGCGGCTGTGGTATGGGTTCAAAGTAAATACTTGGAGGGCTGTCTGTGTGGCAGGCTCGTTTTGCGTGGGAACAATAGCTGAGGGAGGCCGTTATATAATAGCGGCTGTGGTATGGGTTCAATGTAAATACTTAAAGGGCTGTCTGTGTGGCAGACTCGTTTTGCGTGGGAACAACAGCTGAGGGAGGATGTTATATAATAGCGGCTGTGGTATGGGTTCAATGTAAATACTTAAAAGGGCTGTCTGTGTGGCAGACTTGTTTTGCGTGGGAACAACAGCTGAGAGAGGCTGTGTAGGTAGGAATAGGGTTGTTAACGAAATTGCAGCATTGAAATGGGTTCAATGTAAAATACTGTAAATGCTTAGAGCTGTCTGTGTGTCAGGCTCGTTTTGCGTGGAAACAACAGCTGAGGAAGGCTGTGAAGGCTGAAATGAGTTTTTTTATATTGCAGCAATGGGATGGATTCAACTGGATTCAGTGTAAAATACTCAGGGCTGGCCAGAACCATATAATTATGTATACGGTGTGTATACAATATTATAGGCAGGGAAATCAACGAGTATTGTTATATACGGTGTATATATACGGTTCTGGCCAAACCTAAAAATACTGGAACTGCTTTGAGCTGCCCTGTGTGGCAGGCTCGTTCTGCGTGGGTACGGCAGCTGAGGGAGGCTGTCAAGGCAGGAAGATGTTTTAAGGATCATAGCTGTGAGAGGCCTTAGACCTTTTACAATTAGTATGTTTTTGCAGTGGAATTTGTTGCACAATTGGAGGCAGCTGCTCTACTTTATGGGTGCAGATCTTATTTTAGAGCTGGTTGCACTCAACATAAGGGTGCATCAAGGCAAAACTTTAAGACAGGAGCTGCAACAATTAAGCACGCTTCTGGCAGCATTTTCTTTTTCTGCGCATTTTTGCTGGATATTTTGTTGCTACAATTAGATATTGTGTAAATACAATTAGATAACGTGTTACTATAATTAGATAATGTGTTAATTCAATCCGAAATTGTATTGCTACAGTTAGATATTTGCAATACTACAATTAGATAATGTGTTACTAAAATTAGATATTGTGTTACTTCAATCAGATATTGTGCTACTTCAATACAATTAGACCCTGGTAGCCCATCCAGTACTCATCCAAAAGGATTTGATTAGTGATTTTAATTGTGTGTGTACCTGACAGCGACGTCATACACACCATTACAGCCGAGCGATGATGAATAACATGCTGTTTAAAATCCTGTCGCGTCTACCGATCATTGACAAGCTTATTCTACTGTAATTGAAGTACAGTTAATGTAAGGTATGAATGATCTGACCAAGGCTGAGACACTTAAAACGGTACCGCGTGCCTTGTGCAGCTCACCATTCAACAGAACTGGACCAAAGAAGGGCATCGGACCAACGTGCTGCGCCAGGTTCTGCCCCCTGGGATTGACAGCGCAGAGGATGTCATCAATTGCATTGAAGCAGGCACTCTGGAGGTCAAAGACATAGTGTCGCGCTTGCAGGTGCGTCTGTGTGTTTGTGCGTATGTGTGTACATGCATACATGTGTGTGTATGTATGTGTGTAAGTGTGTAAGCGAGGGTTTGTTGTCAGTACACCTCACACCAAGTGTGAAACTTGGGATGATCAAGTCAGGGAGCAAGACTTTGGTATGGGGTGAGAACTTATGGAATGAACCTTCAAGTCAGGGCTTTGTTGTGAGGTGGTTATCTATGTAATAACAATGGCAGGGCTGTTACGTGAGTTTTTTCCACAAAGGATATGATGAAGGCAGGTTGCAAGGCTTTTTTAGTTCCTCGTGTCCAGGTAAGGAAGGATATAAGGGAACAACTGCCCAGGCAGCAAAATATCTCCTCAAACAAATTGAGAAAAGGGGGTGCTCTAAAGCTCTTCTGAAAGCTCCTCTGAAAGCTCCTCTAAAAGCTCCTCTTAAAGCTCCTCCAGCACAAACAGGAAAAATGTAAATGCAGAACTGTATATACACACTGTATATAAACGTACGGCGGTTTCCCTGCTGAAACCGTACATACACCGTATGTATAGGGTTGGCCAGTACCGTAAATTAACATGTATTTGAATATATATCTGCCGTCTGAAATCCTATTCTTTTTACAGATTGCAATTGGGAAGTCTGCCAAGATCACACTCAACAAAAACTAAATCCAATCGGTGACAGCTTCATTTCCTCCTTCATCTGCAGGCTTTGCAGCCCAAGGTAGAAGCCCCTCCTCCCACGGCAACCCTGCAGGTGAGAAAAAATAACTAATTGAAGGCAGTGAGAACTCACGAGCTCATGAGCACAGATCTCGAAAGAATCTCAGGTCCAAATGCAAAGAACACTCCAATCAAACTATAACTGTTATAGAGGAAAATTAATGCCCTGAAGA
>Ga0307945_1003079_pt1 | contig 13523 bp, 19 predicted proteins | sample OrgLakmetagen228_FD_201818 | JGI IMG/M metagenome (GOLD analysis project Ga0307945, IMG submission 201818) | Saline water microbial communities from Organic Lake, Antarctica - #228 | ecosystem: Environmental > Aquatic > Non-marine Saline and Alkaline > Saline | place: Antarctica: Organic Lake...
GCAACTCTTGCTGCTGCTGCATGCTCTTGAGGGAGATTGGCCTCCCTCTCATCATCACTTTAGCAAGCACCCCGAGCAGAGCAACCCAGAGGAACACTTCCAGAGGGGGTTCCTCCTTCCTGTTCCTCCCCCCCTATTCTCTTCCTGCCCGGGCCACCTCTACAGCATCATCAAATTTTCTCCGGGCAGCCCGGAATGTAATATATACTTTATTACGGGCGTCCCGGAGCCAGGGGTCTCCGACCTCTGACATTTCTCCGGGAAGCCCGGAATCAACATATTAAATTTTGGCCTTGCCCGCAGGGCCAAAATTTGCTTAATAAGTGCGGCGCCCGCACGGGCTGAAGTTCCCTGGTGTGTGTGTGTGTGTGTGTGTGTGTGTGTGTGTGTGTGTGTGTGTGTGTGTGTGTGTGTGTGTGTGTGTGTGTGTGTGTGTGTGTGTGTGTGTGTAGGTATAGGTGTGGGTGCGGGTGGGGGTGCGGGTGTGAACCTTTCCTACCTGCGCTTGCTGACCACCACGTCCTCGATGCCCTCCCTGTCTCCGTGCTGCTTCTCAAACGTCACAAAGCGGGCGTACAGGGAAGCGGCTTGGTTCTTGGGAATGTGGTCCAAGGCGTACCTGCAGAGAATGGGACGTGTGAGTAGGGTCGTCCAGAGCCATATATACATATACGATATGCGGTGAGTAGGGTCGTCCAAAACCATATATTTACACGGGTATATATATATAAAGAAAACATAACTATGCCTATGAATTGACACAAAGGATTATGACCGTACAAACCGCGAGGGTGTAAGTTGTGTGTGCGTGTGTGTACATGGTTGTGAGGCTGTGTGGCTGTGTATATGGAGAGGTCATGATTGTACACACACAACGAGGTCCAGAAAAAACTCACTTGTAGATAGCACGGCTCCGCTCGAACTCCTTCACCATCTCCTCAAACTCCGCAAATTTGATGAAGAAGTCCTCCTGTGCGTGAGCGTACATGTAAGTGCAAGTGTGTGTGAGTGCGTGTGTGTATATATGTGTGTGTGTGTGTGTGTGTGCACGCTGCAGAAGGTGCAAGTCAGCGCTTGCAAAGGTGGCCGTAGCCACAAGGGCAGCAGCAAATGCAGCTGCACACTGTGTGATAAAAACCAGCGAGATGACCCTTCTTATTGCCCATGGCAAGTGTGAGTTTAGTAACCGCATTAATGTAACTTGTGCTCACACAGACAGAAACAACACGCAGGAGCAAGCACAGTATCGAAATGGAATACTTTGAGCCACAGACACACACACAGATTCCATAAAATCCTCTACTTTACACACATGCGCGCGCACACACACACATACACACACATACACACACACAAACACTACACACAAACACACAAACACACACACAAGACGACACACAGATTTCTGTGCAGCAGGACTCACAGTCTGTGCATCTTCCCCTAGCTCCTCCACAGCTCGCTCATAGCACTGCCGAGCCAGGCCCACCTGCCCGTTCTGCATTTCAAACTTGGCGTACCGTACCCATGCCTGCACAGATAGTAAGAAGTAGTTGATCTCAAGTAGATCTCAAACTTGGCGTACTGTACCCATGCCTGCACAGACAAATAACGGCATGCACAAGCGTCTGTGGGTGTGTGTTTATGCGTGTATTTGAGTGCATTCCTTTCTGTATGTTTCAGTTTTGATTGTATGCTGTGTGCCTCTTCTGGATGTGGGTATAAGTGTGTGAAATGCACCACGGTTTGCGAGCGTGGATATAAGTGTGTGATATGTGGATGTTAGTGTGTGACATGTGGATATAAGTGTGTGATATGTGGATATAAGTGTGTGAAAAGTGGATATAAGTGTGTGAAAAGTGGATATAAGTGTGTGATATGTGGATATAAGTGTGTGATATGTGGATGTACGCGTGTGATATGTGGATATAAGTGTATGATATGAACCAGTTCGCAAGCGTGCCGTAACCATGAAGTGCATGGTTAGTTGAAAGTTGGTACGCTGAAAGGGAGGGGCAGCAACCATCCATGAACACACCTCCACACTACGCACACAGAATTAAATCCAATTTGATGACAGCACATGCCGCGCACTTTCAAACAAATTCTGATCACAATCAGACTTGCAATCAACCTCGCAATCCCTGACTCTGTCTCCTGCTTCTGGGCTTTCCTCCCCTTATCAACGCCATTGCATGTATGGATACAAGGGCCACAATCCTATGTATATAAGGGCCACAATCCTATAAATACAAGGGCCACAATTTTATGAATACAAGGGCCACAATCCTATGGATACAAGGGCCACAATCCATTAAATTCAAAAGCCAATCCTATGGATACGAGGGCCAATCCTATGGTTACAAGGGCCATGTCTATGGATACAAGGGCCACAATCCTATGGATACAAGGGCCACAATCCTTTGAATACAAGGGCCACAATCCTTCTCAAATTTGATCACCATGGAAGGTAGCATCAGCCACACCTTGACGCCTGGAAGGATCTGGACGTAGCGCTCATAGATCTGGCGCGCACGGCTGGTCTCTTGGTAGCGCAGCTCAAACTGTGCAAGGGCGGTGGTACTTATGATTCAGGTTAAAAGAATTGCGTAAGAAAGATGGCCATTTGGTCTTTTAGGACGAGCGTAAAGGCACACAAAGCCATGTGCTGGTGCGTACGGTCAGTGTTTTAATCGTGCAGCTCATACTGCTCAAGGGCGGGGGGGTTAATTATCATTTAAGTTAAAGAATTGCGTAAGAAAGATGGCCATTTGGTCTTTTAGGACGAGCATAAGGTCACACAAAGCCATGCACTGGTGCGTACGGTCAGTGTTTTAATCGTGCAGCTCATACTGCGCGAGGGCGGGAGGGGTTAATTATCATTCACGTTGGAAGAATTGCGTAAGAAAGATGGCCATTTGGTCTTTTAGGACGAGCGTAAAGGCACACAAAGCCATGTGCTGGTGTGTACGGTCAGTATTTTAATCGCGCAGCTCAAACTGCATAAGGGCGGGGGTTGGTAATTATGATTCAAGTTGGAAGAATTGCGTAAGAAAGATGGCCATTTGGTCTTTTAGGACGAGCATAAGGTCACACAAAGCCATGCGCTGGTGCGTACGGTCAGTGTTTTATCAAGCAGCTCAAAACTGCGAAAGGCGGGAGGGAAAATGCACTGATCATGGCCTTTGAGGATCCTCTATGTGTTCGAACCCTGCAGAAGAATGCTGCGTTGGCTTTGTTTTGTGTGTTGTATGGTGTGTCATGCATTGAGCCCCCTTCATCAACCCACTCCACCCTCTGCACATTTAGTACGTCCACAGGGGTGTGTAGTGCCCATAACTAGGAAGCTGGCACGCACACATGCACAAGCGCACACACAGCAAATACAACCACAATGATGTGCAGTGCCCATGATTAGTAAGCTGACACGCGCACACGCACACATGCACAAGCGCATACACAGCATGAATCCCTTACCTTTACATAAGCCATCCAGCACATGTGGTCAGGCTCAAAACGCATCCAGCGCTCAAAAATCTGGCGTGCGCCAGCCACGTTACCCAGCATCTCCTCCATGTGTATGTACTGCGTGTGTATGCATGTGTGTGTGCGTGTGTATGTGTGCGTATGTGCGTGTATGTGTGTGTGCTGAAAGTGTGCGGCTGTAGTTGCGTGCATGACGTGAGTATTCAGAATAGGGCTTAGATAGGGCTTTAATGGTTGAAGATTCTTGAGGAGGAATGAAGCGGGGGCAAACGGTGACTGTCTGCACAAGGTGCGTATAGAAGATAACTAGGGTTGTCCAGAACCATATATGGTGTATATATACGGTATTATTGGTAGGGGAATCACCAAATATACGGTCACACACGGTGTATATATACGGTTCTGACCAACCCTAAAGATAACTCACACACACAGACGACCTTGTATGCACGTACCTGGTGTATCTTGTACCACAGCTGGTCAAATACAGAGATAGGAGGGTGACTGAGAGGAGCCTATTTAGACGAGGTGCTACGCATATAGAAGATAACACACACACACAGACAACTCCGCACGCACGCACCTTGTACCACAGCTGGTCGACACGGGGTAGGATGGTGACTGCGCGGTCCCAAACGTTCCTTGCGTGGTTTATGAAGCGATGACGCATCTCCATCTCAGCGTACTGCATGCATATGGACATGTGTGTGTGTGTGAGTGTGTGTGTGTGCGTGTGTGTGTGTACGGTGCATTTTTGTATGCCTTCTGTGTGTGTGAGTGTGTGTGTGTGCGTGTGTGTGCGTGTGTGTGTGTATGTGTGTGTGCGTGTGTATGCCTTGGTGTCTGTGTGTGTGAGTGTGAGTGTGTTTGCGTGATCTGTACACTTGTGCCTTGGCAAAGCCACGCATCCTAGCTTGACCCACCTTGGTCCAAACACTGGGGTTTGTGTAAGTCACGTCCAAGGCCCGCTCCCACACCGACCGCGCACGCCGGAAATCCTTCTGCTGCTCCTCCCATGCAGCATACTGCATTTGTGTGAGTGTGTTTGCAATGAAGAGCATGCAAATTGTGTGCTCGTTCGACAATATATAGGTGCACTTGCAGAGACGGCAGGTACCCTTCCATGCACAACACGCAGCGTACTAAATACACAACAGATGTTGCACCAAAGCAAAGGCTGGAAGCGCCCCACACATGCACAATGCACCAAAAGCAGCATGCACTCACAGGCGCTCAATTAGGCACGCACAATAGCAAAAGCAGTACCTGGCGTCAGGTGCCATGCTGGGAGCGCCCCACACATGCACAATGCACAAACAGTAGCATGCACACACAGGCACTCAATTGAACACACATTACCTGGCTCCAGACGCCATGCTGGAAGCGCCCCACACGGCGCGCGGTGTCTTCGAAGAACTTGCGTTTGCGCAGGCGGTACTCTCCTAGCTCCTCTGGGTCAGTGATAATTTGCTTGGGTGCTTTGTAGCCCTCACCCTGGAGCCACGGGTTGCACATGTGCGTGTGCATGTGTGTGTGTGTGTGTGTGTTGTGTGTGTGTGTGTGTGTGTGTGTGTGTGCGTGCGCATTTGCAGCACTATTGAAGCTCTTGTGCACACTTTTGTGGTACGCTTTTGTTGTGGACTATTTTGGGTAGCAATTGCCTCGGCCTTGCTGCGCAGCCCTCTCACCCTGCCTGTGTCTGACACCTTTTTGAAGCCTGCTGCTTCTTCATGAGCAACACCCACAAATAAGGTTAGCAGGTCAATTACAACAGCACGCACAAGCATGGCAGCCAGGCAGCAACGCAAAGCATGAAACATGGACCGAGAGGGGTGATTCAAACGGTGTTTATTGGACCACGGCCTTGCTTTTTGTGTGACAAACTGACTCTTGGAAGGGGCTTTCTACTAGATGAAATGGTCAGCCGAGATGATTGATGCTTGCTAATATGTGCACCAGCACACAGAGCAGAGACAAACACACCTCCAGCTGAATCTCTTTGGACTCTCGGAGGATGTGCTCCACAGTAATCTGCCGCTCCGCAGGCGCCTTGTTTTTGACTTGAATCGCTCTGAATTTTTGGAGGAAGTTTTGCGAAAGGTTGTGCAGGAGTGCAGCCGTGAGGCAAGTGCTCAGAAGTGTGGGAAAGGGACGTGCATGATGTGCATTCAATAAGTTGTAGTTGGGGATGTCGTGTACGTAAGCTTCGTGGCACAGGTTTATGCATGGGTGCATCTGTGCATGTGAGTGCATGTGTCTGTGCGCGTACATGTATTTGTGTGTCTCCATTGTTACACAGTTGTGCATGTGTGCATGTATGTGTGTGTGTGTGTGAGTGTGTGTGTGCATATATGTGTGTGTGTGTGAGTGTGTGTGTGTGTGTGTGTGTGAACGTGCGCACGCGCGCATGTTGTCATGTTTGAGAGCTCTCATGCATGTGCATGTAGGTTGGTGTTGCAGGACCGTTACAGGACTTGTATTCTGTGCAGCTTTTGGGACAGAACGTCACCTGGGGAGCCTCTCATTTGTCTGCCGAGCCGTAGCCCCAAACTGGGATCCAGGAACCTCTTTGGGGGGAGGGGCAGACATGCTGGAAATTTAGAAAACAAACTAGTCGACAATTGAAATCATATTATATATTGTTGTTTAAAACCAGAAGGTTTGTGACACACGCATGCACTCTCTCACACACACATACACTATCACACACGCAAACACACACAAACACACACACATACACACACGTACGCACATACATTAAAGCATACTCAGCTCACACACACACACACACACACACACACACACACACACACACACACACACACACACCCGCACACACACACACACACACACACACACTCACACACACACACACACACACACACACACACACACACACACACATACACACACACACACACACACACACACACTCTCACACACACCCTCACACACACACACACACACACACACACACACACACACACACACACACACACACACACACGCACACATACACACACAGAAGTCCATCTTGATGGTGTGCAGCAGCACCAAGCTCAGCACACCCAGCAGTAGAATGCTGCATTGTTCTTCTGCAAGCAGCCTCTGCCCGCGAATCTTTCTCAAGCAGGCCCGCCATGCGCACGACACTGCCCCCCCATCCAGTGACAGCGGCCACAGCAGCATCTCAAAGAGTCCACAATGCCATTCGCAACCTCTCCCACGTTTGCGTATTATCACCCATAGCAGAGCCCAGGCAGCAGCGGACAGCTCCGCACAACAGCACACCACGCAGTCAGCTGCTGTTGTAACAGGGCGTAGGAGGGCCCCACGAAACTACAGGGCTCCTGACAATGACAGGGCAGCGTCGGACAGCAGCACGTCCCAGCAGCACAGCACGCAAACAGGAGCAGTGCATGAGTGGAAGGGCCTGAAGGCATGGCGTGCACGCGGGTAGGCAGGGCCTTTGCTGATTTGACGCAAGATCTCACACACACACACACACACACACACACACACACACAGACACCTACCATTGAGAGTGCCCGTTTTGTGCGTTGTACCTCTAGTATGGATGACCATACATGTGTACGTATTTACGTATTTACAATGTATATATGGGTATTTTTAGCAGGAAAAGGTCCATAGATACGGTAATATGCGGTAAGCGTGTATGGTTCTGGCCGACCCCAACTTAAGACAATGACCTTATTTCCTGGATGATGTGGTCACGTGAGCAGGGGTCACAGTTGCATGTGCAGAACAGGTCACAACGGCTCGATTTTTTTTATTCGTCCCCAACACCCCCGCCCAAATCCTTGCCAGAAATGCTGCATTATGCAGCGAATGAACGCTGTTATGGATGAAATGCTGCATCATGCAGTGAATGAACGCTGTTATGGATGAAATGCTGCATTATGCAGTGAATGCTCGCTGTTATGGATGAAATGCTGCATCATGCAGTGAATGCACGCTGTTATGGTCGACTCAATACGCGTCCCCTTGTTTTCTGCAGCGTCGACACAGGCAGGGGCTGGAGTAGCAAGGGCGAGCACAAGGCCGGGGGCCCCACGCCTGACCTGCAAGCACCTGAAGCTGCAAAATGGCAGAACGCTGCACTGGCAGGCAGCCTTGTGGAGTGTGCCCTGCAGGTGTGTGTGTGCGTGTGCGTGTAAGTATGTGCGTGTGTGCGTGTCTGTGAGCGTGTGCGTGTGCGTGCGTGAAAGGGGGAGAACGAAAGCTTGGCGTAGGCCGTCATTGGGGAAATGCTTGTGTGCTTGTGAATGGCCATTGCTCTGGCAGGCAGCCTCGCGTGTGCAGGAGTGAGTATCTCCGTATGCCTTACGCTGTGCGACCTAATTAAAATGCATGCTGGTAGAGGTGCCTTTTATTTCGTTTAGCTTAAACATTCATACTGAATGTGTTTTGTGCTTAGCAGAACTGGGGGGTAGTGTACGTAGAAAAGCGGAGGGGGGGTCTGGCTGCTCAGTTTAAATCATCGCTCCTGTGAGCAGGCACAACAGATGGAGGCTGCCAGTTTTGTTATGGCAATTAGGCTCTGACAGATGGCCATTGAGGAGCCATTGTGTGGTTTGTTGAGTAGGCCGGAACGTGTGTACACATCATTCATTACCATTGTTAAAGGGAATTCTCCTGCCATATGTGCTGTGTATATGTTTAGGGTTGGCCAGAACTGTATATACACACTGTATACGACCGTATGTATGGTGATTCCCTGCCAAATATACCGTATATACACCGTATAAACCTATAAATGTATGATAATGGCCAACCCTATGTGTATATGTTATAGATTTACTATAGATCCGTTGTGCAGTGTGCTGAGTTTGCCAGAGCGTGTGTATGCATCATTACTCACGGTTGTGAAAATATATGTTTCCTGCCTGAAGTGCTGTGTTCGCAGTATATGCCGTACTTTTTGCAGTATATGCCATACTTTTTGCAGTATATGCCGTACTTTTTGCAGTATATGCCATACTTTTCGCAGTATATGCCGTACTTTTTGCAGTATATGCCATACTTTTCGCAGTATATGCCGTACGGGTAATGTGGTTCTGGCCTTGGCAATGTACACAGGGGGAGGAGTGGCATATGAGTAGACCACCGAAGGACGTAATATCTTTGCCCTTTTCTAAACGCGATTGTGGTGTGGCCACTGGTCAGTGGGCACATCGGGAAGTGTGCTTATGAAGCGGAAAACTTTAGACTGTGTAGGCACACCCTTCGTTCTTCCCTGTTGCTGCCTGCTGTAGTTTCTACACACTGCCAACAACACTGATAAGCTGCACACACACACAGAGCATCACATGTTTCCCTCCAATTTTTTTGCCTGGCTGCAGGTCCTTCACACTGCCAGCCCCACAGGAAATGCTGCCCACACACACAGAGCATCACATGTTTCCCTACAATTATTTTGCCTGGCTGCAGGTCCTTCACACTGCCAGCCCCACAGGAAATGCTGCCCACACACACAGAGCATCACATGTTTCCCTACAATTATTTTGCCTGGCTGCAGGTCCTTCACACTGCCAACCCACTGATAAGCTGCCCACACACACACAGAGCATCACATGTTTCCCTCCCATTTTTTTGCCTGGCTGCAGGTCCTTCACACTGCCAGCCCCACAGGAAATGCTGCCCACACACACAGAGCATCACATGTTTCCCTACAATTATTTTGCCTGGCTGGAGGTCCTTCACACTGCCAGCCCCACAGGAAAGGCTGCCCACACACACAGAGCATCACATGTTTCCCTACAATTATTTTGCCTGGCTGCAGGTCCTTCACACTGCCAACCCCACTGATAAGCTGCCCACACACACACACACAGAGCATCACATGTTTCCCTCCCATTTGTTTGCCTGGCTGCAGGTCCTTCACACTGCCAGCCCCACAGGAAAGGCTGCCCTAACGCACAGAGCCTGGCAGGCCTACAACCAAGGCCTCCTGCCACTCATGCCACACACACCACAGCACCTCACAGCACAGTCGTCGGCGCCACCAAACATAGCACCGTCGTCAGCACCACCCACAACAAAAGCAGCAGCAGCACCATCACCAGCATCACCACCAGCAGCAGCAGCAGCAGCAACAGCAGCAGCAGCAACAGCAACAGCAGCAGCAGCAACAGCAGCAACAGCAGCAACAGCAGCAGCAGCAGCAGCAACAGCAGCAACAGCAGCAACAGCAGCAACAGCAGCAGCAGCAGCAACAGTGACCGATAAAGCTGTCGGGCTGAGTCGAGGTTTCCGCCCTGTTGCGCTTGTGTCAACGCCCCCCGCTACACCTGCACGCCCTGCACGACCTGTGCTGGTGGTCCCAAAAGAGGTACGTGTCATAAGCGTGGTAGTGTCTGCCATGCATGCGTGCGTATGCCCCCCGCTACACCTGCACGCCCTGCACGCCCTGTGCTGGTGGTCCTAAAAGAGGTGTCATAAGCGTGGTAGTGTCTGCCATGCGTGCGTATGCCCCCCGCTACACCTGCACGCTCTGCACAGCCTGTGATGGTGGTCCCAAAAGAGGTAAGTGTCATAAGCGTGGTAGTGTCTGCCATGCGTGCGTATGCCCCCCGCTACACCTGCACGCCCTGCACGGCCTGTGCTGGTGGTCCCAAAAGAGGTAAGTGTCATAAGCGTGGTAGTGTCTGCCTTGCGTGCGTATGCCCCCACCGCACCTGCACGCCCTGCACGGCCTGTGCTGGTGGTCCCAAAAGAGGTAAGTGTCATAAGCGTGGTAGTGTCTGCCTTGCGTGCGTATGCCCCCACCGCACCTGCACGCCCTGCACAGCCTGTGCTGGTGGTCCCAAAGCAGGGGATATCAAGTGATATGAGCGTGGTGGTGTCTGCTTTTTAAGCAAGTGCCCCCTGTTACCTTTTACCTGCACGGCTCTCCAACAGCCTGAGCTCCAAAACATCAGTGGTGCGAGCGTGGTGGTATCTGCCTATCTGTGCAAGTTTGGCAAAGTTACAAAGAGGTGTGTTAGTGTGTGTGTTTGTGTGTGTGTGTGTGTGTCATTGCGTGCATGTGCGTCGTTGCAAGGAAGTAATGTGCCATACAGTCAAACGTCACACATCATGTGAGGGGCAGGGGTGCCAACAGACGAGACGCACCCAAAACTGAAATGCAATTTTTTTGCGACATATTCTTTGTTTACAGCAAAATTTGTTTGAGCAAGTGCAAAGTAACGCAGGTCGAGCAGCATGGTGTGTTCACATATTAGGCTGACGGTTCTGTTGATGTGTGCTTATCCTATCCAGATCGCTGGGGGGCACTGCACTTATAAGTGACTTGAGCTGCAAGCATGACACACACACACACACTGACCACATACTAAGCTCATACTAATACATACACACATACACATTAATAACATACTAACACACACACACACACTAACCACATACACACATACGCACACTAACCACATACTAACACACAAACACACACTAACCACTTACTCACTTAAACACACTAGCCACATACTCACATTCACTAGCCACGTACTATATTGCACACACACAGATTCCTAGTTACGAGCGTGGCGAGAGCCCCATGACGTCAAATGCTGCATACATGCTTCACAACCTGGCCCACATAGAGCTCAATGCCGTGGTGAGTCAACTCCTCCTCGTGTGTGCATTAATTATAATCATGGGGCTACCATTTTTAATCAGTAAGCTCAACAGTGACAACAGTGACAACAGTGACAACAGTGACTCGAACGACAGTGATTATTGATCAAGAAATATTTGACAGATCAAGAACAGCTTGACGGTGAAATGATGTAATTCTTAAGACATCGTTTGGCCGTGAGTCAGCAAAATAAAGCCGGTATGGGGAAGTAGAAAGTAGATCCACTCTTTTATCTACAAAGAGGTTCTTGCGACCTTGCATCAAGGGTCACATAATTAGCCCTTTTTTTCTTTTCCCTCCTTTCCAAGTATTCTAAGATGTGCACAATTGTGGTCCATATATCTCCTGTCTAGAGCCTCCAGCTTAAAAACGCACTCACTCATTGCAAGGCTAGGCTCCCTCACTCAATGCAATGCAAGGCTCCCTCACTCAATGCAAGGCACTCCCTCTTTCGTTGCAAGACCTGGTGGGTCTCTAAAGAGCGCTGCGCACGCTTCTAGACTCATTCTGGATGCTTGCTGACAATCTGAGGTTGCATAACTGCATGGCGCATTCCCTTCATTTAAACACGAAACACTCCATAAAACACTGGACTTATAGTACCCTACCGTCTGACCGTCTGAGCACAAGCCTAAAAACACTACATAATCTTTCTCCGACTTGCACTCGGACACTGCTAATGTATTGTGGTTGCACGATGCGTCCTTTACTATAGGACTTAGCGTGGGACACCGTAGCGCGTTTTGCTCACGGCACCCTTGGCTCTGCGTTGCCAGACCTTTTTTTTGAAGACTTTGCGCGCGTAGCCGATGATGAGAGCAGGCACCTGGGGTGGTGAGTGCATGGGGAGTGTCGTGTGTGTGTGTGTGTGTCGTGTGTGTGTGTGTGTGTGTGTGTGTGTGTGCGTGCATTGTTCAGATTCTGCGCGCGCAGCTGATGATGAGAGCAGGCACCTGGGATGGTAAGTGCATGGGGATTTTCGTTTGTGTGTGTGTGTGTGTGCATTTTTCAGATTCTGCTCACGTAGCTGATGATGAGAGCAGGCACCTGGGATGGTGAGTGCATGGGGAGTGTCGTTTGTGTGTGTGTGTGCGTGTGTGTGTGTGTGCATTTTTCTGATTCTGCGCGCGTGGCTGATGATGAGAGCAGGCACCTGGGATGGTGGGTTGGGATGGTGGGTGCATGGGGAGTATTGTGTGTGTGTGCGTGTGTGTGTGTGTGTGTGTGTGTGTGTGTGTGCGTGCGTGTGCGTGCGGTTTTCAGATTCTGCGCGCGTAGAGCACGGCGAGAGCACGCACCTGGACTGAATGGTTGGTTTAATGGTAGTGGTAGTGGCAACAAGCAGGATGGTAAAGAAGAGCTGACGTGCGTGTGGGTGTGGGTGTGTAAGACTTTGCACGCTTGGCTGACCACAAGGGCAGATATACATGGAATGGTGGATACAAGGTCATGGATCAAAAAGGAGTGGTTTGAGTTGAGCCGACGCGCATGCGTGTGTGTACATTTGTATGGATGTAGCTTCTGTGTGCAAGTGTCAGCTTTTTCGTCCGTCCGTATTGCACAGCACCCAGCATGACTGTTCCACATTTCTTGGACAGTTTGTGGCCTATTTCTGTGCTCACCCCATTCATGATCCGTCCACGTCGCTTGGAAATTCATTGTCTCGTCTCTGTTTTGCGTCCAACCTTTATGAGAGGGATGTACCACAAGCATGCTGCGTATACCTAGTCTCCGACCCAATCCAAGAAAGGGATGTACCACAAGCATGCTGCATACAGTCTTTGTCTAATTGAATCTGAATGAGCACACTGGTCTGGATGAGCACGCATGGTCGGGTTGGGTACACTTGCATGGTCTGGATGAGCATGCATGGTCTGAGTGAGTACTCTTGCATGGTCTGGATGAGCATGCATGGTCTGATTGGGTACACTTGTATGGTCTGGATGAGCACGCATGGTCTGAGTGAGTACACTTGCATGGTCTGGATGAGCACGCATGGTCTGAATGAGTACACTTGCATGGTCTGGATGAGCACGCATGGTCTGAATGAGTACACTTGCATGGTCTGGATGAGCACGCATGGTCTGATTGGGTACACTTGCATGGTCTGGATGAGCATGCAAAGTCTGAATGAGTACTCTTGCATGGTCTGGATGAGCATGCATGGTCTGGATGAGCACGCATGGTCTGAGTGAGTACACTTGCATGGTGTGGATGAGCACGCATGGTCTGAATGAGTACACTTGCATGGTCTGGATGAGCACGCATGATCTGAGTGAGTACTCTTGCATGGTCTGGATGAGCACGCATGATCTGAGTGAGTACTCTTGCATGGTCTGGATGAGCACGCATGATCTGAGTGAGTACTCTTGCATGGTCTGGA
>Ga0307945_1003084_pt1:0-5000 | contig 13517 bp, 19 predicted proteins | sample OrgLakmetagen228_FD_201818 | JGI IMG/M metagenome (GOLD analysis project Ga0307945, IMG submission 201818) | Saline water microbial communities from Organic Lake, Antarctica - #228 | ecosystem: Environmental > Aquatic > Non-marine Saline and Alkaline > Saline | place: Antarctica: Organic...
ACGGACAACCCTGATGGTTGGAACCAGTTTGACTAAAAACTGTATACTGAGCAGCGCCTGTGCTGCTGCTGCACAAACATTCATGACGTGCAGGCGCAAGAAAATATATCAGAGAGGAAAGCAAGTCACATACCTCCACCCTGTTCTGGGTGAGGCAGCAAGTACTCTACCCAAATTGGTCAAAGGCACGTAACTGTCTTACTTGTGGGTTTCTTGCCTTTAGACCAGAGGTCGCGAGTCTCTTGCGCAATGGCAGTGAGTGCGTTCTCAGAAAAAGCCAAGAGCTCCCTACCATTACGCAGAATACTAATCACACAAATACTAAAAACTACCATCACACAAATACTAAGAACTACTACCTTCACGTAGACACACCTACAAAAAGAAGAAAGTCCTGCCATTTCATATATATACGCGCAAGGACAAGAGAGCTCCTACCACTATACGTACAAACATGCAAAAACAAGGGCATTTCTGCCTTTTCATACACATACGCACAAGGACAAGAGAGCCCATACCATTATACGTACATGCATGCAAAAATGAGGGCATTCCTGCCGTCAAGCATACACACATCCAAAAAAACTCAAACACGTACATAAAAAAAACAATGTCTGCATTTGTACCGCCGTCCCATACGTACACAAGCAAAAACAAGAGAGTTCCTACCAATTCATACATGTACGCCCAAAAACAAGATAATCTATAGAATCACAAATGCACACGCACGCGCACACACACACACATGCACACACACACATACACACGCACACGCACACACACGCACACGCACACACACACGCACACACACACACACGCACACACACGCACACGCACACGCGCACGCACACACACACACGCACATGCACACGCACACGCACACGCACACGCACACGCACACGCACACACACACACACGCATAAACAAGCAAGACAGGTCACACACCTGTTGGGGGGTGCACCCCTTGCCCTGGCCACGTGAGACCCAAAGGTTAGCCACCACAAGTACTGTGTTCTCGCTGTCCACAGAGAGCAGCTCACTGCAAGCAATAAGATGTCAGTAGCAAGCAGCTGTGTTCTTGTTGACTACGGACAGCAAGCAATTAGATGCTGGAAGTTAGTTGTGTTCTCGCTGTCCACAGAAAGCATCTCCCTGTGAGCATTTGGTAGCAAAAAGCGTCGTTCTTGCTGACTACGGACAGCAAGCAATTAGATGCTGGAAGTTTGATGTGTTCTCGCTGTCCACAGAGGGCATCTCCCTGCAAGCATTTGGTAGCAAGCAGCAGTGTTCTTGCTGACTACGGACAGCAAGCAATTACATACTGGAAGCTAGTTGTGTTCTCGCTGTCCACAGAGGGCATCTCCCTGCGAGCATTTGGTAGCAAAAAGCGTTGTTCTTGACGACTACGGGCAGCAAGCAATTAGATGCTGGAAGCTAGTTGTGTTCTCGCTGTCCACAGAGGGCATCTCCCTGCAAGCATTTGGTAGCAAGCAGCTGTGTTCTTGCTGACTACGGACAGCGAGCAGCTAGATGCTGGAAGTTAGTTGTGTTCTCGCTGTCCACAGAGGGCATCTCACTGCAAGCACTTGGGTGTGGAAAGTCGAATGTAGAATGAAAGACCTACAGCTTCTTTTTCGCTGTTCACAGAGGGCATCTCACTGTGAGAATTTGGTAGCAGACCGCAGTGTTTCTGCTGACATCGGACTGCTGTAAACAATCAGATGCTGGAAGCAAACTGTGCTTTCCTGCCAGCAGAAGCATTTCAAAGCAAGCGTTTGGATGCGGGAAGTACAATGTAGAAGAATGCGGGAGCACGCAATTGTGAGGAGGTCAGGTCCAGATGCGTCCATATACAATTCAGATTAAAAAACGCCTCCCACACGATGGCTTTGGAGTGAAGACCAGTCACGCACACAAACCAGTGCACGCGCACAATTAACTAGCGCCACATGGCAAATTCAAATACAGGAGCGTCTCCCGTGGCAGTATCAAATACAGGAGCGTCTCCTGTGGCAAATTCAAATACAGGAGCGTCTCCCGTGGCAGTATCAAATACAGGAGCGTCTCCGTGGCGAATCCAAATACCGGAGCGTCTCCCGTGGCAAGTTCAAATACAGGAGCGTCTCCCGTGGCAAACAGTGTCTGCTGAGGCAATTCAATTACAGGAGCGTCTCTCGTTGCAATAAAATCGCTGCTGCAATGCACGTTGTCGTTACAAGCAAGTGTCACCGAGACAAAACCACCTACGCGTTGATAGGGCAAAGCGTTTCTCTATTTCAGTATCAGCACACCTGCAGTGTTGAAATGACCGACAGCGACAACGGCCAATGGACGGTTGTGCCTTCAAATTAAAAGAAATTCGCAAACACACACACATACACACACGCACACACACTCTCTCTCACACACACACGCACATGCACACACACATACACACACATATCGGACCCGTTCATCTGTTCTCAACTTGTTCATTCCATCTACTTACCTTCATAAAGCAGCGCCCACACCAGGGAGACCCACGGTAATCATGGACTTTTACGCTTGCCCTCACAGGTCATAACCACACACACACCCTCACACACATACACCCTCACACACACACACACGTACACACACACACACATGCACACACACTCACACACTCACTCACACACATGCACACACTGGCACACTAGTTCACACAAAACCAGCAGCCAGAATATCCAGTAGACCTTACACACTACAAACGTACAGATGGCCAGACCTCTCACATCTTGATGGAAGAACACAAACACCTGTTACCCCACACACACAACTGCGCAGCAGTACTAGGATTGTATGGACATTTATTTACCACACACGTAACTGCGCAGCAGTGCCAGGATTTCTATGGAAAATCCTTTACCACACATAATTGCAAAACAGTGCAAGGATTGCCACAAACACACCTTTCATCACACACACACATACATAACTGTGCAGCAGTGCCAGGATGGCCAGCAAAACCTCTCTCACTATTCATACATACACTTACGCAGCAGTCGTGCTAGGAGAGTCAAAAACACCTCCCCCACCAATCATTACATACTATCCTTCATGCACGCTGGCATCTTCCAACGTAGACTTTAACTTTTACATACCTGCGCAGCAGTGCTAGGAGCGCCTCAAATGGGAGCTGCAGGAGTTGAGTCTGCAGCACAGAGCTGCGTACGAGAGTGGGATGGTACAAGAACGGGAATGAGATCAATGAAATGGTGTTTACATTGTGGCACCTTGCTCGCCTACAACGGAAGCTGCGTATGAGAGTAGGATGGTACGAAGATGGGATAAGATTGATTGAATGAGGGAAGCTGTGTCTGCAGCACGGAGCTGCTTCGAGAGTGGGATGTTAAAAGAATGGGAATGAGATCAATGAAATGATGTTTACATTATGGCATTTCGCTTGCCTTAAACGGGAGCTGCGTATGGGAGTGGGATGGTACAAGAATGGGACTAAGATCAATGGAATGCTGGCTTTTTGGCTTGCCCTTACAGGAGATGCAGGAGCTGGGTCTGTTTGGTCAATGAGCAGTGACCAAACCACCCCAAATCATTTAAACCGTGCCTCAAGTTATGATCTGATCATCCTCATGCAGGATCAGATTGAACTGTTGCACAAAAGCTTCACTCTGCCTTGCATCACCATCTGCATGGTTGCATATCACGCACATGCACACACACACACACACACACACACACACGCACGCACACACACACACACACAGACACAGACACACACACAGCGTCCAGCAGCCGCACCTGCGCACTACTTGAACGAGATCACTGAACATGTCCAGCAGTCGGCCTTGAACCTTGAGCAGCAGCTCGTGCATGCACTCTACATGGTGCACAGCACCCTGCACGCACATACATGAACATTTGTAATATGAACATTTGCAATATGAACTCTTTTTTAACATGTACATTTGATCATTTGTTAAATGAACATTTGTAATTAGAACATTTGCAACATGACCATTTCTGTAAATACACAAAATACACAAACCGGCAGCATGCACAGCCCGCACGCACGCACGACGTACGCGCGTGAGGGATGAAATCAGCATTTGTATACTTCCCTGGAATCAAGTTTGGACAAAAGCATCATAGAAAACGAAAGCATATTAGTAAAAAGGGTCGTGAAGTGAGCTGGTCTAAAAGACAAGAGCAACTGTATGAAAATGAAAAAACCCAGGTACGGATATGCTCCTGTTGACTCCTAATACCGTGAAATGATTAGGGTTGGCCAGGACCATATATATACGGTGTACATACGATATGTTTGGCTTGAAAATTACCAAATATACGGTGTATACATACGTATATATACGGTTCTGGCCAACCCTAGAAATGATGCACAAATGTGACCTGAAAACATCTCGAGGGGGTTGAACTGGGTTCGCCGTTAATGTATTTGTTATGTTTGGCCCGGTCTGAGGTGATTACGGTAAAGGGGGGTTGCAGTAGGAATGAAAAAATAGCCATGGCATAGTGCACTCACAAGCACACACCACACAAACCAGTAGCAGGCGCATCATACAATTATCTCACAGTATACCACGTAAATGATTGCATCACATGTACACACAATGTTTGCACATGTAACTGCACCAGTGTTGTGCACATACGGCGTCAATCAAAAATGGCACCTTTAATTACGGTGCTTAAATGACGTTTACGTCACATAAACGTAACTAACGGTGAAATTCATATTGACGGTGGAAAATCGTAAGTAACGGTGCGGCGTCAGGTACTCAGTGGCTCAGAGTGCCAACTCAAGCTCCGATTTCCCCACAAACAACATTTGCGATTGATATAAATATAAAATGTCCTCCGGTAATCAGGCCAAGAGGGCTCGTGTGGCCCTGAGTCAGTCAAGCCTGGCCCGGCCTGGCCAGCTGCTGACAATTCCCACCGTAAATAACTAATTTCTGACGGTTTCCCACCGTAAATAACTGTTAAGCCGAACGTCAGATGTC
>Ga0307945_1003084_pt1:10000-13517 | contig 13517 bp, 19 predicted proteins | sample OrgLakmetagen228_FD_201818 | JGI IMG/M metagenome (GOLD analysis project Ga0307945, IMG submission 201818) | Saline water microbial communities from Organic Lake, Antarctica - #228 | ecosystem: Environmental > Aquatic > Non-marine Saline and Alkaline > Saline | place: Antarctica...
CCGGATCGCATGGCTGACAACCCGCCGGTAACTTATTAGTCTCTGTTGTTTCTCTTTCGATTTTTGGTAAGGCTCTGGCTAGTGTATGCACTAGTTGAGAGCCTTTCCTTAATGCACGCTGGTATTGTCCAGCGTAGAATTTTACTGGTGTTTTCTAAATCGATTGCTGCTGATGGAATGTGGTTGTGACCAATTCCTGGTAGTACTTTGTGAAACATTTTTATATTGTAGAAGGTTGTTTGATTCAGGACCTAGTTTGTATTTTTGGTGCTTGTGTGCTTTAACAGCATGAGATCTAAGTAATGAAAGGCTTTTCTGTCGAATCTGTCGAGAGTATTAATTTGCTCACATCAGTGCATTCTTATTACTAGGTACTCTAGCGTGAGCGTTTACGCTTCTAGAGAAAGAAACACGTAGGTAACAAAAAACTACGCAGGCAGGGATAGACCAAGACCATTCCCCACATTGATTAAGGAGGAAAAGCCATTTTGGTATCCGGCACCGTAAAGCTCTTCCACCACAGAAATTATAAGAACAGATCAACCAAGACCAGGAGGGATTCAGGCTTGGCCTGAAATTGGCTCCTTATGAGAGTTGATAACAGTATTGGAAATTAAGCGTCTGAATCAGACAAGTCTAGCAGCGTAATCAACAGAATGCATATGGAGCTTGGAGCACGTTTCATAGCTCTTTGAGAATCAATTGCAAGTCCTTAGGAGGTTGTTCATGTAAGTGTTGTAGATGGTGCCACCGCACCCACGACGATGGTGCGGAGGGTAACGGAGGCTCCTTAGAGGATGGAGCAGAGGCCTATATGTTGTTCCTGCGTGGCGCTAAGCTGGTTCTGAGGTGTAGTGTCCTTACAGAATTTGAGGTGGATGTCAAGTTAAAGTATTCTGCTATCTTTGGGCCGGTGCTGTCCGGGGAAGGTGGCTCTGCTGATGGATGGCAGTGCTGCTGAAATGCTCCCAGTCTCTATCAACTTCCTTCTGCCGCTTTGAAGATTCCATCGCCCTCCATAAATAGTTTCTCTCACGGAGATGGGAGCGATCGGTACAGCGTCTGGATGGCTGGAGGTCAACCCGTTTTGTTCTGAGAAGCGAGGTGGAAAGTTCACTTTGGTACATTTCTAATCTCAGCTGTATCAGGAATCTGAAGATTTTGCATAGCCAGCCGCTTGCTGCTACCTACTATGTTCATGGAGACAAAGCAGGATCCTAGAGAGCCTGTATTTCTTACTGCTTGTTTGATCATGCTGCATGCATGCTAAGTTATGCCTCTCAACAATCATACTCCTTATTTGTGTGTGAGGGGGAATTTAAAGAGAATGTGTAGGGCATGGTCTACTTGTGGGCAAAGGGGGCAGGTTGGCCTCGTCAAGCGCTTAAAGTCATCAGTAGGCCTTAAACCATACCACATATTTTTGATTGTACAGGGTTCCGCATTTTAATAATGCATTTGATTTTAATAAGAGGATGATAAGCGTTGCTAGCGGCTCCGTTGGCATTGCCGTTCTTAATTTATGGGGATCTGGTATAACAAATCAGTCTTGGCTTTTCCTAGTTTGGAGAGGGTGCATATGTGCTTGCAGGGTGTTGCAGCAACTTGATATGTACCAGAGCCTAAATATAAGTGATTGAGCCATGTTTTTATCTGTAAGAAACGGTTATCGTTATCTTCTTTTGCAAACCAGAAGCTGTCATAGAAGGGTTTCACCTCAGGGCCAGCTGCTTTGGTGGAGGTACCAGCAACGTTTTGATCAGAGTAGGTTGATTGTGAGTGACTTTCTAGCAAGACGCTCGTGCATCAGCATATTTATTTCCTATAATGCCTGCGTGAAACTTGACTATGTAGAAATGAGTGGGCAATGGTGACTGGTGGATGGCTTTGGCAATGGATTGGAGAATATCTCCTGGGATGTGCTGGCGGTGGAAATTTGAGTGTGAGAGCTGTTTTGCGATGCATTGGTGCATTGAGGTTAGGCTGGTACCTGCGGCCTTATGGAAGTAGCCGTGTATAATCGCAGCACAACCTGTTCCCTGCCCCCATTCCTAGCAAAATTTGCAGAATCACAGCCTGATTTTGTTTGCTAAAAATTTGAAATGCATAGCGGCTACATCATTTTTTACGAAAAACAACAAAACGTGCTGATAATTCTTGGTGGCTTGCAGGCAATCAGATTAATAAAAAAATGCGTGCACAGCTGTCTGCAATTAGGGCTTGGCAAGAAGGAGAGAGCACGAGGATCCACAAAGACAACTGACAAGTTGTTCTTGGCGATATAAAGGGTGTAAATAATTGGCCGCCATGACATTACATTTTATAAATAGCGGAGCGTCCTCCCTCGCTCATCAGGAGATGACCATTGCTCCCTTGCTTGCGGTTCCCCCTTCATGGTATTATTTCCCAACGGTCTCAGGAGAGTGCACGTGCTGCTCTCAACCTCTCAGCAGCCAGATCATAACTGTTTTTGGTTACATCTGGTTTACCGAATATTTATCGCAGCCAAGACGTATTCGTTGTACTTCTCTCTTTCTCCCCGTCAACACGAAAGAGGAGCGCAGCCGACTACCTTGTCATTAATCGCTTGCGGCAATCGCCGCTTCGCAAACGCAAAATTCAGCTGCACGTTCTGACCAACTCGAAATAGTACCTACTATTAATATATACCTAACAAGCTTTTGATAGGGATAATCAGGGCGGTTAGGACGGGATTATGGCCCCCGACCCAAATGAACGATTGCGGGCGATCAGGACTAGCATCCCCGCCAACAAAAACTGCTTTGTGTGTGGCGGAAAGGTGCGGGTCTAGCGTTTCCTAAATCATGTGTCGTGAGCTTGCATAGGAAAACTCAGCACTTCCTGCTTACCTACACCCACACCCACACGCACAGGGCAGCACCAGCTTTGTGTTGCCAGCCAGCCATACCTTCGTTTGTGGGGAGTGCTCAGGCAGATGGTGAGAGCTTGAAAACCATAGCATTCATCAACCTGAATTTGCTTCTGGGCAGCAGGAAATCATCCAATCACGCATCATGCATGCCACAAACTTGCACAAACATACACACATTCCTTACACACTTGCATGCGCGAACACATACACACACAACTCACACATGCACTCGTACACACAGTCACACCTGCAAATGCGACGTAGCTTAATCCTTTACCATAACTTAAGTTCCATGCTCACCTCGCTTGCATCGCACTTCCAAACATTAGAGCAAAGTTTGTGACGTATGCAAGGCTCCTGTCCCTTGCTTGCAGTATGGAGTGCCAACAGCGCGTCAAGTCTGTGGGAATGGGCAAGTTTACGCACGAAGAGGTGACCGCATACAAGCTGGGGGGGAATGAGGTGAGGAGTCTCAAAAAGGACCATGGTTTTGGAGCGTAATGTCTGGTCCACTTCCAGCACACCTTTGCCATCAGTGATGTGCTATTCTTGCCTGTGTGAGAAAAACCATCTGGTAGGTAGGTAGCAGCTTGCTCACAGAGTGTGCACATCACCCTCGCAGGT
>Ga0307945_1003086_pt1 | contig 13515 bp, 22 predicted proteins | sample OrgLakmetagen228_FD_201818 | JGI IMG/M metagenome (GOLD analysis project Ga0307945, IMG submission 201818) | Saline water microbial communities from Organic Lake, Antarctica - #228 | ecosystem: Environmental > Aquatic > Non-marine Saline and Alkaline > Saline | place: Antarctica: Organic Lake...
CCCCCAACATTAGCCACCCTCATCAATTGCATTACTAAACCGCTTATAACCCTAGGCATAACTGGATTCCATGACCTCAGCCACATCAGCTTTTGAAAAATACATTGTCTCTGGGAAACAACTCAAAAACAAATACATCAAGAAGCACATCATAGCCTTAAATAGGCTTGCTGCCATTGCTAACCTGCCTGGAACACAAGAGCTAAGCCCAACATCAATTGCGCAAATATTTTAAGAAAGGAATTCAGAACAGTCTATTCTACTAATTTACCGCAAAATAAACAACTCCTCCTTCACAGGTCTCCTAGACACACACATTATCACATCGGCCCACGGAGAGGTGCCCCCAAATCCCGCAACACCCAAACCCAACAAACTTTGCCCATCTACACAACATCCACACCACAGCCACGCTCAGCAAAACACCATCGGCACCCCGTTACAAACAACTTAATCAGAGTCCCACCACCTACACACACAGATCCATCAACTACAAGTAATGGACACCCAAGCATTAACCAATCCTCTGTTTGTGACACACCCAACCTAGAGCCGCAAACATCCCCTGCCTCCTCTATAATTACAACCAAACCTCAAACGAAACCTCAAGGTCATGTTGCACTCAACGTACCTACACCTTCATCTCTAGAATAAATTAACCCCCAATGTACAGAATCCAACGCTCGACCCAGGAAACGCACAACACATGGCAACATATCCCGCATTGAGCTTCCCCAAACACAACACTCTCTCATCGCATTGGTGGAAGGGCCTCCACCTTTACCACAAACGGAAATCCCGCGCTCACAACGCCACTCACAAAAGGTATCCAACCAAATAAAAAGGAACCACAACTCTATAAGCACATCGCCAATACCACTGCCACAAACTACAGCTATTACTTGCCTTTCCGAACCAACACCCACTAACCACCTGGACACTCTCTCCCAAGACAAACAAGCAAAGCGTGCACGGCATACACAAGATACCCTCCCCGGTACCAGAAAGAGGACACACAGCCAAACAGAAAGTCAGCAACATACGCCCCTGACTCAAATCATAGACACACTGTTGCATTAAACTCACAAATAGCATTTCAGCCTACTGAACAACCTACACACAGTCAGCCAAACAAACGCACCACACGCTCACAAATAACTAGCCACAACCACCATGCAACACAAGCGTTCACACAAATAATCACTCCTCCCACCCAGCGTATCAATATCATCAACCCGATAACTTACCAGGTACACAACAGCCCAACCCCTGAGATTGCAGGCCACCCAGCACCATCATCACAGCTCAGACCCCAAAGGAAAAGAAGATGTGAGATCCTTGATATACCCCATGACCTTCCTAGCCTAAATCTGACCCCCTTGCGCACCACGCACATTCAACAAGAACTCTGGACGTACAAGAAGGATAAGGCCTTTTCAATGACACCCACAGAGGCCATCAACACACTACTATGATGATGTGGACATCCTGCACATAGATAATTGGAGGTTCTTCACCCCCAAGAAAAGAGACAGATGATACACTCCAAAGACAGAAACAATACCGCACTTACTATGCCCCTATGGATATTAAAAGTTGGGCCCAACCCCTCTTTCAATCAGTTGAACTAGTGCCCAAATCGAATAAGACTATTGCCCGGAGCCAAATTAAGTGCGCAAGCTGTGAAATTTGCTCCTACCATCTAGGACTTGAATCTCCAGACCTCTCCCCACCTATTAATGGTTACAATGGTTACAATTGGGGGTGACCCCACCTATTAAAGACATGTACATCTGTGACGTCTGCAACCGCATTTACCATTGGCAATGCTTGCTTAAAACAAGCTGCTGCAACGCCATTGAAAGGGAAGCTATTGATGCCAGTGACTCATGGGCCTGCCCTGCCTGTATCAATCTGAACAAAAATGAAAAGGAAAGCCGTTTTCACTTTCAGAAAAGAGATTGTGGAAGTCTCATGGAACCCAACCTGGGAGCCAGAAGAACTACAAAACACGTGTGAACATGGAGTATAAAAAAAAAGAGTACCCTATCCTCCCCAGATGACAATATGCTTCCTGAAGTGCACACTGACACAGTAGCCTGTATTTACAATGTCGACGGAAAGTGTAAAGGTATGCTTACTCCCGAGCGCCTTAACATACTACGAAAGGCCTTTGACAGGGCAAAATGCAGAGGTCTACACGATCACGTCCAACCTCCTCCCATTAGCTTTGCATCAGAACTTGTAGGCCTCATTGCACGTAAGACATCTCTGCCTCTAAACATACGAACAAAAAAGTCAAAGACTCTCTCGCACGGATACTCCCCTCCCACATCACCGCCGCCTTTCAAAAGTGGGCCCTGGTCACTAAGAAAACAATGGCATCCCCCCTTTACTATGACCCCAAATTCCTCCATTACTGGAGTGAGCACCCAAGGGACAAAGTGTTTGGGGCAAACACCAATGCCTTTTCCTCCTGATTTCCTGGGTTTTCCATCTGCCATCCCATTTACCATGAAAACACCATGCTCTTAGCAACAAGACACGCCATCTACTCTGCTGCTGTCAGCACAGAGCAAACAGCCACATTCATGCTCCTCCCTTCCTGGAATAAAAAGATGACCACAAATCCCTGTGCATCACTCTGCCGCAAATACCCACACATATGTAAATTCCTGGGCACCATCCCATTAGACCAACTCCAATATGCGAAAGTGCCCTTCTGGAACAACATACACATACCACTTTCCAAACACTCCTGGGAATTGCAAATAATTGCCATATGGAACACCAAGGTCAGGGTCTGCCTCAATGCTCACAGCAAAGACCGGCTAAAGAACTTGCCAAAGAAATCCCTGAGGCAAAGTGGGAAACTCAAAACATACATAACCATCCCTACCAAACAGCCTTAGCTTCTGGACAACACTCAGGACTCAACAAAATAAATAAGCTACCCATTGACCACCCTCAAGCCTCAGAATGCCCAGATAAAACAAGTGCCCTGATTAGCACTGACCAACCTCATAATTGTAAGTCAACTCTAGCTTCTGTTTCTTTTGTTTAGCCAGGTGTAGTTTCAGGCCTTTTCCAAACATCCGCTGAGATGCCCTTTGAGGCATACCTATATAGTGATGTAATCTTACCTTATTGGTAATGAACATGCCGACGCCCTTGCTAAAAAGTCAGCCACCATCTACGCCGACATTGCAGATGCCTCCATCAGAATAGCAGGCCCTGAGGGAAATCCCGTCCACAACATCCACTGGCTTGCAAAAGAAGACATAGAAAACCAAACACAAACCCATAACCATACCCATACAACAAACATGGCCCATTCTCCTCCCCCAAAGCTTTGATACCTACCAAACCACCGTGACGCCCTTCAAGCACACATGCATTTTCTCCATAAACTGGGAAATGCCAAATCTGAAGCGAACTACCATGCGTACTACCAGACCCTCATAAAGGACGGCACTGCCAATGGAGCCACTAGCAATGCTTACCTAACATCATCCTATGTCCCCTTTAAGACCAAATGTGTCATTAGTCATTATGAAATACAGAACAGGCACCTTATAATCAAAAACGGTATTGTTCAAACTCTCAACAAGTCAAACTTGCCCCCTCTGCCCACAAGTAGACAGTGCCCTGCACATTCTTTCTGGGTGCCAACACACGCAAATAAGGAACATGATCACCGAAAGACACAACCTAGCATGCCGCATTATCTTGAAGGCTATCAGCAAAACAGGCTCTATAGGATCATGCGTTGTCTCCATAGACATAGGCAGCAACGAGCGGATGATCATGCAAGCAAAATCTCCAGATTTCTGGAACAGCTGAAAGTTGAATTGTTCCCAAATGGCTCTTCCCACCCCGCTTACCAGATAAAGACAGATTTACCTCCAGCCCTCCAGAATTTGTGCTGGTTGTTCCCATCGCTGCAAAAACACAAACACAACAAACTAATGTAGGGGGGTGGGTTCTTCGAAGTGGCAGGTTGAGGGAGACTGGGAGCACCCTAGCAGCACCGCCAGCCACCAGTAGAGCCACCAACCCCAGACAATACCGACCTAAAGACCTCAGCAAAACTCGGCGTGACATCCACCTCGTCGAGATCAAGTATTGTGAAGACACCAGACCTCAGAACCAGCTGAACGCCGCAAAGGAACAGCACAAAGATCTCTGCAACATTCTCCACGGAGCCTCCGTTACTCTTCACATCATCCTCTTGGGTGTGGGTGGCACCATCTACAACAACCACACGCTGGGGCCTTTTAAGGAGCTGGGTCTTGATTTAAAAAGAGTTAAGAAACTTGCTTTCAAGCTCCATGTTCATTTTGTCAATTACGCTGCTAAACTTGTCCATACCATACATGCCCTTTCCAGTACTGTTATCAACTCTCATCAGGAGCCGGTTTCAGGCCAAGCCTGCAACCCTCTTGATCCCCATTGATTTTCCTTTCCTTTTCGCGGTGGAGGAGCTTTACGGCACTCGGTACCAAAGTGGCTCCTTTTCCCTAATTTACGTGGGGAGTGGTTCTCACTGCCTGCGTAGTTTTTCTTTTCTTATTTCTCCTGCTATTGTTGGTTTTGTAGTATAGAGCAAGGTGTGCTATCATACAAAACCAACAACAGCAAGGGGAAAAAACTGGTAAGGGCAGGAGCCAGCTTTTTACTCTGTAAACTCTGTATGTAAGGGCAGGAGCCGCCGAAGCCATATTTTTCTTGGTGGCAATTTGCATCTGTTGAGAAGCCAAAGCGCGCGCACGGCTTTGGGTGTACCATTACAGCATAATCACAACAGTTCAATTTGAAAACACAATACAATGTGTAGCAGGGGCTGTGCTTGTTCCATGCAGATAAACGAAAAGACACTATAGGATACCCTATGTATAATCGGGAAACAGAAAACTATTGCTACAAATAAAAGGATGTCGTACGATAACATATGCTAACTAAGGTAGGTCAGTGTCAACACAACATTACAGCCTGCATCAAGCCCTCATTCCATTGCCCATGCATAATATCAGCATATACCTGAGGGGTGAGGCTATGACACAAAGGGGTGGCAAGCAAACAAAGTTCTAGGAATGCAATTCTTTGGTTGTAGCCAGCGATTTGTACAATCTCTTTCCACATGAAATCACGAAAATGCGTGCGCACAAGGATGTCTCACATGCAACGTTTCAACACGGCCTCCACGCATGTGTAGCTACAGAGTACAAGCTTCATCCAATAAGTAGAGCACAGGCCAGGCTGATGGTCTAACACACACTTAGACAGCCTATTGACTGTAACACTGTGTGCGACGAACACGAGCTCAACCAGCGAGGCCTCCATGGCCAGGACACTAGTGCGGAAACTAAAAAGCATTCCATGTGAGAGATGCGAGCAAAGCACGTATGCTTTGTACACGACCAGTTGACTGGGTTAGCCCCCATAATGTAAAACTATGCAACCCACTTAGCTCTCATGCGTCTGGTGCAACCTGACAAAGGTAGGCGCACTGACATAGACACGCACATACACAATAGCACACACACACAGACACGCGCACACCATTCGTTGTCTAGGCACTGATCACTGCGCGCACACAAAGCAAAAAAAAAACAAAAATCACGAGAACAGTCTAGTTCACAGACATCACCAGTGTGACCAGCTCAGCAGCGTCTTACGAATCGTCACAACCCTAAATATATCAAATGCGCACACACACTCACGCTGCGTTCACGTGCACATGTGTACGTGCTCAGGAGGGCAAAGCAAGCAGGGCTTTTGCACAGGAAATACACTCACGTCACACAGACACATGTGTCACATCAGTCCACGATGTTGCGGATGATGCCCTCGTACGCACTCAGCTCTTGCAGGCCCAGCATGTCACTGTTTCCCTCAGCACCGTCCCAGCCCTCCTCTTCCCCGCACGCACCCTCCCCAGCCTTCCCCTGCTCCCTGCACCGCTCCACTTGCTGGTGGTGGCTGTGCTGTCCCAGCGCCACTCCACCCCCCATACCCAGCTCACTGCCCCTGTGCCCCCCCAAGTTCGTGGCAAAAGAGGCAAGGGGCATCCCGGACAGGCGGCCCCACTCCCCACCCCCTAGCTCACTGCTGACGTGAGGAGGGTGCCCCCAGGCAGGAGGTGTATGAGAAGGGGGTGCCATGCCAGCAGCCTCCACCGAGCGACGCGGCTGCAGCGCGTACAGGGGTGTGTGGGAGGGGAGGAGGCTTTCTCCTAGGGCGGAGGAGTGAAGGGCCCTGCTGCTGATGCTGAGGTCTGTACCCCCCTCGAAACCATCACTGCTACTGTTATTACCGTTGCCACCACCACCTTCTGCTGTGCCTGAGGTGTGTGTGAGGTGCTTAGGGTGGGAGTCCTCGGTGAGGCCCAGGGAACGCCAGGCTGGGAGGCCTGGGGTGTGCGTCAGTGTGTGGGGGTGTGCGTGTGTGTGTGTGCACGTGTGTGCGCGAGGATGCGTATGTGTGCGTGTGTATGTGTGAGTACGTGCGTTAGTGTTTCTACACAGATGCAGGATGGTTTAGGTGAGTACCTGTTACTTTGCAAGTCAGATGGAGCCATTACTCTGAGTTAATACAAACACACACACTTACACACACACTGTTGCGCGAAACATGCATGCGTACACGCAGCCCCCAACACACACACTCACACACTCATCGTCGCGCGGAACATGCATGCGTACACGCAGCCCCCAACACACACTCACACACTCATCGTCGCGCGGAACATGCATGCGTACACGCGGCCCCCAACACACACACTTGCACACACATCGTCGCGCGGAACATGCATGCATGCGTACACGCAGCCCCCACCAAACACAACACGTCCATCACATCACAGATCCAATGGAGTCTAATCCCCCAATTTTATATCTGGCATCAAGGCCCACACCCACACCTGCAAAATCCCAAAGGAAGAATTTCCACAGACCATACTGCTGCTGCCACTTTTTCATTACCCACTTAAAGCTTTGCATCCACCCCTGCCCTGCATCACACACATGTACACATGCATCAACACACATGTACAAATGTCACACATGTACGAATGCATCACACATGTACACATGTACAAATGCATCACACACATGTACACATGCATCAACACACATGTACAAATGTCACACATGTACAAATGCATCACACATGTACACATGTACACATGTACACATGCATCACACACATGTACACATGTACACATGCATCACACACATGTACACATGCATCACACACATGTACACATGTACAAAGCCTCGAACAGCAACCACCATACCCACCTTCGCATTCCACCCCCCTCCAGGGTTTAGGCCACTTACTTCACAACACCCACACCACGCCCACACGCTCAAACTCTCAGACAAGCAACCACCACAAACACACCTAGCTTCGACTCCACCCCGCACAAACTCTCAGACAAGCAACTCCCCAAACGCACCTAGCTTTGCATCCAACCCCCCTGCACCGCCTCCCCCCCACGACAGCTGCTGCTGCTGCATAGCTGCCGCATCACCGGCCTCCTCACCCTGTTCACGCAGCGACGAAAACAACGACGCGTTTGCAAGGGGGCGGGCTGCGGTGGGATTGAGGGCACCGGTGAAGGACAGGGAGGAGGGCGCCACTAAAGCGTGGCTGGCAGGGGGAAGGCCCCCCCCTCCTCCACCCCAGTCCTTGAATCTGCTGCCACAGTCTCTGGCAGTTGCCGTGGTCGCTGAGAAATCATCCATGGATGGACGCAAGCCTTGCCCCCACTCGTCCAGACGGCTGCTGCCGTTGCGGCTTCCACCTCCACCCCCGTTGCTGCCACCAGCATTGTTAGGGCTGTGGGCAGCAGCAGCAACAGCAGCAGCAGAAGCAGAGGGATCCTGTGAGTGTGTGTTTAGGCGTGTATGTGTGAGTGTGTGTGTGAGTGTGTGTGTGAGTGTGTGTATGTGTGTGCTTGCGTTGTGCGAGCGTCAGAGTGCATACCTTGGCGTTCCGCTTCCAGGCAATATAATGCACACACAGGACACGTGGTGACCTTAAGTTCATGTTATAGCACGTGAAAGCACGCAAACACACACACACTAAGCATCACGCATCGTGACCTTGGAATATCGTAATAGCATGTGAAAGCGCGCAAGCACACACACCAAGCATCTACACCACACCCACACCCACACTCACACTCACACGACATGCACATCAAAACATCAAAAATGTGTTTACCTGAAAAGCAGAGGAGGTAGCAGTCCCAAGGCTTTTGCGGGCCAGACCTCCTCCTTGGCTGATGAGGCCCATGCTGCCCCAGCCACCATCGCTCGCACCACCCCCTGTGTGTGTGAGTGTATGCGCATGCGCAAGTGTGCATGCATGATACACGAGATCTAGATATCTGTTAAATATAGCAGTGTTCCGACTCGCTGCCATTTTTAACCAATATTTGATGGCGGTTGCGTAAAAATGGCAGTGTGTTCCACCTCCTCAGTGTACCCCGAACAATACACATGCTCACACACAATTACACACATGCTCTCACACACATATACACATGCTCTCACACAAAAACACACACACAATGCATATAATCATCGCATGCATGCACACGCACACACACTCACCATCTGGTGCAACTGATGGCGACCACACGCTGCTGCCCGGGAAGATGTTGAAGCCTGTGAGTGCTGCAGGAGCTGTGGTGGCGGACGAGGAGGCCAGGAGCAGGCCACCATTGCCTGAAAGATTGGGAGGTGTGTGTATGTGTGTGAGAGTATACGTGTCTTCTTGTCTGTGTGTTTGTGTGTGTGTGTGTGTGTGTGTGTGTGCATGAAAGTGTGCGACAGATACCTGTCGTTGTGCCACCACAATTGTCGCCAGCCGTTGCTCCACAACTTGTGGGATGCGTAGGGTCGGCAGGGAGGGAGCGGCGTGCGAAGGTTCCAAAGGCGCTGCCTGGGGCGGCGTTCCAGCCCGGCAGGTCCCCTGTGTGAATGTGATACAAACAAAAAAAACATGCTCTTAGAAGTGCCCAACAGCAGCGCCTCCAACAGCACTGCCTGAATTGACACGTCTGCCGGGCATGTGCCCTGTGTGAGTGCAAAAAACCACAGGAATGTTGCAATAAAGTGTGCACAAAACAAAAAGTAGTGCCCATTACAAGCACTGCCTGGGGCGGCAATCCTGCTGGGCAGGTGCCCTCAGTGCGTGCACAATCGCATCATGAATCATGACATTAGCTTCGTCTCCTAGGTGCCGACTTGGACGCAAATCGCACAAATGCACTGTGATGCGTTGATGCAACACACTTGACATATATATGACTGTGTGTTTGGTGATTTCCCTGTCAAAAATACCGTACGTACATCGTACCAGGGTTGTTCAGTTCGGGGTTCGGTCAAAAGTTCGGGTTCGCAAACTTTCACGCATTCTAACGAACCTTAAGAATGCCGTTTGATAGCTATAAAAAGTTCGTCTAACTTAATGCCCATTTCTCGAATTTTTGGTCCAAAATTGCAGCCCAAAATGCAGGAAAGAGCCTTAGCTGGCCGTCAAATTAACGTCCTGATTAATTATAATATATTTTACACATGTAAGACAATACAAGCATATTTTGGACGAGTATGACCATGGAAGCCAGCAAACTCCTCCATTTCTGATATTGCACATCAAACTGCTCGAACAGTTCGAGGATTCTAGAGCTTTCACGAACTTTATCGAACCCTTGCTCCCAAAAAATCAAACTAAGCAACCCTGCACCGTATATAAATGGTTCTGGCCAACCCTACTAAGGACACAAGCAGTCATTTCATTGCTACATGGCCTGACACTTTTACTACAAGGGGCTAACCGAGGCCTCAAATGGGTAGGCCTTTGCAGCGTCCTATGCCTTGGAGCTCAGCACAATGCAGCAGCACAAGGTAGCTAAGCTTAAAAATGGGAAGCCGCGGGCACGTGCCTAACCAGCCGTGACCCGTATGTTGTTTTTAAGCTTTCAGTATGCAGTGCCTGGCCTGCCAAAGCACCAAAAGGTCCAGCAATTTTCGGTGCCCTCACAAAGTCACTTTGTGCGCAGGACGACTGATTCAGTTCCAAGCACTTTCCTTGGTAGCCTATAATCCAACAACAGATCAAAAGCCAATGTGGTACAGCTTGGTGATGTGGCGTTGATGGAGTGGCTGCCCTTGAATACAAATAAGCTACGTTTTTGACACTTGTTCAGTCAGCCCCCTCTAAATATTTACCTGCATCTGTGGTGTCTTCCAGGGGGGAGTGAGGAGGAGACGCTGCTTGATGTGTGTGCTGCAGCTGCTGCTGGGCCTGCGTGTGTGTGGAGCGATTTGTAGAGCATGTGTTGGATTTGTGTGTGCGCGTGTTCGCGTATTTGCGTGTGAGCATGCACATGGGCAAGAGAGAGAGAGAGAGAGAGAGAGAGAGAGGGAGAGAGAGAGAGAGAGGGAGAGCTCTTGTCTTGCCTACTTCGCCTCCCACTCCCATACACCATGCCGTGCAAGCTAGCTCTCCATTTACCGTCACCCAGGATGCTGGTAAGCTTGCAGTGCGCTTGCTATTTTTACCTCAGACTTAGATTAGATTTTTACCTCAGACTGACTGCATGCACAGTGTTGTTATATGGCCTTAGTAGGACCGTACAGACTCTCTGAGCACACTGCCACACCTCCTCCTCCTCCTGCTCCATTACAAGAAGACCAAGACGGAATACCACTATGAGGCTAGTAAGAAGTACTTATTGCACACAGGCATGTCAAGCAAGGAAAAGACAGACGTTGCAGTTCTTGATTATAAAAAGACCATGGCCATGAATGCAACCAATGGGAGCCTATTTTTAACATCAAACGCCAAGACCAGACGCTCAGACCCTTACTGGGACAGAAGCAAGCCAGACCCTCCGCCAGACCCAAGACCTCAGACAGACAGACAGACAGACACGTCCAGGCCGTGAAAGGACAAAGGAACAGACTGATTTCAGGCCCAGACCATGCAGAAGACTTTAATACGCAACAGACTTCTTACAAGATCGGACAGGCAACCACAGATGTAATCAAAAGACTTCCAAAGACGTATAAAAGACCATTACACTTTTTACACTCAGACTTGCATAGATCTAAGAACACAAAACAGACCAGGCATTAACAACAATATACAAGAGACTTTTCATACTATATCAGACTTTTGAGGTAGTCCTGGGCTAACATTACATAGTAGCTGCAGGCACAGGCTAGGATCCGGCTGCTCATTTAACACCTGCTTCCTTGCATTTGGAATCCTCGCATCCATGCAGCCCATACCTGACCACCACTGTTAACCGCACATACACACACACTCACACGCACCACTGTTAGTTGCACACACACCCCATTCTACGAAAGCAAGGCCTTACTATTCTCGGTCTTTGCCTATGTGTCATCACCGTCAATCTAAGCATCACCCGCATTTTTATGGAACCACAGGTCACGCCCTCCCCCCTTTCACCTGCGCTTGCTGCTGATAGAAGTGCAGGGCGTCCAGGTGAACGGCAGAGGTCGTATCAGTGTCGCCTGTGTGTGTGGCTGTGGGGTGTGGTGGTGGAGGGGGGGGTGGGGGGGGCCGGGGGCCTGTGCTGCTGGAAAAGAGGGCTTCAAAGGAAGGGGCGGATGGGTTGAGCGACCTGAGGGTGGCGTGTGTGCGTATTTGAAATTCGTTGCAAGTGTTGATAGGTATTTACTGCGTGGTTGAGCGTTACAGGGGCTGGACGAGTGGTGAGTGCACATTTGTGCACGTCATGCTTATGCGCATATTACGACCGTGCACTGAGTGGCCAGTACGCAACCTGCATTAGCATGTGCAATTCAAGGAAATGGAAACACATAATGAAAGTTTGCTTTGGCATTCAAGCCAGATAACTTGACAAAATGAGTTAAGTAAGCATTGGTTATAGAAGTGCCAAAAGTTGGAAGTAGCCGATGGTAGGTCTGTACAAAGAGTTGTAGCACAACCCCCCTTGCTAGGCAAAGGCCTGAGCAAAGTAAATGACAGCTGACACCGGTACAAGGCATATGACGCATATGAGTCATCTGAAACCAGCCATGCCGCCTTGCTGACAGGGGGGTGGGGGAGGGGTGGTGTGAGTACAAGCACCGCATGACAAGAGCGCACCACCCTGTCTAGTGCGGGTCGGTTAGCACTGTGGGTCCATACAATCAAACCTGTTAGAACATGCTTTGCCATGCATCACTCACCAGGAAGAGGGTGGAAACGTGTGTCTGTGAGAGCCTGCTTTGCCATGCACCACTCACCAGGAAGAGGGTGACCGCGTGTGGGGATGGAAGTGACGTGGGACACCCATATCCAGCTCCCACTCACTCACATATTGTACACGGATACACACTTAGGGTTGGCCAGAACCGTATATGCACGCCGTATATGAGCGTATATTTGATGATTTCCCTGCCAAAAATACCGTATTAACACCGTAATTTTATGGTTCTGGCCAACCCTACGTATATTTGATGATTTCCCTGCCAAATTTACTGTATATACACCGGAAATATATGGTTCTGGCCAACCCTAGGTTCTGGCCATCCCTATACACTCTCCATGACACAAACAACACACAGCAAGAGGGTGGAGGAGGGTGTGACGTGCGTAGAAACAGCAACATATTCAAGCACAAACACACACCGTAACGCAACACACACACTAATTAAATTGGATGGGGTAGGGGCGGCACCGACCGACGGAAGCCACTCCTCTCACGAACAAACATGGCACACACACACGCACGCACACACACGAACGCACACACAGATACGCACGCACGCACACACGCACACACAACACGCACCAATTAGAGGGAGGGGTAGGGGGGGGCGTGGGCACGTCCAGCAGAGATGTAGGTAAAGCATCCACCGGGTCTACATAGCTCCCCTTATCCTCTCCATCTCCATCACAAACAGACCAGCCATACGGCAATGCAGGGGCTGCGTGTGTGTCCTGGTCGTGGTGGGAGGGGTCATGGTGGCGTGGGGAGAAGCCGCCACGCGAGTGGGGGGTGCGGGGAGGGGGGGGCGGGGGTGGGGGAGGCGGGGGCGGCTGCATCCCTGTGCGTGTGTGTGTGTGTGTGTGTGTGTGTGTGTGTGTGTGTCTGTGTGTGTGTTGTTAAGAGGTGTGCGCGTGAAGCACAAACAAGTTTTGTTTCGTGTTGCAACTGTCGTGACCGGGATGATGCCATATGGCATCCGATCTGAGATCTATGTGCACAGTCACACACACATGACAACACACACGCACACAGTTTACAAATGTGCGCACCTGGCTGGCTGCCGCCCCCCCCGTAGCCCATGAATGAGCTCAGCGCGTGCATCAAGCTGCCTCCCGGAGAAGAGGGCAGGGGGTAGGAGGAAGCGTGACTCTTGTTGCCATTGGCGTTGCCAAGCTCAGCATGAGAGCTGTCTGCTCCCAGCTCCTGCCCACCCCCCACACCAGGCCTGTTGCTACTCGGCCGGCCAGTGACATAAT
>Ga0307945_1003091_pt1:0-10000 | contig 13502 bp, 20 predicted proteins | sample OrgLakmetagen228_FD_201818 | JGI IMG/M metagenome (GOLD analysis project Ga0307945, IMG submission 201818) | Saline water microbial communities from Organic Lake, Antarctica - #228 | ecosystem: Environmental > Aquatic > Non-marine Saline and Alkaline > Saline | place: Antarctica: Organic...
AGTGTGTGGACTTCAGCGGCCGAACGGTCATCAGCCCTGACCCCAATCTCGCTACTAACCAGGTGGGTAGGCATATAGATATGTATCTAGGGTAGAGGATAGAGGGTAAGGAGGAGTGGTGAGTGTATTGACTTCAGCGGCCGCACGGTCATCAGCCCTGACCCCAACCTTGCCATTAACCAGGTGGGTAGGGACATACCTAGGGTAGAGGGTAGAGGGTAGAGGGTAAGGAGAAGTGGTGAGTTTGTGGACTTCAGCGGCCGCAAGGTCATCAGCCCTGATCCCAACCTTGCCATTAACCAGGTGGGTAGGGACATACCTAGGGTAGAGGGTAGAGGGTAGAGGGTAAGGAGAAGTGGTGAGTGTGTGGACTTCTGCGGTCGCACGGTCATCAGCCCTGACCCCAACCTTGCCATTAACCAGGTGGGTAGGGACATACCTAAGGTAGAGGGTAGAGGGTAGAGGGTAAGGAGATGTGGTGAGTGTGTGGACTTCAGCGGCCGCAAGGTCATCAGCCCTGACCCCAACCTTGCCATTAACCAGGTGGGTAGGGACATACCTAGGGTAGAGGGAGAGGGTAAGGAGAAGTGGTGAGTGTGCGGACTTCAGCGGCCACACGGTCGTCAATTCTTGACCCCAACCTCGCTATCAACCAGGTGGGTAGGAACATATATATATATATATATATATATCTAGGGTAGAGGATAGAGGGTAAGGAGAAGTTGTGAGTTTGTGGGCTTCAGCGGCCGCACGGTCGTCAGCCCTGACCCCAACCTCGCCATCAACTAGGTGGGGTAGGGACATATAGGTATATAACTAGGGTAGAGGATAAGGAATAGACGATAAGGAGTAGCGGCGAGTGTGTAGACTTCAGCGGCCGAACGATCATCAGCCCTGACCAAGGCAACCTTCCTATTTACAAAGTGGGTAGGAATATATATTTAGAGAGAGAGGATAGAAGGTGAGGAGCAATGGCGAGTGAGTGGACTTCAGCTGTCACACAATCTTCAGGTCTGATGATCTCAACCTTGCTATCTACCAGGCGGGTAGAGATGTATTGACGAGACGTTAAGCAGTTTTTAAGTGTGTGGATTGCTTCTGCAACAACGTGCATGTTGATAGGGATGTATTTACAGTAGAAGGGTACGTGGATTGCTTACGCTATGACAAACATGTTGAGCTACACGGTTCTGTTAGTAATTTGGGATGATATGTGTTAGCACAATAGCAAGGAAGGGAACACCTCACAAAACGCAACAACACAGAAAGTGGGCATCACTTTATTTCGGACGTTTCTATGGAACTGGAGGATCAGAGCATCTTATGGATTGAAGGAATGTTTAAGTTACAGCAGATTTGTAGGGTTGGCCAGAACCGTATATATACACCGTATATAGCCGTGTATTTGGTGATTTCCCTACCATAAACACCGTATATGCACCGTATATTTATGGTTCTGGCCAACTCTACAAATTGTATGCCCACACTCATCCTCTTGCTTAAGTTTGCCTCTGCAGATTTGTATTCCTAAGCGCAACGGTTTCTTACTCACTTACCCCAAGCGTGTGGTGGAGTATAACAGTGGAAATCACCATGGATATTAATGTACCCTCCCCTTATGAGTGCACGCAGGTGTGCGTTCCTCAGCACATGGCCGTCGTGCTCACTTACCCTGAGCGTGTGGCCATGTACAATAGATAAAGACGCTATAGATATCGATGTGCCTTTCTCTTATGAGTGCATGCAGGTGTGCGTGCCTCAGCACATGGCCGTCGTGCTCACTTACCCCGAGCGTGTGGCCATGTACAATAAATAAAGACGCTATAGATATCGATGTACCTTCCTCTTATGAGTGCATGTAGGTGTGCGTGCCTCAGCACATGGCCGTCGTGCTCACTTACCCTGAGCGTGTAGTGGAATACAACTAGGGTTGGCCAGAACCATAAATATACGGTGTATAAACGGTAATTTTGGCAGAGAAATTACCAAATATACGGTCATGTACGGTGCATATATACAGTTCTGGCCAACCCTTAAAAAAAAAAAAGACAGACACTATAGGTGACAATGTACCTTCCTCTATATGAGTGCATGCAGGTGTGCGTGCCTCAGCACATGGCCGTCGTGCTCACTTACCCTGAGCGTGTGGCCATGTACAATAGATAAAGACGCTATAGATATCAATGTACCTTCCTCTTATGAGTGCATGCAGGTGTGCGTGCCTCAGCACATGGCCGTCGTGCTCACTTACCCCGAGCGTGTGACCACGTACAACTTGGACAAGCTGAAACTCAGGGTCGTGAATGGTGAGAGAGAGCCAAGTTGAAGCAATTAGGAGGATCTTATTGTCCTGCCCTTCCTGACACACACATGCATACACATGCACACACACGCACACACACACACACACGCACACACACGCACGCACGCACGCACACACACACACACACGCACACACGCACACATGCACACACATAACACACACACTAACACACATACAGACAGTTGAGCAGGTCACTTGGAATGGGTTGACCAGAACCATGCATGCACGATGTGCATGCAATTCGTTAGCAGGGGAACCTTGAATACAACCTTAGTCAATGTACAGGCTTAGTCCCGCATATTCCTAGCTTATATCGTTTTGCTCATTCTCTTTTTTAAATTTTGGGTGCCCGGATTGAAGAAGTCGGACCTTGGGCCTTAACAAATCATAGCCATTCATAGCACTTTCATCTGTCCACTCACTCACTCACTCACTCACTCACTCACTCACTCACTCACTCACTCACTCACTCACTCACTCACGCAAACACGCACTCACGCACGCACACACACACTCACACACTCACGCACGCACACACGCTCTCACACACTCACGCACTCACACACTCTCTCACTCACTCGCTCACTCACTCACTCACTCACTCACTCACTCACTCACTCACTCACTCACTCACTCACTCACTCACTCACTCACTCACTCACTCACTCATTCACACACCCTTAGGCACCACCACCTGGCCTGGCGCTAACTTTGTGGTGCACCCAGACGGGGAGAAGACCTTTTTGAAGTTTGGGGACCGTCGTAAGATAGCAGCAGACCTGAAGGTGCGCAAAGATTTTACGAGGAATTGAAAGCTACACTGACCTTTTAAAAGTATTTTTTACGCCAACACATAATGAGAAATTGAATTTTACACCGAGACGAATCAGCTTGTAGTGTAAGAGAGGATTTCAAATTACTGCCCGTGCTAGCCAGAAAATGTGCAATGGCACCTGTACCAGCTTGCTGCCAGATGAATTCCAAGATGGAATAGTATTACGGTTACTAACAGATGACAAAAAGGTACGCACAAGATGGAATTGTAGTACGGAATTTACTAGCAGGTGACACAAAGGTACGCGTAAGTTGGAAGATGGAATAGTAGTACAGAATTTACTAACAGATGACACCAAGGTACGCACAAGTTGGAAGATGGAATACTAGTACAGAAGTTACCAACAGATGACACAAAGTTACGCACTGAAACCTTAACGTGAAAGATTGACTCCAGATAAATGTGCGCTAGCCAGATCTCTAGAGCCCTGTAGCAAACAACTGAATCCAGGTAAGTTGCGCCAGCCAGAGCCCTGCAGCACAAGAGGCTGACGCTGCTCTGGTCAGGGCTTGGGCAGGGTTGTGCAGGCGTGATGTGGTGCTGGAGAAGAATATAAAGCTGTGTGTGTGTGCTTGATTGCACTAGAGCTTGGGCAGGGTTGGTGCAGGCGTGATGCGGTGCTGGAGAAGAGTACAAAGCTGTGCGTATGCTTGATTGCACTAGAGCTTGGGCAGGGTTGGTGCAGGCGTGATGTGGTGCTGGAGAAGAGTGCAAAGCTGTGCGTGTGCTTGATTGCACTGGAGCTTGGGCAGGGTTGGTGCAGGCGTGATGTGGTGCTGGAGAAGAGTACAAAGCTGCGCGTGTGCTTGATTGCCCTAGAGCTTGGGCAGGGTTGGTGCAGGCGTGATGTGGTGCTGGAGAAGAGAAGTAGTGCTCTTGTTTGATGCTGTCCTGGCTAGGGCTTGGGCAGGGTCCGATAAGGACAAGTAAGGCAAGGTCAGGTAAGGTAAGGTTACATCGCTACATATGCCTCAGGGGGCATCTGAGTGGAAGATTGATTAAAAGCCCGAGACAAGTAAGGGCACGAGATGCTGAGTTGATGTACTGAATCATGGGCTTGAGCTGCTTACAAGCTGCTTGAGAGCAAGAGCTGCTGATAAGCTGAGATGCTGAGTTGATGTACTGAATTATGGGCTTGAGCTGCTTACAAGCTGCTCGAGAGCAAGAGCTGCTGATAAGCTGAGATGCTGAGTTGATGTACTGGATCATGGGCTTGAGCTGCTTACAAGCTGCTCGAGAGCAAGAGCTGCTGATAAGTTGAGATGCTGAGTTGATGTACTAAATCATGGGCTTGAGCTGCGCACAAGCTGCTCAAGAGCAATAGCTGCAGTGCCTGTTGTGTTATGAGCTGTGTGATAAAATGAGCTGACATGTGTGATGAGCTGCGCTGACATGTGTGATGAGCTGTGCTGACATGTGCGATAAAATGAGCTGACATGTATGATGAGCTGTGCTGACATGTGCGATAGAATGAGCTGACATGTGTGATGAAATGAGCTGACGTGGCCATGCAAGGTCTGATCAAGGCAAGTGAGGGCAAGAGGTGTGAGATGCAGATTTGATATGCTGAGCCGATCAATCTGTAATGAGTAATGACTGATGGAGATTTAGGCAGTCTTGTCTAATCCAAGCCTGATTTTCATGCATATAATTGAACACATGCACGTGGGTATGCACACGTGCGTGTGCATATTTGCATATGCATGTGGGCAGGCGCGTTACATAACGCAACAAACATTACAACACATGCTCACACGTGTGCACACACGTGTATGTTATTGCACGCACATGCATATCTTTGCAACAAACATTACAACATATGCTCACACGTGCGCACACACATGTATTTTATTGCACGCACCTGCATATCTTTGCACATGTACATAATTATTACGAATATGTACTTGGGCTTGTGTGTGTGACATCTCACACACATTCACAGAGGTACACACACATACATACACACACATACATTACAACATATGCTCACACGTGCGCACACACATGTATTTTATTGCACGCACCTGCATATCTTTGCACTTGTACATTATTGTTACATGTATGTAATTGTGCTTGTGTGTGTGACATCTCACACACATACACAGAGGTACACACACACACACACACACACATACATACACACACATACACAGAGGTACACACACACACATACATACACACACACATTTGCAGATCGGCTTCACTGTGGAGCGCCATTTGGAGGACGGGGATGTCATCCTTTTCAATCGCCAACCCTCTCTGCATCGTATCTCCATCATGGCCTTCAGGTAGCTCAGCAACTTGCTGTGTGCTTGGCATGCAGAGGATTTTGTAGTACAGATGGCGTCCAGCCAACCACAGCTGCAAGTTGTGTGTGTTTGTGTGTGCGTGTGTGTGTGTGCGTGCGTGCGTGCGTGTGTGTGTGTGTGTGTGTGTGTGTGTGTGTGTGTGTGTCTCAGGCAGTTGGATGATCGTAGGCAGGGACGATGGCACATCCTCATGGGATTGTTGGCAACTGTGATATGAGTAAGGGTGGGTCATGACCTCGCCGAGACTCGCCGAGTGCGAGGCTCGCCGAGCCTTGGCAAGCTTCTTTCCCGGTGTGGAAGACACTCGTCGGCCAACGAGGGTGTCCAACTTTTGGGTGGAAATCAGCCCCATCTCCCCAGAAATCCCCAAAATCCCCCCAAAATCCCCAAAAATCCTGTTTCATTAAATTGTGAGTTTGAAGATCGAAGGCACGGGCGATGGAATATCCTCATGTGATTGTTGGCAAGTGTGATCTGAGCTTCAACAAGGAGAGCCGCAGGGTCTGGGGATCACATTGATGGTGTGTCTCATACAATATCACACCTTTTGTGCCTATATATATGTGTGTGTATATATCTATTTGTGTGCAGATGTGTATAGCCTACATCTGATCTCCTCTTGCAGTGTGACTGCACAGTGCGTGTATCTTTATGTGCAGATGTGTATAGCCTACACCTGATCTCATCTTGCAGTGTGACTGCACAGTATGTGTATATTCATGTGCAGATGTGTATAGCCTACATCTGATCTCATCTTGCAGTGTGACAGCACAGTGTGTGTATCTTTATGTGCAGATGTGTATAGCCTACATCTGATCTCATCTTGCAGTGACTGCACAGTATGTGTATCTTTATGTACAGATGTGTATAGCCTACATCTGATTTCCTCTTGCAGTGTTACTGCACAGATCGAGGCACCATCACACTCGTCTTCTCACTAGCTGGATCCCACATGGCCGCATGCTCTCTTACACTGCAAAGACGATAAGCAAAGTACAGCGCTCTTGCAAGGAAAATACACAATACGTTAATTTCTTTCTTCAGCACAGTGCTTCAAACCCTCATGCGCCATGTGCTTCATTAATTGTGTGCGTGGGGGTGTCTGTATGAGTGTGATCGTGTCAATGAAGTGTTATTTGCACACATGCTGCTCACACCGTACTTTTCTTTCAGGGCCAAGATCAAGCCCTTCCGCACGCTGCGCTTCAACGAGTGTGTGTGCAGCCCTTTCAACGCAGACTTTGATGGCGATGAGATGAACCTGCACGTCCCTCAGGTGTGGTGTTGTGTCAGCGCAGGCTTTGATGGCTGTGAAATGAACTTGCACGTCCCACAGGTGTGTTGTAATGAAATGGTACTACACATGCCGTAGGTGCGCTGCCTGAGATCGTTACCAGCACCAGTGCAAGGTGCATTGACATGCCCTGACATAAACAACTGAGCGGTTCGAAAGTGGCATATGTTTGGCAGGAACGTTCGGCAGGAATAATTGGATCATACACAGGGTTGGCCGGAACCGTATGTTTACACCGAATGTAACCGTAATTTGGTAATTCCATGCCAAAAATGCCGTGCATACACCGTATATATGTGGTTCTGGCCAACCCTAATCACACAGCCATGTGTGATGCATACATGTGTCTCTGGCCACTTTTACTTACACATGGCTAAGAAAGGTAACACATTTTGCTCCACGTGTCACAATTTCAGTGGCAATACTATTTAGTTTGGCAATCGTCGGAATTCACTTTTACTTACACATGGCTAAGAAAGGTAACACTTTTTGCTCCACGTGTCACAATTTTAATGGCAATACATGTCACAATTTCAATGGCAATATTATATACATGTCGATGGCAATACAATATATTGTCAATGGCAATACAATATTCAATTTCAATGGCAATACATGCAATACATGTCACAATTTCAATGGCAATACTTTTCAGTTCGGCAATCGTCGGAATTATGACCATCCCCATGTGATTACCCACCATTTTAAAACTGTTCAGACGGAGGAAGCCCGCGCTGAGGCCATTCACCTCATGGGCAGCATTGCCAACCTGGCCACGCCCAAAAATGGAGAGATCATGATTTCAGCCACGCAGGTGTGTGTCTATGTATGTGTGTTGCGTGTCTATGTGTGTGCATGTATGTTTACTTGTGCCTGTGTGTCCATGTTTGTGTGCGTGTGTGTGTATCTTTGTGTCCGTGTTTGTGTGTGTGTGTGTTTGCTTGTGTGTGTGTGTGTGTGTGCGTGTGTGTGTGTGTGTGTGTGTGTGTGTGTGTGTGTGTGTGTGCACGCGCGCTCGCGCCAGTCACGTGGACTTTGGAGAGAAATCTCGCTGCCTGCATAGTTTAGTATGTTGTTGTTTTCTATCTGACACACAAGCCGTGACCCAAGCACCTGCTGCTGCTCTTCTCTCTGTTCCCCTGCAGGATTTCTTGACCTGTGCGTTCCTGGTGACCGCCAAAGACACCTTCTTTGCACGCTCAGAAATGTGCGCCTTGATAGCGTACATGAGTGATGCCACCGACCCTGTAGATCTGGTAAGACTCCCTTCTTCACACGCTCAAATTCTTCACACGCTCAAAAATGTATTTTTAATAGCAAACGAGAGTGCTCCACAAACCCCGTAGACCTGGTCGACGCACTTGCATTCACATTTTCTTTTTTACTTTCAAATGTCTGGTCACGAACTCACACCTAATGTTTGTGGTGCTCCTTGACAGCATCGCTCGTTCGGTGGATACATCGTTCTGTTGACCTGGTCAATTCAAACTTATCATACTGATGATTATATGACCGCAATCCTGTAACAGTCCACCAATTATGCTATTAATCCTGATGACCTGGTTAAATCAAACGAATAAGGTTGAATAGGCTCTTCGACAAGCGCTATTTATTGACAGCTTGCCTGAGTGACACCAGTATCCCCATACACGTTGCACTTTGTAACGACTTATCTGGCTCAAACTCAACAAAAAGATGGCATCTGCAGGTGCACACCAGCCTTATATGGTGCATACCATCTGATTAATTTGATGCAATCCATCCCTACATGTATTCTCACACGCTCACACACACACACACACACGCACACACACACACACATACACACACACACATGCGCGCAGATTTCCCCTGCCATCCTTAAGCCCTATGAGCTGTGGACAGGGAAGCAGCTGTTCAGCATGCTTGTCCGGCCAAATGCAAAAACACGGTGAGCATGCACCCGGTGCAATCGCAGTATTGGTGAAATGCTGGACCTTGTATGCTGCAGGAGTTGTGGTTTCTTTTAAGCCGTTAGATTTTGTATCGGCTGTTTTGGCTCTGCTGCAATGATGCTGTTGTTCAGTCATTGCAGCTGGGCCTTGTGAGATGCAGTAGTTGTGTTGTGTGGTTTCTGTAAGCCGTTAAAGTTTGCATCGGCTGTTTTGGCCCTGGTGCAATGATGCTGATGTTCAGTCATTGCAGCTGGGCCTTGTGAGATGCAGTAGTTGTGTTGTGTGGTTTCTGTAAGCCGTCAAATTTTGCATCGCTGTTTTGGCCCTGGTGCAATGATGCTGATGTCCAGACATTGCAGCTGGGCCTTGTGAGATGCAGTAGTTGTGGTGTGTGGTTTCGATAAGCCGTTAAAGTTTGCATCGGCTGTTTTGGCCCTGCTGCAATGATGCTGATGTTCAGTCATTGCAGCTGGGCCTTGTGAGATGCAGTAGTTGTGGTGTGTGGTTTCCTGAAGCCGTTACATTTTGTATCGGCTGATTTGGCCCTGCTGCAATGATGCTGATGTTCAGTCATTGCAGCTGGGACTTGTGAAATGAAATAGCAGTAGTTTTGGTGCTCCCAGGCCGGTCGTGCGTATGTGTGCGTGTGTGTACGTATTCAAGGGAGTGCTGTTTCAAAACAATTTCCTCCTGCTGCATGGCAGTATTGGTGAAATGCTGGCCCCTATATGCTGCAGGAGTTGTGGTATTCTTAAGCCGCATACAAATCGTACTGGCTGTTTTGACCCTGCGTCGTGACCTCAGCCCAGCTTGTGATGCCAATACGTTTGAAACGCACATGTGATGCCAATGCGCTTGCGTCACTATATGTGTTGCTTCCTTCCCATTAAGTTGGGATACCTCCACTTCGAGTCTACATTGGAATGGGACAGAGCATGTCCAAATCGAGTTGGAGTCCACATCCATGTCCAACTCCACATCAAGTTGGAGTCCACATCAAGTTGGAGTCCACATCCAGAGCGATGTCCACATCAAGTTCACATCGAGTTGGGTCAGAGCATGTCCACATCGAGTTGGAGTCCACATCCATGTCCAACTCCACATCAAGTTGGAGTCCACATCGAGTTGGACGTCCACATCCAGAGCGATGTCCACATCAAGTTCACATCGAGTTGGGTCAGAGCATGTCCACATCGAGTTGGAGTCCACATCCATGTCCAACTCCACATCGTGCTGGAGTCCACATCCGGAGCGATGTCCACATTGAGTTGGGACAGAGCAATTGACGACTCATGGCGGGCTTTG
>Ga0307945_1003093_pt1:2500-12500 | contig 13501 bp, 19 predicted proteins | sample OrgLakmetagen228_FD_201818 | JGI IMG/M metagenome (GOLD analysis project Ga0307945, IMG submission 201818) | Saline water microbial communities from Organic Lake, Antarctica - #228 | ecosystem: Environmental > Aquatic > Non-marine Saline and Alkaline > Saline | place: Antarctica...
AGGAAACGGAGGCATGCTGTCAGTTGGCAAAAAATGCTGTCAGTCTGTGCTACCAGGCAGAATTGCCTACTTCAGGTACAAAAATAATGGGATCTGCACTGTGACGTGTGGCAGTAGAGCATAGATCACACTAAGTGGCAGTAGAGCATAGATCACACTAAGTGGCAGTAGAGCGTGGGTCACACTAAGTGGCAGTAGAGCACAGATCACACTAAGTGGCAGTAGAGCATAGATCACGCTAAGTGGTAGTAGAGCATAGATTACACTAAGTGGCAGTAGAACATAGATCACACTAAGTGGCAGTAGAGCGTGGGTCACGCTAAGTGGCAGAAAAGCATAAATCACACTAAGTGGCAGTAAAGCATAGGTCACACTAAGTGGCAGTAGAGCATAGGTCACACTAAGTGGCAGTAGAGCATAGATCACACTAAGTGATAATAGAGCATAGATCACACTAAGTGATAATAGAGCATAGATCACACTAAGTGGCAGTAGAGCGTGGGTCACACTAAGTGGCAGAAGAGCATAGATCACACTAAGTGGCAGTAGAGCGTGGGTCACACTAAGTGGCAGTAGAGCATAGGTCACACTAAGTGGCAGCAGAGCATAGGTCACACTAAGTGGCAGTAGAGCATAGATCACACTAAGTGGCAGTAGAACATAGGTCACACTAAGTGGCAGAAGAGCATAGATCACACTAAGTGGCAGTAGAGCATAGATTACACTCAGTGGCAGTTAGAGCATAGGTCACACTAAGTGGCAGTAGAGCATAGGTCACATTAAGTGGCAGTAGAGCATAGGTCACACTAAATGGCAGTAGAGCATAGATTACACTAAGTGGCAGTAGAGCGTGGGTCACTCTAAGTGGCAGTAAAGCATAGGTCACCACACTAAGTGGCAGTAGAACATAGATCACACTAAGGTTGACCCGTTAAAAAGTTTAGAAGCAACAACATGCTGCAAGTGTGCCTACCGCACTCAGTCAGAGTTGTGATTTGTGTGTCCATACGTTGGAAGAAACCCTTTCTGAAATCTCCATGACTTATCGTTTGTTTTGATGGTGAGGCCGACTGTTCATATAATAAAAAAACACGGGTTCTCTTTTGAAGAGCAGCAGGTGGAGCTCCCTCGCGGAACCCAAATTCCATAGAACCGAAAAAAACTTTAGTCAGAGAAGGTGCAATAGGTATGGGTCTGACATGAGTAGGGTTGGCTAGAACCATACATTTATAGGTATATACGGTGTGTATACGGTATTTTTGTCAGGGAAATCACCATACATACGGTCATATACGGTGTGTATATACGGTTCTGGCCAACCCTAGACATGAGAAAGGAAGCAGCTCCATTACCTGCATGTTTCCCCCCTTTTTTCCCTTTAACACGGAAGTGAAACTCACTCACTGTGGCCAACATTCACTCATACGGCTGACTCACTGTGGCCAATATTCACTCGTGCGGCCCCCTCTTAATTGATGCAGAGAATGTTTTGCTGCCTGCGTAGTTTTTCTTTCCTTTTTTTCCACTTATGCGGCTGACTCACTGTAGCCAACATTCACCCATGCGGCCCCTTCTTAATTGATGCAGGGAGTGTTTTGCTGCCTGTGTAGCTTTTCTTTTCTTTTTCTCTCACTCATTCGGCTGACTCACTGTGGCCAACATTCACCCATGCGGTCCCTTCTTAATTGATGCAGGGAGTGTTTTGCTGCCTGCGTAGATTTTCTTTCCTTTTTCTCTCACTCATGCGGCTGACTTACTGTGGCCGACATTCACCCATGCGGCTGACTCACTGTAGCCAACATTCACCCATGCGGCTGGGAAATAGTAGGGCAGCTGGGAAATGCAGGGCAGCTGGGATAAGCAGCTGCTCCATTGAACACTATCAGGGGTGACAGGGATTGCGTGCTGCTGTGGTTCAAGAAGTGCATGATATTTAAGTGCATGATATCTAACAAATGTAGGGTCATGCATCCATTTAGGGTTTTGTTGAATGCCATTCGGTTGGATCCGCGTTTTCACTCACCCCTCCTACCCCTCCCTCTTCCTTTGGATCTTGATCCAGCCTTGCGATGCCGGGCCCCTTGCAAAGAGACCTGTGCAGTGTTTCACAGCAGAGAAGGCAGTGCATGTGCTCAGCAGCTCAGTTGGTGCATCAGTGTGTGTTTGTGTGTGTGTGTGTGTGTGTGTGTGTGTGTGTGTGTGTGTGTGTGGCTCTCACAGCAGGGAAGGCAGTGCATGTGCTCAGCGCTAGTTGGTGCATCAGTGTGTATGCATGTATGTGTGTGTGTGTATGTGTATGTGTGTGTGTATGTGTATGTGTGTGTGTGGCAGTGTATGTGCTCAGCGCTAGTTGGTGCATCAGTGTGTGTGTGCGTGTGTGTGTGTGTCTGTATGTGTGTGTGTGTCTGTGTGTGTGGCAGTGTATGTGCTCAGCGCTAGTTGGTGCATCAGTGTGTATGCGTGTATGTGTGTCTGTGTGTGTTTCTGTGTGCGTGTGGCAGTGCATGTGCTCAGCGCTAGTTGCTGCATCAGTGTGTGTGCATGTGTGTGTGCGTTTGATTTGCGCATCACTTGGCACAGCAGTTTGAGGTTAGTGCGTTAGTGTCTCAGTCTGCGCATTAGTTAGTGCTCAGCACTAGCTGGTGCGCTAGACTCAGGGTATTAGCACGTCACTTGGAACAGCACATTGAAGGTAGTGCGTTAGTGTCTCAGTCTGTGCATTACTTAGTGCTCAGCACTAGCTGGTACGCTAGACTCAGGGGTAGGCAGCGGGAAAATTTCATCTGCGTTGAAAAGGAGATTGGAGCGTCCTGCCCGAACAGGGTGCCATGGGATCCTCAGACATAGGAAACAGGTAGGGTTGGCCAGAACTATATATAACAGTGTTAGCAAAAAATCACCAAATTTACGGTCATATACGGGGTATATATACGGTTCTGGCCAATCCTAGAAACAGGAAACAAGGATTAGGAGGAGCCTGAGAGCTTATTGGCACCTTTGTGTGAAGACTTGTACAGCCTGTCTTTTTAAAATCATTCTGCAAAAGGATCTGAGCGAAAGCAGGGATGTGATCGTGCGCCACTTTGATCAATTTGAAATGCCCTCCTGCAAGGGACCCTTGCGCGGAATTATGCGTGTGATCAAGTCCTTGCGCGGAATTATGCGTGCGATTGAATCCTTGCACAAAGTTATGCGTATGATTGGATCATTGTGCAAAATTATGCGTGTGTTCAAGTCCTTGCGCGGAATTATGCATGTGATCAAGTCCTTGCACGAAGGTACGTGTGTGATCAAGTCCTTGCACAAGACTATGCGTGTGATCAAGTGTTGCAAATAGCGTTGAACACCCCTTTCCTGCAGTGAGATTTGTAAAACAAACGCACAGCTGCATCCATCTGCCACGGCTGAGAAAGTGCGCAGCCACGTGCCACGGCTGAGAAAATGTGGCATCCTGTGACGTTTTGACCATTCAGTGAAGCACGAACAACGTGCTGGGAAAAGCTTCACCCCCCTTTTGCAAGAGCAGCGTGCATGAAATACTGCAGCTGCACATTCCAGCTAAAAGGACTGCTCACCAAAACTGACTTCCTCTCGCAGAGGTTTGTGAGCTCACGTGCTGAAATTGTGTGAGATCCCTCTTATCGGGAGGCAAATATGTAATGAAGCAATGAAGCAAGGGTGGGTGCATGGCACGGCCGAGGAGAGAGTACTTTTTGGCCTTTGCAGTTTGTGAGCTCACTCGTACAAACAAATGCGAAACATTTTTAACTCGTTCCTCAATGCTCATATACACATATGCACACACACACACATACACACACAGACGCACGTATACAGACATGCATGTATGAATATAAGCATGCACACACAACTATAAGTGCAGCGTTGCTCACATCCAGATTGTCTGCCTAGCTGCAGATAGACCCACACTCAAGAACACACGCATTCACACGCACACACACATACACGCACACACACCTGTGGATGCAGCGACGCCCACACCTCTGCTGCCTGCTTTGCCACATCCTCCTGCAGCTCGACTGCAAAGTTGAGGCTCAACATACCAGGGGGAGGCTGAGCCACACACTGCGCCTGCTGCTGTGGTACGAGGCTGCTGGAGGGCTGAAACACGCGTGCACGGGCAGACTGATACTGGCTGTTCAGTCTGCTGACTGCGTTGAAGTCTCCAAAAGCAGGGAGCGCAGACCTGTGTGGGTGCAAGAGAGAAGTGAGTGTGTGTGTGTATGTACACGAGTGTGTATGTGTGTGTATGTGTGTATGTGAGTGTGTATGTGAGTGAGTGTGTGTGTGTGTGTGTGTGAGCTCGCACATCAAGGTAAGGTGCAGTGAGTATGCCTGCATGCTTATATAAGTTGGGAGGCATACAAGCTTATTGAGTGCGCAAACATGCAAATGCTGGCTGTGCTTCATGGGTTCATACACAGTCATGGCTTCATACACAGTCATGGATTCATACACAGTCAAGGCTTCATACACAGTCATGGCTCCATACACAGTCAAGGCTTCATAAACAGTCATGGCTCCATACATAGTCATGGCTCCATACACAGTCATGGCTTCATACACAGTCATGGCTTCATACACAGTCATGGCTCCATACACAGTCATGGCTTCATACAGTCATGGCTCCATACACAGTCATGGCTTTATACACAATCATGGCTTTATACACAGGCATGGCTTCATACACAGGCATGGCTTCATACACAGTTATGGCTCCATACACAGCCATGGCTTCATACACAGTCATGGCTTCATACACAGTCATGGCTTCATACACAGCCATGGCTTCATACACAGTCATGGCTCCATACACAGTCATGGCTTCATACAGTCATGGCTCCATACACAGTCATGGCTTCATACACAGGCATGGCTTCATACACAGTCATGGCTTCATACACAATCATGGCTTTATACACAATCATGGCTCCATACACAGCCATGGCTTCATACACAGTCATGGCTTCATACACTGTTTGGTGATGTGGCTGACTTCGCGAAAAAGGGCACTCCAGGCGTCCAGCAGGCACACGTTGTACACTACCTTGCGTACTGTTGGAGCACCCAAAAAGATGCACGCATTAACACACACACACACATTGCACACCACCTTGCGTACTGTTGGAGCACCCAAAAAGATGCACGCATTAACACACACACACATTGCACACTGCCTTGCGTACTGTTGGAGCATCCAAAAAGATGCACGCATTAACACACACAAACATACACACATACACTGCACACTACTTAATGTACTTTTGGAGCACCCAAAAAGATGCACGCACTAACACACACACATACCAGCACACACGCCAGGCGTCCAGCAAGCACACCCAAAATACACGTACTCTCACTTACACACACACGCACACGTGCACAAAATACACACACGCACACATACATACACACACACGCGTGCAAAACACACACACCTGACATGCAGTAGTGCGTCACGCAGAGGCTGGCTCTGCATGAGCGCAGATTTGCATGCAGCCCCACTTTTGCTGTCCTTCCGCACGCCAAGCTGAGGCCCTTTGGGGGGGTCCTTGAACAAGTACGTGCCGTGGGGGGGCCTCCGAGACGCTCCCACCAAGCAAGCCTGCCCACGCCACAGGGCCTGCAAACGAATTGGGTATATGGTTCAATGGCGCTGTTCAAGAGCCCACTCTATAGAGCTTGCAAACGAATTGAATGCTAAGTTTAATGCCGCAGGCGTTGCCTCAGTAATCCTTTCCGAGAAATTGACATTAGGAAGTAGTGCAAAGTAATTACTCCAGGTGCCTTGAGGGGGGACCTCAAAAATAGGCAAACACACACACACTTACACACACACTTACACACACACTCACACACAACCCCCAAGACCAAAGCAGGCTTGTCCACACCATGGTAGCAATGCGAGGTCACGCAAGCGTGCAGGTTTTTTAGTACAGCTGTCAGAAGGGAATGTTATGTGGGAATAGGGTGATGCCTACGTGTGTGTGTGTGTAGGTGTGTGGGTGGGTGGATGAGTTAAAAGGAGAGAGGAAAGAATGCAGTGAGACGACGATGGATGTACGGACAGGCGAATAGCCCGACATGTCAGAACGGCGGGGCGGAAAAAAGGAGCGCACGCACACACACGACACATGAACAGGCACATACAACATACGCACACATGCACACACCTGGAAGGTGCGCACGTTCTCACGCACAAAAGCACATACACGTCCAACACACACATACAGGTTTACGCACACCTGGAAGGTGTGCAGGTTCTCACGCACAAAGGCACATACACGTCCAACACACGCACATACAGAAGGTGCGCACGCTCCCACGCACCAAGGCTCATAGGCTCATACTGTATGAGTTGTACAACACACGCGCACACACACACATACATATATATATATATATTATTCTATATATGTAGTTGTTGGGTTAGGGTTTAGGGTTAGGGTTAGGGTTAGTTGTATATACACACATATATATATATATATAGTTGTATATATATACACATACCTGGAAGGCATGCACGGCGTCCACAATGTTGGAGCGCATGAGTTCTGGCACTACGGTGTCTAGCATCTGCTGGAGTAGCTCCAGGGGTATATACACAGACACACGGGGCGCCTGGGTGCATAGCAAAAACGTGAATATCATCAACGTAACTAGCAGCAAGAATAATCGGTAAATGTGCATAGCCTGTTTCATAGCCCTAATAAAGAAACTGTTACTATCTACCAAAAGGGCAGCATTCTTACAGCTCCAGAACTATACGACTGTCTATGGGCGGCGAGGCATCACGGCCGAACAGGGAAAAGGTGAAAGGGTTTAGGGTTTAGGGTTAGGGTTTTTAGTTTTTAGTTTTTTTCTCCTAACCCTAACCCTAACCCTAACCCTAAACCCTAAAACCCTAAACCCTGAACCCTAAAAAACCCTCAGGTACAGCTCTGGCTGCATCAAGGCTACAACTAGGTTTTAGCAGTGGGCAGTTAGGCCCTACCTGCAATTGGGTACGCCAAAGGCGTTACAAGGAGCAGAGCGTCCAACGTGTTTTTACAAGAACGTTTTGTTAAGACTACAACTAGGTTTTAGCAGTGGGCAGTTAGGCCCTACCTGCAATTGGCTACGCCACAGGCGTTACAAGGAGCAGAGCGTCCAACGTATTTTTACAAGAATGTATTGTTAAGGCTACAACTAGGTTTAAGCAGTGGGCAGTTAGGCCCTACCTTCAATTGGGTACGCCACAGGCGTTACAAGGAGCAGAGCGTCCACCGTATTTTTACAACAAAGTATTTTTACAAGGGGAAGCATACTCAGACAGGGACGAGAAAAAGCATTGGCATTACATCATGTTTTTACGTTGCGAGTTATTAATACTACGCCCTTCGGGCCAATGTATTTCCTTTTCCTTATTTGATGCAGGGAGTGTTTTGCTGCCTGCGTAGTTTTTCGTTTCTTTTCTTTTCTTTTCTTTTCTTTTCTTTTCACTTCTTTTCACTTCTTTTCACTTGTTTTCTTTCCTTTCCTTTCCTTTCCTTTTCTTTTCTTTTCTTTTCTTTTCACTTCTTTTCACTTCTTTTCACTTCTTTTCTTTCCTTTCCTTTCCTTTTCTTTTCACTTCTTTTCTTTCCTTTCCTTTCCTTTCCTTTCCTTTCCTTTCCTTTCCTTTTCTTTTCTTTTCTTTTCTTTTCTTTTCTTTTCTTTTCTTTTCTTTTCTTTTCTTTCTTTTCTACGCCCTACCTGCAGCTGGGTCTGCCACAAGCAGTACAAGCAGTACAGCACTGCCGCGCGTTGCGCCAGCCAGTACCGATGAGGAGCTGGCACGCAGTGTGGTCCGTTGTCATTTGGAAGGGCAGGGAAAGGGGCCTCTGTGTGTGTATGTGTGTGTGTGTGGTCCGTTGTCATTTGGAAGGGCAGGGAGAAAGGGCCTCTGTGTGTGTTTGTGTGTGTGTGCATGTGTGTGTATGTGTGTGTATGTGTGTGTACATGTTTCTGTGTAGGTACGCATTACGCATGCAGATGGCAGGCAGTTATTTCATGCATCATCTGATGCATATCCTTGCCCCTCCCAATCACCTGGAACCCTTGCCTCTTTTGGGAGGGATCTTTTGCCAGGCAGTTGTTTTGTTAATGCCGTTGTCAAACCCGTGGTTTTAATTTTATTTTTGGTCTCCTTTACTCTTTTTTGCATCATCTGACGCACATCTGTGCCCTACCATAATCTCCTCTACTGAACAGTCAGTAGGGTTGGACAGAACCATATATGCACGGTGTATACCTATACGGCATGTTTGGCAGGAAAATCACCGAATATACGGTCATATACGGTTTTGGCCGACCCTACTAGTCAGTGCATGATGACTGCATAGAAGCTCCCTTCTACAATGCATTAGCGTGTCTAGTGTTGGCACTAACCATGTATATACACCATACATGACCGTATATTTGGTAATTTCCCTGCCAAAAATACTGTTTATACACCGTGTGTGTATATATATATATGGTTCTGTCCAACCTTACAAATAATCCATCACATCAGGGCTCTCGACACCCTTCATTGCTGCACCAGTAACTTCAAGGCTGTGCCATTCATTCCCCCCTCAAGCATCGCACAGATCCAGTAACAAAAACAAAGCCGATTGATTTGGCATCCTACGTTGAAATCAAGAGCTTTCAGGGCTCGGCAGAGCTGCCCCCTGTTTGTTTGAAGCACACAAAACAGGCACAGATCGCGCCACTCAAAACTCACTCACCCCCCCCTTCTCCAATGGCTGCTGCTGCGAAACCCTCTGCTGCTGCAATGCCTTCAGGGTCACGTAGCTCAGGTGCTGGTACCAAGGACAGGTCGGTTGTTGGGTGGGAGGGAGGTTGGAGGGGTGCGAGGGAAAAGTGTTGCGGCTGGGGTTGCAGCTGTGGGTGTGCGTGTAGGTCAAAAGGACACAGCTGTGTCTCAACAGGAAGCAACGCATGCTCTAGCTGGAGTTGCTGGCCGCTCATGTGCTGCTGCTGCTGCTGCTGCTGCTGCTGCTGCTGCTGTTGATGTTGATGTTGATGTTGCTCCTGCTGCTCCTGCTGCTGCTGTTGCTGCTGTTGCTGCTGTTGCTCCTGCTGCTGCTGTTGCTGCTGTTGCTGCTGCTGCTGTTGATGATGAGGAGGATGATAAGGATGATGAGGATGATGAGGAGGAGGATATTGCTCCTGCTGCTGCTGCTGCTGCTGCTGCTGATGCTGATGACTCTCCTTGTTGCCAGCCCCTTGTGAGTTGCTCCTCACTTGTGCATCGCACACGGCCTCCTCGCAGGCACCAGTGTGTGCAAGCGTGGCACCCACTGCACGCCCCTCTGTGTGCGCTGAGGCACCCTGCGTAGGGTGGAGACTGCCACCGGCAGTTTCAGATCGTGAATGGGGTAGGGGACTCCTTGGAGCATACGGCTGTTTTTCAAAGCAAGTCCCAGGATGTGTTTGGGGTAGGGCGCTGTTTGATGCTTGCGGCTGCATTCCAGGGGGCCACAAGATTTGGTGTGGCTCTGGCACAGAGGCAGAGGCATTGCTGTGTGGCTCTGAGGTGCCTGCGGGGCTCTGGTACGAAGCCAGGGTAGTCTGCCCTGGTCTCGGTAGTGGCAATGACGCGAAGAGAGGGTCGGAAGGGGTGTAAGCAGCACAGTCCCCACAAGGAGCGGTGGTAGGGCCAGTGTGAGTAGCAGTGTCAGCACCACTGGCACTGAAAGGAAGGCCTGGAAAGCTACCTGAAAAGCAATGGTCTGCATAAGCATCAGCAGCCGCTGCCGCAGGAGGGGCAGCAGCGTTACGAGAAGGGGCGGCAGCAGGATCAGCGGGCAGGACAGCCGAGGGGGATGCAGCAGCAGGGATGGGAGAGGCGGGGGGGGGGGGCAAGAGCGATGCATGCACCCCCTGCTCATCCTCAAACTCCTCATCCAGAAAGGAGCACAGCTCCTGTAGGTCATCGACATGGTCCTGGGACAAG
>Ga0307945_1003095_pt1 | contig 13497 bp, 20 predicted proteins | sample OrgLakmetagen228_FD_201818 | JGI IMG/M metagenome (GOLD analysis project Ga0307945, IMG submission 201818) | Saline water microbial communities from Organic Lake, Antarctica - #228 | ecosystem: Environmental > Aquatic > Non-marine Saline and Alkaline > Saline | place: Antarctica: Organic Lake...
ACCCCCTACTGCACAGCACCCTTGCCACCTCCCTCATTTGGTCAGACATGGTCAAGCTGGTGCAGGACATGAGCGTCTCCAGGATTGATGACGAGGTGAGGACATTGTTGACGTCAATGTGCGTGTTGCAAAGATGTAATTGACCTTTCATAAGCCTGTTGCAATCCATCTGCAGTGCCATGCCCTCTATGCCCTCCCCATACATTTACGCTTATAACTTTAGAACTTTGGCACACATACAAGTACGGCGCACGCACACACCTCATTTAGCTCTCTATTTGCCCACCTGGTCTTGATCATTAATGCATCCACATTCACCCTCTTCCCGGCTCTCCACACAAACACACTTGTTTCCTTTCTGGACCTCCTCTCTCTGCTCACACAGGTCCGGGACAAGATTTTAGCAATGATGGAGGACTACGCGCGCAGCCTGGAGCACCTGCCTGCCTTCAAGGACACTTATGAGTCGTTAGTGGTACGCCGTTTTCCGTTTGTTGGCGTTCGTGAATGAGGTGTGTGGACGCTGCCATTGCATGCGTACGCGGGGAAGCACTGCCATTTGAATATGCAATTTTTACATATGGTGCTTTCACGTGAATCCCCGTTCATCTAACGTGTGGTGTGTTCCAAAATCTGGTGAGTGAAGTTTCACCAGCAATTACTACTCTTGATGTCCTCAACCTGTCCTGAGCGTCAAGTAGCATTATCACTTAGGTACCATGTAAAAGCACAGTCAATTCATTGGTAGACCCACAATTCTCATCTGACACTCTAACACCACACCCTGCAGGCAAAATGAGGGTAAATTTCCCAGTGTGAAACAAGACCAACTTTGATTATTCACACACACTCTCTCTCTCTCTTTCTCTCTCTCTCTCTCTCTCTCTCTCTCTCTCTCTCCCTCCCCCCCCCTCTCTCTCTCTCTCTCTCTCTCTCACACACACACACACACACATATACACACACACATATACACACAAACAAATTGAGTCATTTCCTGCTCCCCAACCTTGCCCACATCCACAGTATGCTTCCTAAGCTTACACCCAAAAGTAAATCCTTATACTCCTCATCGCTTCGCACAATCCTCTTTGCTACACCACCAACCTAAGCTTCCCGTCCAACCGCTCGGCCTCATGCACACCTCAGGAATGCTCACCATGAAATGGAAATTGCCCACATGGCAGAAGTGGGTGTGTTCCAGCCGCGGTTCGTGCACATCCGGCGCCAGAACCTGTTGGTGAGCGTTCTTTAATATTTCTGTGCTTCAACTTTGCCTGGTTACCTACAAGTGACTGCCCGGATTTTTTTATGGTGTGGGGCAGCTGTGTGGTGTCCAGTTTTCTGTCACTGAGCTTCTAAGCTTCTTTTTTGTGCGACCCAAACTTGTGCACTTCCGGTGCCAGGGTTTAGTTGGATGACAACCAGGGCTTGTCGGTGTGGGTCTACGATTTCACTCAGCGAACTTCTAGGCATCTTTTTTGTGGGACAAAAATGTGTACACATCGGTACCAGGGTTTGTCGTTGAGGGTATTTTAGTGTGCAAGGGGGAATGGTGGTGGGCAGTGCACATTAAGTTTTGTACTGCAACACTTCAGTTGGTTGACGGTCCGCATTTGTGGATCGGGGCAGCTCCCACTGCAGGGGCACCTTCTCCTCTTGTGTGTCTGTGTGGCAAGGTCACATGACAAACCTGACAAGCCTAGGCCCAAGCTAGCTAGCAACCCACGGCCGAGCAACTGAAGCATTGTCATTAAGCTCATGCTCGTATGCTTATTGAACGGGACTATTCAAAACAACCTGAATATTAACCAACTATTGACCAAATGTTAACCAAATGTTAACCAAATAATAACAAAATATTAAATAACTGAATCACACAATTCATCACTGCCACCAATGGGGCATGACAAGGCAGTGGCCATTTTGGACAAGTCCTCATGCTTGTATCTCCCGCACCCATGATACTGCACTTTGCATGCATAACTGAGATAGCCTGCACTAGCGGGCTGTGTGTGCGTGCATCCACACGCCTGCACGCTTCCTTAGCACCCAATTTTTTAATGTATGCACGCCTGATGTACAGTATGATGGCAACGACAGCTTGCACGAGAAGGCTGTGTGCGCGTGCACGCGTCCTCTTCACCCAAATCTTATCCCATTTTATTGTTCGCACGCCTGCTGTGCAGTATGATGGCAACGACAGCTTGCACGAGAAGGCTGTGTGCGCGTGCACGCGTCCTCTTCACCCAAATCTTATCCCATCTTATTGTTCGCACGCCTGCTGTACAGTATGATGGCAACGACAGCTTGCACAAGAAGGCTGTGTGCGCATGCACGCGTCCTCATCACCCAAATCTTATCCCTTCTTATTGTTCGCACGCCTGCTGTGCAGTATGATGGCAACGACAGCTTGCACAAGAAGGCTGTGTGCAAGTGCACGCGTCCTCTTCACCCAAATCTTATCCCTTCTTATTGTTCGCACGCCTGCTGTGCAGTATGATGGCAACGACAGCTTGCACGAGAAGGCTGTGTGCGCGCGTGCACGCGTCCTCATCACCCAAATCTCATCCCATCTTATTGTTTGCACGCCTGCTGTGCAGTATGATGGCAACGTCAGCTTGCACGAGAAGGCTGTGTGCGCGCGTGCACGCGTCCTCATCACCCAAATCTTATCCCATTTTATTATTTGCACGCCTGCTGTGCAGTATGATGGCAACGACAGCTTGCACGAGAAGGCTGTGTGCGCGTGCACGCGTCCTCGTCACCCAAATCTTATTTCATCTTATTGTTCGCACGCCTGCTGTACAGTATGATGGCAACGACAGCTTGCACGAGAAGGCTGTGTGCGCGTGCACGCGTCCTCGTCACCCAAATCTTATCCCATCTTATTGTTCGCACGCCTGCTGTGCAGTATGATGGCTACGACAGCTTGCACAAGCTGGGAGATGGGCTCAAGGGTAGAGTGAGAGTGCAGTTCATTGATGAGCACGGGGAGCCGGAGGCAGGGGTGGTGAGTGCTTGCTTTATGTTGTAGTGTGTGCGTGTGTGTGTGCGTGTGCGTGTGCGCCTAAATTGTGCTGCAATTTATAAGAGGGTTCAGTTCTTAGATGAACACGGGGAGCCAGAGGCAAGGGCGGTGAGTGCTTGCTTTAGTAGCTGTGTGTGTGCGCCTAAATTGTGATGCATTCAATGAGAGGCTGCAGTTCACAGACGAGCAAGGAGAGCCAGGGGCGGGGGTGGTGAGTGCTGTGAGGATTTTTATTGTGTATTGTCGCTCCGCAGTTTCGAACTGCGTGCATCTCTGAGCAGTGTTTAGGCCAGCACGGAGCGACGAAGTTGCCAGTGGTGAAAGTATATTTGTGTAGTAGCTTGCAATCGGATCATTTTGTTTGTGATGAGGGTGAGAAGGGCAAGCAGCACAGAGCATAGAGCATAGAGCATAGAGCATTTGATCTCTGCTTGTCATGTCATGTCGCTTTCAGTTCTGCTGCAGATTGGCATGGGTTTGTCTGATCAGGTCCCCCTTCTATTTTCCATGATGCCACCACTGAGTGCTTGCCACGTCGCTTGATGGTATGTGTGTATGTGTGTGTGTGTCTGTGCGTGTGTGTGTATGTGTATGTGCGTGTGTTTGTGCGCCTGTGTGTGTGTGTGTGTGTGCGCGTGCGTGTGTGTGTGTGCGCCTGCGCGTGTGTGTGCTTTTATGTCACTCGTGCTCAGGCTGCAGGATGTTTTGTTCAGTCTCCATCGGTTCCCCCTTTTTATTGTGACACCACCATGTATGCTTGGTAAAATTCTTCACCTGTCCCCACTCTGTTCTTTGTGGACCACCATGCCACGCTTGTCAAGCATGGAGTGTGTGTGTGTGAGTGTGTGTATGTGTGTGTGTATGTGTGTGTGTGTGTGTATGTGTGTGTGTTCATATGTGAGTGTATATGTGTGTGTTTGTTTGTGTACAAAAGGTGTGCATGCGGGTCATTACTGTTCTATGCCGCGGTGGTTTTGATGCAGGACGGCGGGGGTTTGTTCAAGGACTTCATGGAGAACTTGATCAAACAGGGGTTCCACCAACAGTACGGCCTGTTCACCGCTAACGCACAGGTATGCACAGTGGCTGCATGTTGTGTGTGTATGTGTGTGCGCGTGTGTATGTGTGTATGTGTATGTGCGCGTATGTGTGGGTACAGCTTGTGTGTGTGTCCTTTGTGTATACCAGTACACGCCACATGTTCGCTGCTTATGCGCAGGCCGTGCAAATGTGACTGCTTGTTATGTGTGTATGTGTGTGTGCGTACATGCGTGTGTACAACATGTGCGTACTTTTGTGCATACACACCACCTGTTCACCGCTGATGCACAGGCCGTGCAAATGTGACTGCTTGTTATGTGTGTATGTGTGTGTGTGTGTGTGTGTACATGTGTGTGTACAAAATGTGCGTACGTTTGTGCATACACACCACCTGTTTGCCGCTGATGCACAGGTCGCAAATGTAGCTGCTTGTGTTTTGTGTGTGTTTACAAGTTGCCTGTGTGCATGTGTGAACTCACAACTTGATGTGTACGCACCTTCCGCTTGATTCAGTAATTTGTGGTCCAGTCTTGTATGCGTGAGTGAGTGTGCAGCAGAAATGCAAGTTTGTCCTAGCTTCCCATCCAAGGCCCTTAAAATACGCTCTTATCAACCCTTGAGCATTGCATCACTGCCCACATCAGAATAAGCTGCACGCACAGAAAACCGGGCAACGTACGCTGTAGTCCTCAAAGATGTCCTGCTTGCCTCTTTATCTTTTGTGCAGAATGAGCTCTACCCTAGCCCGGCTTCTTTTGAGCTCATGGACGACGCCCCTCGTTTATTGGAGTTTCTGGGGTGCATGCTGGGCAAGGCAATGTTTGAGGGCATCCTGCTAGAGCTGCCATTAGCACGTGCGTGGGTGTGGGTGTGGGTGTGGGGTGGGGGCGTGGGAGTGGGTTTGGGTGTGGGTATAGGTGTGGGCGTTTTCAATTGTGCTTGTGTGTGTCTGTGTGTGTGTGCGCATGTGAGTGTTGTGTGTGTTGGAAGGGGTTGTGGTGTATGTTAGTCAAATGGTGCCAGGCCTCTCTCTCTCTTGTGCGCACCTTGACATTGCTCCTAAATATATGGGGTACAAGGAGGGTCTCTGCCTGCTTTATCTTAAAATCGATCTGTTTGGTTCAGACATTGAAGCAATTATGTTGTTGACTATATTTGATAATTGCTAATTCACACTGACCATACCAATGCAGCGCACAAAGTTCACCTTACAACGACCAACTGGCTTCCTGTCCACCGTGCTTGAACATTCAGGGTTCTTCTTAAAGAAGTTTCGAGGCGGATTGTGCGACCTGAACGATCTGCAATCACTAGACGACGTCATCTACGACAACCTGCGGAAGCTGAGAGATAACCCGGTGTGTATTTGCTCGTGCTGATTTGCACAGGGTATGTCAAAAATAATTATGTTGAATAAAATGTTGTTTTACTGCAAGGCAGTTTGCTAGGCTTGTGCAGCATCAGTTGTATCCTATGCTTGCGTATTTAGAATAATTAAAATGGGTGTAGCGCTGAGGTGCAGACGTTGTGTGCATTTGCAAACCGCTGTTAACGAGAGCAGCGGAAACCAATGACCCACTCTCTTATTTTGGTTTACAAAGGGGATGTGCCGGGAATAAACAGTTTGCAAAGGGGATGTGTGCTGGAAATAAGCAGTTTGATAAGGGGATGTGCTTGGAATAAACAGATTGCAAAGGGGATGTATGCTGGGAATAAACAGTTTGCAAAGGGGATGTATGCTGGGAATAAACAGTTTGCAAAGGGGATGTGCTTGGAATAAACAGATTGCAAAGGGGATGTATGCTGGGAATAAACAGTTTGCAAAGGGGATGTATGCTGGGAATATACAGTTCACAAAGGGGATGTGTGCTGGGAATAAGCGGTTTGCAAAGGGGATACAAGCCTGGAAAAAAAGTATGCAAAGGGGTTTTTCTGAAAAGTAAAGAAAAAACAATTCTTTGCTTTTGTTCAAACTGTTACTTTACCCTTTAATCATAATTTACTTTGCTACGTCAACCTGTACTTTTAATGCACTGCTACTTTTAATTTTACTCTGATCACAATGCTAAATTTGCCCATTACCCTGCTATTTTTATTCTTACTCAAATTTACTTCGTTACTTTTGCTTCCACTTATGGCACATGGCTTAACCCAGCGCCCTGTTGCAGAGCGAAATTATACCTGGCTACTTGTTTTATTTCATATCACGATTTACTTGTGGTACCTGACACCAGTGACCTCTCTCTATCTCTCCTTCTCTCTCTCTCTTTCTCTCCTTCTCTCTCTCTCTCTCTCTCTCTCTCTCTCTCTCTCTCTCTCTCTCTCTCTCTCTCTCTCTCTCTCACTCACTCTCTCTCTCTCTCTCTCTCTCTCTCTCTCTCTACCTTGCTGCGTGCAGAGTGATGTGTCAGAGCTGAGTCTGGCCTTTATTTTATTTACACTCCTGCTTTTAATCTTACATGACAGGAAATCTTAATTTACCTTGCTGCGTGCAGAGTGATGTGTCAGAGTTGAGCCTGGTCTTCACAGCTACTCATCAGGTATGGGGGAAGCGAACCAGTAATTAAGCCACGCTTGGCTTATACAATACGTAACCCTTAAAAGATCAGTACGGCCCCCTAATCAATGTTTTTTGAAAGGGCTCGTGATCTTTTTAGTACTTTCCTGATCTTCCAAATCGTGCAGGGGGTTACGGGATATGGGTGGGGCGGTGGCCAGATCATTTTTCGTACTGGAACTCATCCCCCTTTTTCCGTTTGCACAAACCCAGAACAGGTGTACAGCAAGTTTAAACACATGGATCTCAAATCACAGTACTTTCCGTGCCTGCCTAATTCTAACCTGGAGCTCACCCCCCCTTTTTTGTTTGCACAAACTCAGAAAAGGTGAGCAAGCACAAAGACGTGGAACTCAAACCACAGTACTTTACGTACCCACCTACTCCTAAATTGGAACTCACCCCCCCTTTTTTGTTTGCACAAGCTCAGAAAAGGTGTAGAGCAAGCACAAAGATGTGAATCTCAAACCACAGTACTTCATGTACCCACTTTCTTCTGGACTGGAACTCATCCCCCCTTTTTTGTTTGCACAAAACCAAAATAGGTGCACAGCAAGCACAACGACTTGGATCTCAAATCACAGTACTTTACGTACCCGCCTACTTCGTACTGGAACGCACCCCCCATTTTTCCGTTCGCACAAACCAAAAACAGGTATACAGCAAGTTTAAACACGTGGATATCAAACCACAGTACTTCACGTACCCACCTACTTAAGTATTGGAACTCACATCCTCTCTCCGCTCACACACACACCCAAAACAGGTGTACGGCAAGCACGAAGACGTGGACCTCAAGCCCAACGGCCGCCACATCCCTGTCACTTCGGAAAACATTGTGGAGTACATTCATCGGATAGCAGACTTCCGGCTGAACAAGGAATTGCGTGCGCCTTGCACTGCCTTCTTGTCAGGCTTTTTTTCAATGGTATGTGGAAGGGGATGGAAGGAGGATTTGTTTGTGCTTATATCTGTGCAGGTCAGGGAAGTACGTGCTACGCACTGCTTTCTTGCCTCTATGGTATGTGTGGGGGGGAAAGAGGATGTGTATGTCCTATATCTCTGTTTTTAGATCAAGGAGCTGTGTGAACCAGGCACTGCTGCTTTTACGCGTGTTTGTGTGTTAAGGTTCCCACATACTGAGCAAGAAGTTTTCTCACGATCCTCACACGCACGCCCAGCACACACACACACACGCGCACACACACATACACCATTGTACAGGTTCAACCAGAGTGGATAGCTATGTTCAACGAGGAGGAGCTTCAGACTCTGATCAGTGGGCGTATGGAAGAAGGGCTCGACCTGCAGGATATGCAAGCGCACACAGGATATGCTGGTGTGTGCTTGCTTTTAAATTATTGACACTGTTGAAGTATTTGCACACTGGATATGCTGGTGTGTGCTTGCAATTCAGATCATTAACACTGCCAAAAGTTTCCCAGCAAGAGAAAGGTCTGACCTGCAGGATCTGCAAGCATACACCGGATACGCTGGTGCTATTCAGATCCTTAACACTGTTGTTGCTATTCAAATCACTAACACTGTCAAAGTATTTGCACCTAGAGAAAGGTCTGGCCTGCAGGATCTGCAAGCACACACTGGTTACGCTGGTGTGTGTTTGCCATCAAGATGATTGATACCGTTGAAATTTATCACAAGTTGAAATATATCATTTGATGATTGACACTGTTAAAATGTATCACGAGATCTATTAATACCGCTTATGCCGTTAAAATGTGTCACGAGAGTTTGTATTGGAGGGAAAGTCTGACCTGGAACATTTGAAAGCACACACCGGGTTCCCTGGTGCATATATTGGCCACCATTATTGCGGTCGCCATTGAAACGTACACCAGCCTTGAACACACCAATCTTGAGCACACCAACGGTAGCGATTGAAACGTACACCAGCATTGAACACATCAACCCTGAACACACTTAACATACACCGACCTTGTGGACCTTGAAACCTACACCACAAGGAGCTCTGAGGCAAAGGCAATCCGTCAACTTTGCAACTTTAAACCTTTCAAAAAGTACAGCAATTTCCCTTTTTTATCGACCTGATTTCCAAGGGCAGACCTTTTTAATCGACCTGAATTTCAAGGGCACACTAATCTTTTGAGTTCAACCTCACACAGGCGGCTACTGCGATCATCATCAGCGCCTTTCAATCTTACTTGGTCACACAGGCGGCTATTAAGGCCATTTTTGGCACTTTTGCTGGCTTGTTCACAGGAAGCTACTGAGCTCATCGTCAGCGCCCTTAATTTTTCTTTCGCACACAGGCGGCTAATATGGCCATTTTCAGCACTTCCACTGGCTTGTTCACACAGGCAGCTACTGAGCTCATCGTCAGCACCTTGGATTTTAATTTTTACACACAGGCGGCTACCACGAGGAGCACCCAGTGATCACACACAGGCGGCTACCACACTTTTCACACACACTTTTCACTTACAGGCGGCTACCACGAGGAGCACCCAGTGATTATGGACTTTTGGACGGTGCTGTCTAGCTTTGCTCCGGAGGATCAGCGGGAGTTCCTGAGGTTCGTCACCGCTTGCAGCCGGGCGCCCTTGCTGGGTTTCAAGTGAGTCAGATCAAGGAATTCTGGCAAGCAAATTTGAGGGTGCCCTTGCTGGGTCTCAAGTGAGTCAAGCCAAGGAATTCTGCAGGCATATTTAAGGGCGCCCTTGCTGGGTTTGAAGTGAATCGGATCAAGGAATTTTGGCTAGCAAAATTGAGGGCGCCCTTGCTGGGTTTCAAGTGAGTCGGATCAAGGTATTTTGGCTAGCAAAATTGAGGTTGCCCTTGCTGGGTATCAAGTTAGTCAAGTCAAGAATTCTGGCTAGCAAAATTGAGGCCGCCCTTGCTGGGTTTTAAGTGAGTCAAGTCAAGGAATTCTGCAGGCAGATTTAAGGGCGCCCTTGCTGGGTTTCAAGTGAGTCAAGTCAAGGAGTTCTGGCTAGCAAAATTGAGGGCGCCCTTGCTGGGTTTCAAGTGAATCGAATCAAGGAATTTTGGCTAGCAAAATTGAGGGTGCCCTTGCTGGGTTTCAAGTGAGTTGGATCAAGGAATACTCTTATTTTCTCTGATATCTCAGAAAGGGAATCCAAGAGGCAAAAGTGTCACAGTCATGAAACCTTCTAGTTACACTGTCATTCATGATACCTTCTAGTAGAATATTGGTGACTGTTTGATACCTTCTAGTAACACTGGTGACTTCTTGCGTCGACTGTAAGCGTAGAACAGGCACCGCTTACCATTTGTAAGCACGTCTAGTTTGCAAGCATGAAACTGCAAGCATGCATGTTCTGTTAGCATGCAACTTGCAACTTGTTACGTGGTCTGTAAGCATACCTAGTTTGTAAGCAAAGACATCTGAGTCCAGTGTGTAACACCCGTGAACTTTTCCAGAGATGGTCGACGGAGCATAAGTCCTGAAATGTTCCTTTTTCAATGCAAATCGTGTTTAAATAACACTAGATGTTTCATGAAGTTAAAGGCCAAATGGACTACCCCAGTGGTCTGGGCAGAAATCCAGTTCAAATTTTGGCACTGAATGTTTACATATTGAGCCACCATACTTTACCCAGGGCCTCTTTTCACCTCAAAACACGACAGGAGTACTTCTTTTATAATCAGGAATCGTTTGACATGCTGAAAACCGGATTTGATGGAACTTATGAGTTCAGTGTGAAACACCTGAACTCAGGTTCTTGAAGTGTAGCATAATGTGAGATGTTCTCACTTTCTGGTTTTCTCCGGTTTCTACTTCCCTTCTCCATCCTTTTTATTCCTTGGAGAACACAACTCTCTCTTTAGCTTACTTCCCCCCCTCCCTCACCTATTTTCTATATTTTAGTATTTAGTTTTCTCCCGTTTCTCCGGTTTCTCTGAGTTGTTGTGTTCCTCCTTGGCAATAATGACAGAGCCCTATGCATCTCACGATGCAAGCGAAATAGAACTTGGTTTTCCACCCTTTTTGGCACCTCTTTTGCTGATTTTTTATAAGGGAAATGGCCAAAATGGGGTACCTGGCCAACTACTGCTCCGTTTTGTCCCATTTTTGTTGCAACAATATTCTTTATTATAGTGTAGACTATTCATATTAAATCACAAATCGGGTCAGTTGGTGGTGAGATGACAGATTGGAGGTGAAAAGTGGGGTTCACGCCGCGGGCAATTAGATTTGTGCGTTGCTACTTACAGTTTTTAAGCTCAGGGAATCTCAGCAGTACATCTGGGTGCTAAGCTTAGAAACTGCAAGCTCCGGCGCACATACTGTGGGAATATTTCAAAAGTACCCCTTTTTCAGGCCTTCGTCGACCACCTCTGGAATAGTTCCCTGCCATCTCGCGACGCAAAAAACATTTAAAAGTGGAGGGCAAAAATTGCTCAATCTGTGTGATATTTGTGCATAATTCACCGCCATCTCACGACGCAAACAAAATTTAGTTGTTAGCTGCGTCAGCCACAACCTGAGATTTCACGTATTATTAGACTCAAGCTTGAACCCTTTATCGCACCGCTGTAGGTACTTGGAGCCCCAGTTCTGTATCCAGATGGCAGGCTCCATGCTGGATTCTTCTCCAGGTAATAAGCGCTCATGCATATGTAGGGTTGGCCAGAACCGTGTATACACACCGTATATGACCGTATATTTGGTGATTTCCCTAATGCTAATAACACCGTATGTACACCCTTTATATAAATATAAATATATGGGTCTGGCCAGCCCTATGCATTCGCCCATTCGCCCATACCTTCACCTAGCGCTACATCAAAATTCAGCACAAATAATTGTGTAGGAAAGGAAACAGAAATCAAGATACACTGTCCAAACCAGCTAGAGCCCCACTACTGAGAAATACAGTTACCTTGCCTGTAAAGAAGAGAATTACACTGGTGACCAATCCCCTCAATCCAAGGACAGCCACTCTCCTTTTATCCTGTGGTGACATAGATATTGATAAAAAAGAGACTACACAGGCAGTGAAAACCACTCACCATGTGAAATTAGCAAAGGAGCCACATTGTTACCGAGCACCGTAAGACTTTTCCACCACAGGAAATTGAAATACAATTAACGGTAGCAAGATATTGTTCTGAGAGTCCACCACAGGAAATTGAAATAATTTACGGTAACAAGATATTGTTCTGAGATGACAACAATGTCAGCACCGCAATTGAGAGAAACCGAGCGAACTGAGCGCATGCCACCAAAATCGCGTGCATGAACCTGCTCAAGCTGCCATCCTACGAAAATCTGATCCTTTTACTGTACTGACAATGCTTATGCCTGCACTGCAATTGAACAGAGCGCCTGCCCACCGCGGCTACGTGCATGAACCTGCTCAAGCTGCCACCCTACAGAAATCTGCAAGCCATGAAGGACAAGCTGCTGTATGCCGTCCGAAGTGCGCCCAACTTTGATTTGAGCTAGCCCCAACTCTTTAGTGTAGAACAGCAGCAAGCAGGACCATTATTTTTGAGTCAAAGGGGGTTAGCACAACGTGGCCCGTGATTAGTGTACATAGCAAAGCGAGAGTTTGGGTCTAACAGGCTTCGAATTGTAAAGTTGTGTTTCTTCTATACCTTCCGCCCTCCCTTCAATTCTTGTGACTAAACTAACTGTAGAACGCATATAGTGTAAACACTACCGGCATGGATTAGGAAAAATTGTTTTGTGTTCTACACCCAATGGATGCAAAGCCACACGAATCCACACCTGGAGATAAAAAGAGGGAAGGCTTTTCAGTGGGGATCAGGTGCTTGGGAGGCAGGGGCCTGCACACCACCAGAAGTATTGCTCAGAAATTTTTGGGTGAGCAGGGTCTCGTCTCAGCTCTATGACTTTTGTTGCGGACCTAATTGCATGTAGGCTTATTATTTATAGAATGTGTGGACCAGTAATTTAGAGGCTGTGCTTTCTGTGCTATTTAAGCAAGCTATGGTTATCATTGCCCCTACCACATGATTAGGCTGGCTGAATTTCAGGGCGAGTCAGTGGTATGCCCAAATAAAGGGGGGAAATGCAGTTACTGTGAACATTATGCATGGTTTTATGAAAGAAAAAAGGAAAAACTACGCTGTCACGCCCAATCGGTGGCAGCGACGAATCGTGTGACAGAGCAGTTAAGTTGGTTGGCAGTTGAGAGTTTCTTTGTCTTGTTCAATAAGCTGGATGGCCAGTCTTATTGGTAACCTTTATCTTCTGGATTTGATAGTTTTGGTTATCAATTGACAACATGTGAACTCTAAGAGGTACCATTAGAGGGGATCCTCAAGAGACCCTGTGCCGTGTAAGGTCTCCGATTCTATTTGTTCGTTTGTTTAGCGATGTTATTATGTAACCACATTGAGGCCGAGAGGTCCGTCTGAGTCATGGGTCCCAGCTCCAGAGAAGGAGCAGGAGTGTGGCAACCACGCTAAGCTGAGTAGACTCAGAGTAGTAGACACCACATACATGTGTGCAGAGAGCGCACAAGGGCATGAGCCAGAGAACTGGTAGAAGCATTAGGGACCAGCGATGCAAAGAATTCACTCCTCTGCTGGATGGTTTTTCCACCTTGGAGGCCTTTCTTGGTATTGGTCTTTGTGCTGAGTCTTATACTTTGCAGTGACGGTAATTTGATATGACAGCGATCAGGAGGGTTACAGGCTTGGCCTGAAATTGGCTCCTGATGAGAGTTGGTAACAGTACTGGAAAGGGCACGTCTAGTATGGACAAGATTAGCAGCAAAGTTCACAGAGTGCACATGGAGCTTGGAGGCAAGCTTCTTAACTCTTTGAGAATCGAGACCCAGTTCTTTGAAAGGCTTCAGAGTGTGGGTGTTGTAGATGGTGCCGCCCACACCCA
>Ga0307945_1003100_pt1 | contig 13491 bp, 14 predicted proteins | sample OrgLakmetagen228_FD_201818 | JGI IMG/M metagenome (GOLD analysis project Ga0307945, IMG submission 201818) | Saline water microbial communities from Organic Lake, Antarctica - #228 | ecosystem: Environmental > Aquatic > Non-marine Saline and Alkaline > Saline | place: Antarctica: Organic Lake...
CAGTGAGCATCACAGTGGGATATTTTGAGCACCCCCATGGATCCAGTGAACAGCACACGCTGCTCCACCTGCGCAGCAGGGCAGTGAGCAGCACAGTCAACAACAGCACACCAGTGAGCATCACAGTGGGATATTTTGAGCACCCCCATAGACCCAGTGAACAGCACACGCTGTGCTCCACCTGCGCAGCAGGGCAGTGAGCAGCACAGTATCAACAGCACACCAGTGAGCATCACAGTGGGATATTTTGAGCACCCCCATGGATCCAGTGAACAGCACACGCGTGCTCCACCTGCGCAGCAGGGCAGTGAGCAGCACAGTATCAACAGCACACCAGTGAGCATCACAGTGGGATATTTTGAGCACCCCCATGGATCCAGTAAACAGCACACGCTGTGCTCCACCTGAATATGCGTGCCCCTTTTTTTCTAAACCCAAAGGCAGAAGCAAGCACCATACGTGCGCACCTCTGCCATTCCCTCAGTAGGAACACAATTGCTGTGATAGCCAGAGCAGGCAGAAAGGCAGAGCCAAGCATCATACGTGCACACCTCTGCCATTTCTCTCAGCAGAAACGCAATTGCTGTGATAGCCAAAGCAGGCAGAGTGGCGGGCCTAGAGTGGCGTACGTGGGTGTCAACAGATTTGCAGCAAAAGCGTACGCAGGCAGAGCGGCAGGACTGCTGTCTTCATTTATGTGCATCCTTATCAACATGTGTGTCTGCGGTAGGCACCAGGATCGTACGTGTGCACCATTAGGTTTGCAGCATAATAGTTAGCAGGCAGAGCAGGACTGCTGTCGTCATTTGTGCGCACCTCTAAGCACGTTTTTAGCAGGAAAGCGTAACGAGTGGTGTCTGCGGTAGGCACCAGGATCTGGAAGTAGGGCAGCTCAGGTTGGTACTTGAACTGTGGCACCATTTCGTCCCAGTGGGAGAGCGTGAAGTTCCTGAGTTGGAAACAAGGAGGAGGACACGAGGAGGCTGGGTTGGTGCAAGGAGGTGGCGATGAGAGCGGGGTAGAGAGGAGGCTTGGTTGGTGCAAGGAGGTGGCGATAGGAGCGTGGTAGAGAGGAGGCTGGGTTGGTGCAAGGAGGTGGCAATGAGAGCGTGGTAGAGAGGAGGCTGGGTTGGTGCAAAGAGGTGGCGATGAGAGCGTGGTAGAAATCTTGGGAAGAACAAGTGGCTAAAACAGAAGTTACAAATGCAGCAACATGGTATAAATGAGAAGGGTTGGCCGGCTTTATTCGGTCAGTTCTTATACCGAGCATATGGACTTTTGGTGCAAGAATTCGGGTACATACACCAAGTGAAATATAACAAAAGAGGAAAATGAGTCACCCCCTGCTTACAAGGCCAAGAGGGAGGAACAGCGTCTTGCGTTTGTGTTAATAAGTGTAGCTCTAAGGTGTCGATATAAGTTTTTCTTTCAAAACAAGGTTAAGGTGTCGATATATATAAGGTTTGTTTTTAGGTGTAGCTATAAGGTGCAGCTATAAGGTGTCGATGTAAGTGAATGTACGAAGTGAATCCTTTGAAGATGGGTGTATACTTTGGGGGACAAAGGTACAAGAAGTGAGTAATACACAGCGTACGTGCACGGTGTTGTTAGTGGAAGGGTGACAGTAGTGTGCAACCGGCTGTTTAAAATATTTAGGGTTGGCCAGAACTGTATATGTACACCGTGTATGACCGTATGTCTTGCAATTTCCCTGCTATAATTACCGTATACACACTGTATGTACGCATGTATGAGTGGTTTGAGCCCAAACCCTAAAAGTAATGCACAGCAGGATGTCTAATAGTTTCCTTTTCCCATTTTATACAGATCAATCCCATTTTATATAGGTCAATCCATGACGCGCTGGAAATATGTCGTTGACGGTATTTATTAGATATGCATCAAGCGTGGGCACAGATGAAGGATTGGACACAAATGAAGGATTGGACACAGATTGGACACAGATGAAAGATTGGACACAGATGAAGCGATAGATAGATACAAATTGGACACAGATGAAGGATTGGACACAGATGAAGCGATAGATAGATACGAATTGGACACAGATGAAGGATTGGACACAGATGAAGCGATGCATCGAGCGTGGGCGCAGATGAGGGATTGGATGCACTATGGAGCACAAGAATGCATAATGCCTTTAGCAGCCTTGCACAATGCGTCACTTCAAAAGCAACAAGATGTCAGGTTGATTGTCAACAAAGTATAAGTTGCAGCACATCCTGGCTTCTCCGGCGATTCAACGAGGCTAGTAAAGACAATTTAAAATCGAACCAACCAATAGCGTCAGTGTTACAGATTGGGGGGTACTTTGAAGGCAGCGAGAGCATTTGTAAGGAAGAGCTCTGGAGGACATCTCCATGATGCCCCTAACCACACAATGCTGGTAATTAGAGGGTAGGCGTGGAAGGTTAAGCACACATCTCATGGGTTGGAATCTGTCAGCAGCAATTGGCAAGCTGGACTAGCCCACTCCGCACGCGCAACTCACCGATTGGGGTCCAAGAAGTAGTCAAACACAGTACCACTGCCCCCTGGGAAGTTAGCCGTGCCCTCAAACAGTTCACGAACAAAAGGGTCCCATTTGTCCCAGCACGCGCTGCTCATGTTGCCACCAATGCCCCACACGGCAGAGAAGGCAAACACGTATTGGAGCGAGTTGCGGGTGGTGTCGTCGACATTGCCGCTCAGCACCAAGCCTTTGGAGGGGTGGGTGAGGGCCTGTGCGTAAAAGCGTGGTGGAAGGTTGCATGCATAGTGAAACGCTGATGTGCTCTGAGTTAAAATTGGAAAGGGTGCATGCCTAGTAAAACCCTGATGTGCTTTGAGTTGTAATTGGAAAGGGTGTGCATAGTGAAAACACTGATGTGCTTTGAGTCTTACTTGGAACAGGTGCATGCGTAGTGTTACGCTGATGTGCTCTGAGTTAAAATTGGAAAGGGTGCATGCCTAGTAAAAACCCTGATGTGCTTTGAGTTAAATTGGAAAGGGTGTGCATAGTGAAAACGCTGATGTGCTTTGCGTTAAAATTGGAAAGGGTGCATGCGGAGCGAAAACGCTGATGTGCTGTGAGTTTCAATTGGAAAGGGTGTGCATAGTGAAAACGCTGATGTGCTTTGAGTTAAAATTGGAAAGGGTGTGCATAGCAAAAGTCCTGATGTGCTTTGAGTTGTAATTGGAAAGGGTGTGCATAGTGAAAACACTGATGTGCTTTGAGTCTTACTTGGAACAGGTGCATGCGTAGTGTTACGCTGATGTGCTTTGAGTTAAAATTGGAAAGGGTGTGCATAGTGAAAACGCTGATGTGCTTTGCGTTAAAATTGGAAAGGGTGCATGCGGAGCGAAAATGCTGATGTGCTGTGAGTTTCAATTGGAAAGGGTGCATGCGTAGTGAAAACGCTGATGTGCTTTGAGTTTCAATTGGAAAGGGTGCATGCGGAGCGAATACGCTGATGTGCTGTGAGTTAAAATTGGAAAGGGTTTGCATAGTGAAAACGCTGATGTGCTTTGAGTAAAAATTGGAAAGGGTGCATGCGTAGTGAAAACGCTGATGTGCTTTGAGTTTTAGTTGGAAAGGGTGCATGCATAGTGAAACGCTGATGTGCTTTGAGTTTTAATTGAAAATGGTGCATGCGTAGTGAAAACGCTGGTGTGCTGTGAGTTTTAATTGAAAAGGGTGTGCATAGTGAAAACGCTGATGTGCTTTGAGTAAAAATTGGAAAGGGTGCATGCGTAGTGAAAATGCTGATGTGCTTTGAGTCTTAATTGGAAAGGGTGCATGCGTAGTGAAAACGCTGATGTGCTGTGAGTTTTAATTGAAAAGGGTGTGCATAGTGAAAACGCTGATGTGCTTTGAGTAAAAATTGGAAAGGGTGTGCATAGTGAAAACGCTGATGTGCTTTGAGTTGTAATTGGAAAGGGTGTGCATAGTGAAAACGCTGATGTGCTTTGAGTAAAAATTGGAAAGGGTGCATGCGTAGTGAAAACGCTGATGTGCTGTGAGTTTTAGTTGGAAAGGGTGCATGTGTAGCGACAACACCCTGATGTGATTAGCAGTTTGAGCGGACAATTTGAGCGGATGTGATTAGCAATTTGAGCGGACAATTTGAGCGGATGTGATTAGCAGTTTGAGCGGACAAGGCCAATGTGATGTGATTAGCAATTTGAGCAGACAATTTGAGCGGATGTGATTAGCAGTTTGAGCGGACGAGGCCAATGTGATGTGATTAGCAATTTGAGCGGACAATTTGAGCGGATGTGATTAGCAGTTTGAGCGGACAAGGCCAATGTTTGTGTTATGAATATGGGCTAAGAGTGTTGAAAGGAAAACAGCTGAGGGTGTGGGGAATGGCCATTGCAAAACCAGTCGTGGGGGCAAGGATCTTTCAATCTCAAGGTTGGGTTCAACCTCAAGGTTGGGTCAATCTCAAGGTTGGGTCAAATGTTGCTTGAGGATGTGTGGACAAATGGCTACGTAATGAATCAAGTTAATGGAGTGTTTCATTTTTGTGTAGTTTGTGAACAGCTCTTTTTGTTTCATCATAACTCCTGGGCAGCCTCAGTGCAGGCAACCCTCGCATCAAGCTTCCCCCTCAACTGCTTCAACTAGGCGAAAATTTCCTAAATCACAAGCGCACACAATTATACTAATAACACCGCAAGCAAATATACAGATTCATTCACCCACATCACAACAGTATATGCTCCATCCTCCACCCATACACCTACACCCACAAACGCAAAGTAATACACGTAAACCCACACCAAGCCCCACCCCCACAGGGTTAGTGTTTAGGGCTTAACCTGCACCACAACCCACCCTCACCCCACAAACACACAGACAAAAACACACACCGCAAAGACATGGGCTACGCTGGTAACCAAATTGATGTCACTGCTTGGGAGGGCCTCGTTGCAGTGTGCGCGAAGGAAGGCCAGCATGGGATCCACAAAGCGCTCAAACAACTCGAATATGAAGGCAAGGACGTCAGGATGGTAGTAAGCATTGACTGCAGCTAGGGCAGCTGCAGATGCGGGCAGGCCCTCCTGGAGAGTAGTGTGCAACAATGTGGCGTATTTGATGTAATTTTGAAGCAATGTGAAATAGATATACAACTCGAAAATGAAGGCAAGGATGTCAGGATGGTAGTAAGCACTGACTGCAGCTAGGGCAGCTGCAGATGCGGGCAGGCCCTCCTGGAGAGTAGTGTGCAACAATGTGGCGTATTCAAGGTGATTTTGTGGCATTGTGAAATAGATATACAACTCGAAAATGAAGGCAAGGATGTCAGGATGGTAGTAAGCACTGACTGCAGCTAGGGCAGCTGCAGATGCGGGCAGGCCCTCCTCCTGGAGAGTAGTGTGCGACAATGTGGCGTATTTGATGTGATTTTGTGGCAAGGCGAAAAAGATAGTAAGGGTGAGTTGCACTCCACTCCCTAGCACCAAAACATTGTTAGCAAGAGCATCCCTAACAGCAAAACATTGTCAGCATGAGCAATCCTCTGGAGGGAGCAGACTGGCCAAGGTAACGTAGGACAGTAGTGGTTTGGGATTTCAGGTAAGCACACACACCTCACACACACACACGCACACACACATACACACGCGCGCACACAGACACACACAAACAAACACACACACACACACACACACAAACACACACACACACACACATACACACACACACACAAACACACACACACATACACAACACACACACACACTCACACACAACACACACACACAAGTAAACCCTGCCGCAGCTTACCAATCAATCCTTCGACAAGCCATACCAACAACCCTTACACAAATATCGCATGTGGGCCCACACTTCACTGACATATACAAACAGGTATCTCACATTGTGACTAGAACTAGACTAGAGGGACTAGGACTAGGACTAGGACTAGGACTAGGACTAGGACTAGGACTAGGACTAGGACTAGGACTAGGACTAGGACTAGGACTAGGACTAGGACAAGGACTAGGACTATGACTATGACTATGACTATGACTATGACTAGGACTAGGACTAGGACTAGGACGCACATTATGACTAGGATTAGGTTTAGTCCTACCACACTACTGACCCAATACTCAGCTACGTACCGCAATACTGCCCCTATGCTCTGCTGCGTACCACATTACTGCCCCAATACTCTGCTACGTATCACACTACTGCCCCCATTCTCTGCTACATACCCCAACACTGCCCCAATGCTCTGCTACGTAACACACTACTGCCTCAATACTCTGCTACGTACCACATTACTGCCACAATACTCTGCTACGTGCCACACTACTGCCCCAATAACCTGCTACGTACCCCAACACTGCCCCAATGCTCTGCTACGTACCACACTACCACAATACTCAATACTGCCACAATAACCTGCTACGTAACATACTCTGCTACGTACCACACTACTGCCCCAATACTCTGCTTCGTACCGCAATACTGCCATTCAGACCACATACAGCATACCTGGTCCCCCTCTGGTCCCCCCTCAGCTCTCTCCCCATCAGAGAGGTCCTGAGCAACATTTCCCTGCAGTAAAGAAAGCATTACACATTACAAAGAGCATTATTAAAAAGAGCATCAAAAAAGACAGAGGGGAACTGGAAGCAAGAACAGCTCTCTCATAGTCAAACAAAATCCCACTTGAGTGATCAAGCATGGGGTCCCTCACAAAAACAAAAACGAAAATGCAATCAGTTGTCATCAACCGCTGCAGCACACCTTGCACCTGCTGACTATCATCTCCACCGTGGAATGCGCTCTTAGATAACAATCCGTCACATGCACGCCTTGCAGTTGCTCAATACCCTCACATTTGCTTGAACCACAGCGTCCTTCCTTACACCTGCAAAGTTGGCGCCTTACTAAGGGTTCTTATTCCAAGGGTCTAGAAAAACATCACCTTTCTCACACGCAACTGCACCTCCTGTGCCTGCTGCTCATATTTCCCACTTCGAGGCTCGAACAATGACACCTCTACCGTACGCGCCTGCAAAACCTGCGCATGCTGCTGCAAGGGTTCAAACCAAACCACCTCTCCTACACATAAAAAAACTGCACCTCCTGTGCCTGCTGCTCATATTTCCCACTTCGAGGCTCAAACAATGACACCTCTACCGTACGCGCCTGCAAAACCTGTGCCTGCTGCTGCAGGTTCTCAATTCAAGGGTTTAAACCAAACCACCTCTCCTACATATAAAAAAGAATATATATGGTGCTCTATACTCTCACTTTGAACCGGCCAAAATCAGAACAAACTCACTCACACCTGCGCGGGCTGCGTCTGCCGCTTTTTGTCCACACCGGCATCGTTATTACCGTGTTGGTTGTCTGCAGCAACAGTAGCTTAATACCCCCACTGAAAAGAATCCAAAGTCAGAACAAACTCAATCACACCTGCACATCATGGGTCTGCCGCTCGCTGGCCACACAGGCAGGTTACTGCCGCGCCAGTTGGCTGCAATCTTAACTTCATGACAACCACCAATTAAATTGAAGTCAGAACAAAACTGGCTGCAATCTTAGTTGCTTGACAAGTTTAAATCAGAACAAAACCGCTCACACCTGCACATCCTGTTGCTCATTGTCCCCACTGGCAGCGGTGCTGCCGCGCCGGCTGGCTGCAATCATAGTCGCTTGACAACCACCAAATTAAGTTTAAGTCAGAACAAAACTGGCTGCAATCTTAGTTGCTTGACAACCACCAAATTAAGTTATAAGTCAGAACAAAACCGCTCACACCTGCACATCCTGTTGCTCATTGTCCGCACTGGCAGCGGTGCTGCCGCGCCGGCTGGCTGCAATCTTAGTTGCTTGACAAGTTTAAATCAGAACAAAACCGTGCACACCTGCACATCCTGTTGCTCATTGTTCCCACTGGCAGCGGTGCTGCCGTGCCGGCTGGCTGCAATCTTAATTGCTTGACAAGTTGCAAGTCAGAACAAAACCGCTCACACCTGCACACCCTGTTGCTCATCGTCCCCACTGGCAGCGGTGCTGCCGCGCCGACTGGTTGCAACCTTAGTTTCTTGACAACCACTGAATTAAATTTAAGTCAGAACAAAACTGGCTGCAACCTTAGTTTCTTGACAACCACCATAATAAATTTAAGTCAGAACAAAACTGGCTGCAACCTTAGTTTCTTGACAACCACCAAATTAAATTTAAGTCAGAACAAAACCGCGCACACCTGCACATCCTGTTGCCCATCATCCCCACTGGCAGCGGTGCTGCCGCGTCGGCTGGCTGCAAACTCTGCCTTCATCAGCATGAGGCTTTGTTGGTTCTCGTCTGCTACCAGGCCGTGCATTTTGGGCAGGGAAGCCAGCCAGGACCTGCAGCATCAAGTGCATTTAAATTATGAAAGATGGCGTTGGGGCCTTGCCCAGGCCGTGCATTTTGGGCAGGGAAGCCAGCCAGAAACTGCAGCAGCGAGTGCATTTATATTATGAAAGATGCCGTTTGAAGCCTTGCCAGGCCGTGCATTTGGTCAGGGAAGCCAGCCAGAAACTGCAGCAGCGAGTGCATTTAAAATATGAAAGATGCCGTTGGGGCCTTGCCAGGCCGTGCAATTTGGGCAGGGAAGCCAGCCAGGACCTGCAGCAGCGAGTGCATTTAAAATATGGAAGATGGCGTTGGGGCCTTGCCCAGGCCGTGCATTTTGGGCAGGGAAGCCAGCCAGGACCTGCAGCAGCGAGTGCATTTAAATTATGGAAGATGGCGTTGGGGCCTTGCCCAGGCCGTGCATTTTGGGCAGGGAAGCCAGCCAGGACCTGCAGCAGCGAGTGCAGTGGATTTATTTGAGGAAGCAGGGCCTTACTCAGACCCATGAAAGGATGTGTTAGCCATACGTTGCCTTTCTGCCAGATTTAGCTGACCGGCTGTCATCACTTTTGACTCATGTAATATGTAGGGGCCTGCATGTCCTCAAAAGTTATACGTTATTGCTTTTTATAGGGCTGGCCAGAACAATATATATATTTGCCTTTCTGCCAAAGTAAGCTGACCGGCTGTCATCACCTTTGACTCATGTAATATGTAGGGCAGGGGCCTGCATTTCCTTTGAAGTTACACGTCACCTCCTTTTACAGGGTTGGCCAGAACAATATATTTACCATACATATGTAAACTCTGCCACTTTAGCTTTAAGACTTTAAACCTTACGGTAAATCTTCAGGATCATTCTTCTTCTCCGTCTCCCATTATCATCACGACACTGTACCAACATCTGCCACCCATCGCCATCAGGCAGCACGTACACCATGCCACATCATCATGAACACCTATAACGGCTGCACTCACTTCACGTACGGCCGCCACCCAACGCCATCAGGCGGCACGTACACCATGCCACATCGACTAACTGTGGCAGGGGAGGCCACCGCAAGGTCTGCCACCTCAAACAGCATGCGCATGGTCACGGGGTTGAGCTTGATGCGCTCCCCGTTGGGCAAGCACAACGTGCAGTTGTCGTCCAGCACTGCGTACGAAGGAAAGAAAAAAGGGTGGCTGAGCACAGTACGATGACCAGCAGAGTTTGATGCGCTCTCTCTGTTGGACAAGCACAGTGTGCAGTTATTGTTCAAAACTGCCTGCTTAGGAGCACGGACATATAAATACAGTGAGAGATAGGAGTTTGGTGCGCTTGTCATTTGGAGGCAAAAAGTACAGCTGTCAGCCAGAGATTACTGTTCCAGTGAGCAGGTCTGTGGGTGAGCCTTATGGATAATAACCTAATTGAATTTTTATAACCTAGATTCACAAGAACAACAGAGCACCTCTGGCGTGGGAGTGGCACCCTTGGCACCAAATGCAAGGGGTTGGAACCAAAACTTGAACACCTAGTGACTCGCAAAAGCAACAGAAGCGCGTGTCTCTGACGCGGGAGTGGCACCCTTGGCATCAATGCAGAACACTTTTTGCTGATTTGACCGGACAAGCCAAAAAGGTAGCGTGGTGGGTATTCCATGGATACGCTTCATCAAGAAAAGTGTCAACGCAAATTAGATCAGAGCCTTTAAACCCACCGGTGTTCATGTTCTCCACCCAAACCGCATCAACCGGCCCGTCAAACACCACCCAGCGTCGGTCCTCGCTGTCTGAGTGTGCGACATACGTCCGTATGATGGAGCTGGCCAGGCCATCCTGCCACTCGTTGGTGAGGTGGTTGTATTCTCCGTACAGTTCACCCATTTTGATGCTCTTGGGGTTCAGGACAGCGGTGTGCACCGGCTGCGAGTGCGTGTGTGTTTGTGTGTGTGTGTTTGTGTGTGTTTGTGTGTGTGTGTTTGTGTGTGTGTATGTATGTGTGTGTGTTTGTGTGTGTATGTGCGTGTGCCATTATGTGTGTAACTGAAACATACGTATTGTCTGTGTGAAATGTAAGGTGCTCATATCGACCAAAAGCAAGCAAACATGAGGGGAGATCTGTGCGCACGTTGATCGAGGCTCCGTGATTTTAAGATCTGTGTTTAGGAAAAGGTTCAGGAAGGCCAGGCATGTAAATGCAAGGCATGTATTTGCATGGTTAGGAGGGTGTGCCCTCTTAGACTTAGAAAGCACAGGGGGCCTTCCATTTAAGCCTTAAGAATAAATGCGCCGGAAGCTCCGAGGGCTCAAGCACAACTATAGCTTTGAACAATTGACATGTGAGTAGGTATCACGACATGTGAGTAGGTAACATGGCATGTGGGTAGGTAACACAACAATGGATTTGAACAATTGACATGTGAGTAGGTAACAGGACATGTGGGTAGGTAACACGACATGTGAGTATGTAACACAACAATAGCTTTGAACAATTGACAAGAGAGTAGGTAACAGGACATGTGAGTAGGTTACACGACATGTGGGTAGGTGACGGCCTTTGTGAGTAGGTAACAGGACATGTGAGTAGGTAACATGACACGTGAGTAGGTAACATAAATATGAGTATGTAGAATGAGCTGCGAGTAGGCAGCATTGGCCACAAATGCCAGCTAGCTGCACCACGAAGAGTGCCCAATTAAAAAAAATGGGACAGGACACATAACACCTGGGGTATTTTACGCTGCTCTCTACAAGTTGGCTTCACACTAGTAAGACATCAAAAAAGAAACAGGACACATAACACCTTGGGCTAATTCACACTGCTCGCTACACGTTGCCTTCACAATCAACATGCTTGCAGTACATAACATTGTTGTTTAGCTTCTGGGGGCGGAGGAGGGAGCGTTGCAGCAATGTAATGCTTACTTGTAGGGTTGGCCAGAACCATATATAAACGGTGTATACACGGTATTTTTGGCAGGGAAATTACAAAATATACGGTGTATATATACGGTTCTGGCCAACCCTACTCACTTGGCTCCTTCCTTCTTTCGATGTGGAGGATTGCACAATAGATACCGACAGCGTTGTTCTCACCGCCTTTCTGCCTGGTATCTCATCGTTGCGCTTACCTTATCAAGAAGAAGGTCCTTTCATTTGGAGTAAGCTAGCACAATGGGCACTGCCTGCATTTTGCTCTCTGCCTTTCTGCCCCTTACCTTATCATCGCGTTTTTGTAGGGTTGGCCAGAACCATGTATATACGGTGTATATACGGTATTTTTGGCAGGGAAATCATCAAATATACGGTCATATACGGTGCGTATATATGGTTCTGGCCAATCCTACATTTTTGATTCGCGTGTGCCTCCCTTTCCCTTGTCGTGTTACCTGGTAATTGGTGTCAGGGTTGCCATCCTTGCACAGCTGCGTCATGGCAGATTTCAGACACACACACACACACACACACGCACCATCGTCGTTTTACCTGGTAATTGGTGTCAGGGTTGCCATCCTTGCGCAGCTGCGTCATGGCGGATTTCAGGGTTTGGTAGCACCGGGTCTTTCCACCTCCCGCAGGACCGACGAGCATAACTCCAAAGCGCACCATGAAGGTCTCGTACAGCTGAATGACCTGGAAACATGAGAGAGCAATCGGGGAACAGTTGTGGCGCAAGCATGATTCCAAAGCGCAGCATGAAGGTCTCACATAGCTGAATGACCTGAAAACATGAGGGGGCAACCGGGGAACTTGGTGGGGGAGACTCACAGCACTTCGGGCCGATGTGAACCTTTTCCATAATTGATGCAAGAAGTGTTTTGCTGCCTGCGTAGTTTTTCTTTTTCTTCTTCTTCGGGGAACAGTCGTAGGGCACCATGAAGGCATCATACAGCAGAATGAGCTGAAGACATGAGAGCGATCAAACCAGGATTAGTGGTGGTGAGCCGTTGACAGGTATGACACATTTATAGGGTTGGCCAGAACCCTATATATACACCGTGTATGACCGTATATTTGGTAATTTCCTTTCCAAAAATACCGTATATACACTGTATGTATAGGGTTCTGGTTAACCCTACACATATAATGCATGTGAAAGATACCTACAATCTCAGATACAGCATGACAGCCAGATGTCCGTAGCCTCTATCTTTGTGGTAAAAGATGGCACTGGCTGCAGGTCAACACGGTGCAAGACCCATCCAAGCTATCAAAAAAAGGCTCGAACAAAACACGCCAGCAAGTGCATCCAGGTACTCATCCTTTGTGGTGAGAAGTGGCACTGGCTGCAAGCCGTTCACGCAGGCAAGACCCATCCAAATAATCAAAAAGGACCGAACATTTCAGACTATTTATCACATCGAACACATCCAGGCTCTCTGCTATTGCGGTAAATGGTGGCACTGGCTGCAGGCCAGTTACGGATTTTAAAAGACCCATTCAAAAAATCAAAATGGACCGAACATTTATCACATTGAACGCATCCATGCTTTCTATCTTTGTGGTAAAGGATGGCACCGCTGCAATCCATCCACGATGCAAGACCCATCCAAGCTATCCAAGAGAAATAAAAATCACTGACTAAATACAACAGCAAACACATCCAGGCCCTCTACCTTGGTGGTGAAAGATGGCACCGGCTGCAATCCATTCCTAGTGCAAGACCCATCCACGGCAAGCTGGAGAGCCCCATAGTCAGTGACTGGAATGGTAACCCCTGGAAACAAGTCTCCCACGATGGCGTTGAACAGTCTGGCATCCTGTGAAGAGGGAGCGTTGTGTGTGTGTGTGCGTGTGTGTGTGTGTGTTTGGTTAGACAGGGCTGGTTGTGTTTGGGGCGGATTTAGTAAGGGAGGAAGTCATTTTTTCTGGTGGTGTCAATCCACGAGGTGGATGCACAATGGCACAAAGCCTCCTACCCTAGGTAATAACACATGTAGGCAAGTGTGTATGCCATCCCACATCCCACATCCCAACACACACGCACCTCTGAAAAGAATTTAGGAATGTTGGAGTCCCGGATGGCGCGGATGAGCACAATGTCCTCACACACACACACACACACACACACACACACACACACACACGCACACACACACACACACACACGCACGCACGCACGCACGCACGCACGCACGCACGCA
>Ga0307945_1003101_pt1:2500-13488 | contig 13488 bp, 16 predicted proteins | sample OrgLakmetagen228_FD_201818 | JGI IMG/M metagenome (GOLD analysis project Ga0307945, IMG submission 201818) | Saline water microbial communities from Organic Lake, Antarctica - #228 | ecosystem: Environmental > Aquatic > Non-marine Saline and Alkaline > Saline | place: Antarctica...
GTGTTTATTGTCAACTGACTTTCTTGTTGTGGAAATTGTTTTCAAAAATGCGTGCACATTCATGCACTTCCATGCCTGGGTATGTGTGCTTGCAAAGCTTCCCAGTTGTGCCCGTCACAGATAAATATGTGGCAGCGGCAGTAGATCTCCTGATGAGTTCATTATTAACGTTTCGCGGTATGAGCGGCCACGCAACACACGCAACACAATGCCGTGCACACAATCACACAGTCATACAACTTATACAACACAACGCATCATAATACAGAACAGTTCCCCACAATCCACTATCCTTCATTTAAGGTGCAACCGCGGACGAGCCAAGAGGCAGAGGGATCAACTGGGGCGTGGCTTTTGCAGGAGCGGCCGCTATTGGAGCAACGACCGTAGCTAATGCAGAAGGCACGACGTCCATTCCCCTTGATCAAGAAGGTAATCATCTCGCTTCCTGGTAAAAGACAGCTCTGTTTGTGGTCTTCGTCCTCAAACCTAGTTTTTATGTGCATGCAGCGCAGTACGAAATGCATTCATGGCATTTCTATGTATCTATGTTTCTTTCAGGCAAGCTTGTTGTACAAACAGAGTCTGGAAAGAACTGCATCCTGTATTCGCTGCCCGGAGGAGAAGAATGGCGAATCAAGCTGGCTCCTGCTGCCTCTTCCAACGAACCTCCACCAAGGGTAGGGAAACCTTAAGTTTGAAGGTGGCAACGGGACGTTGGTGAACAGGACAGTGGCGCAAGGGTAGGGAGACCTCACGTTGGTGAACAGGACAGTGGCGTAAGGGTAGGTAAACCTCAAGTTTGAAGGTGGTAACGGGACGATGGTGAACAGGACAGTGGCGCAAGGGTAGGGAATCCTCAAGTTTGAAGGTGGTAACAGGACGTTGGTGAACAGGACAGTGGCGCAAGGGTAGGGAAACCTCAAGTTTGAAGGTGGTAACAGGACGTTGGTGAACAGGACAGTGGCGCAAAGGTAGGGAGACCTCACGATGGTGAACAGGACAGTGGCGTAAGGGTAGGGAAACCTCAAGTTTGAAGGTGGCAACGGGTTGTTGGTGAACAGGACAGTGGCGCAAGGGTAGGGAGTAGGGTAGGGAGTAGCTAGCGTTTGTTACCTGCCCTACAATGGGCCGACAACCCTTAGACACTTCCCAGGCAGCTTAAATTAACGTGGCAAATGCTACAAAAAGGAGCAATCATTTTGCCACTGTAATGTGTTCTGGGTTCTGTCGTGTCGGCTATACCATGGAATTTAAACGTGCGCTTTCTACAATCTACAATGCGTAACTACTGTTCTGGCCATCCCCTAATAGGCATTACTTGAGTTTGTGAGCATATATGCACACGAGGAGATATACACTCTTGTTTTTGGCCCCCTATCTACTTTTTGAGGGATACACGTGTATGAATTATAACAAACGTGTGCATATCCTCATTTATGTGTGTGCACAGGCTCCAGTTATGGACGGCCCAGTCCAACTTACTCCTCCTCCTTATGGGCTCTCTGCTTTAGAGCCGCACATGAGTCGAGACACGATGGACCATCACTGGTAAGAGCTGGTCTTAATACTACTTTGTGTGTATATTTTATATGTGTTTGTTTATTTGTGTGTCGTGCGTGCGACGGGAGGTTGGAAGCATTTGTTATGTGTGCTTCATGTGAGGTGGTAGGAGCTGGTCTTGCAACTCGTTTGTGTGTGTATGTACCTCCCACTTCCCGTCAGGTCATGCGACTCGTTTGTGTGTGTATGTACCTCCCACTGCCCGCCAGGTCATGCAACTCGTTTTTGTGTGTATGTACCTCCCATTTCCCGTCAGATCATGCAACTTGTTTGTGTGTGTATGTACCTGCAAATCGTTTGTGTGTGTATGTACCTCCCATTTCCCGTCAGATCATGCAACTCGTTTGTGTGTGTATGTACCTCCCACTACCTGTCAGGTCATGTGACTCGTTTGTGTGTGTATGTACCTCCCACTTCCCGTCAGGTCATGCGACTCATTTGTGTGTGTATGTACCTCCCACTACCTGTCAGGTCATGCAACTCGTTTGTGTGTGTATGTACCTGCAACTCTTTTGTGTGTAATGTACCTCCCACTTTCCGTCAGGTCATGCAACTCGTTTGTGTGTGTATGTACCTCCCACTACCTGTCAGGTCATGCAACTCGTTTGTGTGTGTATGTACCTCCCACTGCCCGTTAGGACATGCGACTCGTTTGTGTGTGTATGTACCTGCAACTATTTTGTGTGTAATGTACCTCCCACTTTCCGTCAGGTCATGCAACTTGTTTGTGTGTGTATGTACCTCCCACTACCTGTCAGGTCATGCGACTCGTTTGTGTGTGTATGTACCTCCCACTACCTGTCAGGTCATGCACCTTTGGCAGCTGTGAAGTGTACCAGGCTGGCCGGTGCTTGCCCATCATGCCTCGTGCCCGTGAATTATACATCTTAGCTAGGGTTGGCCAGAACCGTATATATACACCGTATATGACCGTACATTTGGCAATTTCCCTGCCATAATTACGGTATATACACCGTATATATATGGTCCTGGCCAGCTCTAATCTTAGTAGATCAAAATGTCTTGATGGTAGTTGAGGATGAGTGTGTCGGCTGATGCTTGTCCATCATGCATTATGCCATCATGCCTGGTGCACGTGAATTATACCATCATGCATTATGCCATCATGCCTCGTGCCCGTGAATTATACAACTTAGCAGATCAAAATGTCTTGATGGTAATTGTGGATGAGTGTGTTGGCCGATGCTTGTCCATCATGCATTATGCCATCATGCCTGGTACCCGGGGCGCCACACGCATTCTCTTCGATTCCTTGCTCAATAATGCCTCAGAAAGTCATAGAATATGTTGCATGAGTCCTTGGCTCTACTGATTTCGATTGGCAAGCAAACGCGTTGGCTTGCCAATGGTGTGTAAGACCTCCGATATGTACCCCAACAAAAAGCGAGGCACGATTGCTTTGAGAAGAGCACGTGGTACGAATCACTGTAAAGGACGAAGGGCAAAATCAAGCGCGCGGCAGCAAGGCAAGAAAATCGTCACGGAACATTGCGTAATATAGACAGGGCCTAAGCTAGACATGTTGTAATTCAGACAGTGCGTAGCCTAGACATCGTGTGATCTAGACAGTGAGTAACGATCTGTTGAGCAAGTAGACGTAGGGATATAAGCACCAGAAAGAGGGACTTTGGAGTTGCACGTTGTTGACCCAGGACTTTGGTGTGAAAGCACAGGGTGTCGTCGAATGCTGAAAAACCACACAGACGGTGAAAAAACACTCCACACATTCGTTTAGGAAAAGGAGCACAATTATCAAAAATGCCGGGTACCGTAAAACTCCTGTGAAGAAAGCAGTAGTGTGTGGTGCTCCTTTGCACCCATCTTCCCATTAAAAATAATATGTCATGCATTTCCGGGCCCCCCCTCCCCACTACACTGCAATAATGTGTGAGGGGTTCTTGCGCCCCCCTCCCCACTTGATCTTTCCTTTTTTCTACGAAGGAGGAGCTCCCATGTACCAATGTGCCAAAGTGCCTCCTTGTCCTTAATAAAGGATTGGAGTAATTCCGTCGCCTGCATTTTTCCTATCTCCTTTCGCACACAGGACCAAGCACCACAGATGCTGGTCGTGCATGCAATGTTGTAAGCCTTTTAAGCTGCTTTGTGGCTAAGGCAGGAACTGAAAGGGGCAGCAGCCGCAAAATTCTTTTGTTGCAGTGTTCCGTACCTTGCAAGCTGCTTAAATTTCCTACTACCTACTACCTAGGTACCTACCTACTACCTTCTTAGGTATTAGGTACCTTCCTACTACCTTCCTAGGTATTAGGTACCTTCCTACTACCTTCCTAGGTATTTGGTACCTTCCTACTACCTAGGTACCTAATAAAGACTATCTAGTAATGACTGCAAGTAATGACTGCGAGTAATGACTGCAACTGCACGCAGGGGCAAGCACCACAAGACGTACGCCGAGAACGTAAACAAGCAGCTCCAAGAGGCACCGGAGCTGCATGAGGTGAGCTGCCTTATGCTTAGTTACCAGGTACCAAGTTTGCGTAATCAGCCCATCATACGCAAGGACTCTGCTACTGGGGTGAGGTCCTGCAGGGTGGGTCACCACCTGTGTGTGTTACTGTGTGTGTGTCGTGTCTATCATCATCGTTTCATGTCACCTTGGTGTAGGGTGGGGTGTGAATGTGGGCGTGTGTGTGGGTGGGGAGGTGGGTGAGTGAATGTTTGTGTGTGTATGCGCGTGTGTGTGTCACCTTATGTTTCAATTGTGGACACACACACACACACACAAACACACACACACTCACACACACACACTCACACACACACACACACACACACACACACACTCAAACACACACACTCAGGTTGCAGAAAAGGAGGGTCTTCTAAAGCTTGTGAAAGTGGCTTGGAACGAGGTGTGTTTGCTTTTCCAACATTTTTATGAGTTTTTGAGTGTGATTTGTGGCTCTGCCACGAGAGAGCTTTCTGAGATTCAAATTGGTAAAAAGAGGATCCGTTGTAGAGAAGAAGACCCACCTTTATTCTTTAGTTTAACCACAGTCAGCTTTGCGTACTTGGACAGCTTTGGGACCAAATCGTAACCTTTAATTTGAATTGGAATCAATTTGCTGGTCTCACAGGCCACAGGTAGATCCGATGTTGCCGGAATCTGGTTGTTGCCAAGAGCAGGAAAACAGCTAATCACTGATTAAATGTAGCTTGAATAACATCAGTACTGAGCCGAATAATTGTATTTGTGGGGTCCAGACAACACCTTATCAGGCTGTTGGCAGCAGGTGCTGCCTCCTCCTGTCAGGGGTCCAACAAGTTATGTGTTGCTCATGCCACTTGTGTGTGTATGTTTTGTGTGCCGTTGTCTTATAAAATGCAGTGATTTATGAAGATGTGCAAAGTTATTGAACGCACGAAGGTGCTCATGCCATTTGCCCGTTGGTGTGCACCACACACACACATCACACAAACGCATCGCGCAAAGACACACGTGCACATGCACACACGCTCAACATGCACACACAGTTTCCTGCAATTTGCACGCTTGATAGTTTGCACCCTGTGTGCGAGATGTTAAGTGTCCAGGCTTCGCTCAGACGTGCGCAAACATCCGAGCGCTTATTATGCTTTAGCGTAATGACCTTATTTTTATAGTGTGAAGGTTGTATATTCCTCAAGGACTGTTCTGAACCACGAAATAATGTTAGCTCTCCGTCACCCTAGCGCAACAGCGTTGCGTCTGCAATGCAGTTTTTGAGATCTGAGTAGCATGTTTGTATAAATTATGAATTACGTTACAATGGAAAACGGCATTTAATAGGGTTGGCCATAACCATACATTTATAGGCATATATTGTGTATATACGGTGTGTTCGGCAGGGAAATCACCATACATACGGTCATATAAGGTGTGTATATACGGTTCTGGCCAACCCAAGCATTAAGCCAAAGCGTTGGACTGCTAACCAAACCTGCAACACACACCCAAATGGTGGCCTGAGCAGCTTGTTGTGCACCCAACACATCCATCCGACCTGCCATCTCTCCATATATGCCTCCAGGGCAAGCCGTTGCCTGTTTTCAACAACGCAGCACAAGTGGCCAATCACACCATGTTCTGGTGAGTGTGTGTGCAGAGGTATACGGTGTACAATGCAACGTGCAGGGGGGGTGCGCAGTTCACAGCATGAGTGGCTATTCACACCATGTTCTGGTGAGTGTGTGTGCAGAGGTATACGGTGTACAATGCAACATGCAGGGGGGTGCGCAGTTCACAGCATGAGTGGCTATTCACACCATGTTCTGGTGAGTGTGTGTGCAGAGGTATACGGTGTACAATGCAACGTGAAGGGGGGGTGCTCAGTTCACACACAAGTGGACAATCACACCATGTCCTGGTGAGTGTGTGCGACGCGGTTTTAAGTTAAAAAGGTGAACCACACCATGTCCTGATGAGTGTGTGTGCAACGTGGTTGTTAGTTGAAACAATGAACCACACCGTGTCCTGATGAGTGTGTGCAACGTGGTAAAAAATAAAACAGTGAACCGCATGTCCTGATGAGTGTGTGCAACTTGGTTTTGAAATGTAAAGATGAAAAAACATGAAAGGAACACAGATAGAAAGCAAGAGTAAGTATTAGTGATGTCACCGCGCTTGCTCCAAAACTGGAGTTCAAGTGTAACACACTGAACTCAGCAGTTTTGTGTGCATGTGTAAGCAGGGAGAACGCACTTTCCATGCAGCCATCTCATAGTTCATAGTTATGTCTTCCAGGTACCTACCAAAGATCACTCCCTTTTGTTTGTTGTGTGGCGCGAAGGGGCAGGAAGCAACACGGCTAAACCCTAACTCCTGCCTCATGTGTGTTGAGTCTCCTGCCCCAATTTTCTGGTTGGCTCCATCATGCAGAAACCTGGTCGACATCATGTCATGTGAACTTGCATCGATATGTTACTTTCAGAATCTCAAACGCCTAGCCCCTAGCCCTTCACCAGCTTTCAATCAAGCCGCCTGACTGCAGGCGTACACACTGAAGTTATATTCAAACACCTCTCCCTTAAAACAAAACCAATCATACGTGTATACCCAAACAGTTGTTATATACCTCAAGGAGGGCGTCACAGTCTTTGATTTGAGTTGGACAGACGTTGAATAATGCTCTGCTCTGCTTTGTGCGCTTTGTAGACAGGGGTAGGCTTTGTGCACCTTGGGGATAGGGGTGCTCTGCTTTGTACGCTTTGTACGCTTTGTAGGCAGGGGTAGGCTTTGTGCACCTTGGGGATAGGGGTGCTCTGCTTTGTACGCTTTGTACGCTTTGTAGGCAGGGGTGGGCAGGGGTAGGCAGGGGTAGGCTTTTGTGCACCTTGGGGATAGGGGTGCTCTGCTTTTTACGTTTTGTAGGCAGGGTTATGCAGGGGTAGGCAGGGGTAGGCTTTGTGCACCTTGGGGATAGGGGTGCTCTGCCCTGCTTTGTACGCTTTGTACGCAAAAGTAGGCTTTGTGCACCTTGGGGATAGGGGTGCTCTGCTTTGTACGCTTTGTACGCTTTGTAGGCAGGGGTAGGCAGGGGTAGGCTTTGTGCACCCTGGGGATAGGGGTGCTCTGCTTTGCACGCTTTGTACGCTTTGTAGGCAGGGGTAAGCTTTGTGCACCTTGGGGATAGGGGTGCTCTGCTTTGTATGCTTTGTATGCTTTGTATGCTTTGTAGGCAGGGGTAGGCAGGGGTAGGCTTTGTGCACCTTGGGGATAGGGGTGCTCTGCTTTGTACGTTTTGTAGGCAGGGTTATGCAGGGGTAGGCTTTGTGCACCTTGGGGATAGGGGTGCTCTGCTCTGCTTTGCAGGCAGGGTTATGGTTTAGGACTTGTCTTTAGGTGCAGCTTAAGGTCAGGGTTAAGGTTCGTTGCAGCTTAGGATTAGGGTTTAGGACTTGTTCTTAGGTGCATCTTGTTCCAAGGCTTACCATGCATCCCACTCTCATGCATGGTGTGCCTGCATGGCAAGCCCACATGGAAAATTGACACGAAACATGTTCCAGCAGGGCTGACCCTAACCACGTATGTATAGGTTTGGCCAGCAGCACCATGTATGTACGGTGTGTGTGTATACGGAATGTTTGGCAGGAATTTGGTCATGTAAACGGTCATGCACGGCGTATATTTACAGTTCTGTTCCCAACCCTACGTGCGTATGTTATATGCAACCCTATCGTGCGTATGGTGTATGCAATGCTACGTGCGTATGGTGTATGCAATGCTACGTGCGTATGGTGTATGCAATGCTACATGTGTATGGTGTATGATGTATGCAATGCTACGTGCGTATGGTGTGTGCAATGCTACGTGTGTATGGTGCATGGTGTATGCAATGCTACGTGTGTATGGTGCATGGTGTATGCAATGCTACGTGTGTATGGTGTATGGTGTATGCAATGCTACGTGCCTATGATGTATGCAATGCTACGTGCGTATGATGTATGCAATGCTACGTGCGTATGGTGTATGCAATGCTACGTGTGTATGGTGCATGCAATGCTACGTGCCTATGATGTATACTATGCTATGCCATAGTGATTGGGCAGACGCCTTAACCCTGACCTCTAAAAGCCTTGCATGAAGCAGGGAAACCTCCCAACTGTACATTCATGTGCGTATGGCGCACACACACACACACACATACACACACGCACACACACACACACACACACACACACACACACGCACACACACGCACACACAGTTGGTTTTGGCCAACCTTATAAAGTGTATACGCACAGCAGGGGTGGCATGCATGGACCTACTGCTGTTGTTGGTGTGCTGCTGCAAGCTTGGGTTGGTGGTAACTCCCACACCTAAGGCTCATTACATTGTTTCTATAATGAGAGCAAGGGTAGCGTCTCTCGAGCATAAACAGTGCACCTTTTATATCACACGGCCGCACATGTGTACTTGATTGTGCCCATAACAAAGTGTACGTACCGGTGCCGACACGAATATGTGCATTTCTGTGCCAACAACATTCAATGTGTACGTTTAAGTGCCAGCAACAATGTGTACGTATTTGTGCCAACAACAATGTGTACATATTAGTGCCAGCAACAATGTGTACGTATTTGTGCCAACAACAATGTGTACATATTAGTGCCAGCAACAATGTGTACATATAAGTGCCAGCAACAATGTGTACGTATTTGTGCCAACAACAATGTGTACATATTAGTGCCAGCAACAATGTGTACATATTAGTGCCAGCAACAATGCGTACGTATTTGTGCCAACAACAATGTGTACATATTAGTGCCAGCAACAATGTGTACATATTAGTGCCAGCAACAATGTGTACGTATTTGTGCCAACAACAATGTGTACATATTAGTGCCAGCAACAATGTGTACGTATTTGTGCCAACAACAATGTGTACATATTAGTGCCAGCAACAATGCGTACGTATTTGTGCCAACAACAATGTGTACATATTAGTGCCAGCAACAATGTGTACGTATTTGTGCCAACAACAATGTGTACATATTAGTGCCAGCAACAATGTATACATATTAGTGCCAGCAACAATGTGTTTGTATTTGTGCCAGCAACAATGCATACATATTAGTGCCAGCAACAATGTGTACGTATTAGTGCCAGCAACAATGTGTACGTATTTGTGCCAGCAACAATGTGTACGTATTAGTGCCAGCAACAATGTGTGCGTATTAGTGCCAGCAACAATGTGTACGTATTTGTGCCAGCAACAATGCGTACGTATTTGTGCCAGCAACAATGTGTACGTATTAGTGCCAACAACAATTTGTGCATATTTGTTGCAACACAAATGTGTGCATATTCGTGCCAGCAACAACGTGTGCATATTTGTTCCAACACAAATGTGTGCATATTCGTGCCAGCAACAATGTGTACGTATTTGTGCCAGCAACAGTGCGCACCTGTTGTGTGCGCAGGGAGAGCATGAAGCCTCAGGGAGGAGGGGCCCCTCCTGCAGACAGTGAGCTAGCTGCTGCAATTACCCGTGACTTTGGTAGCCAGCAAGCCTTAGAGGAGGTGCGTGTGTGTGCGTGCGTGTGTGTGTGCGTGTGTGTGTCAAAGGTCAAGGACGAAGTGAGCGTTCGTGTGCGTTCGTGCGTGTGCATGCAATTGTGTGCGCATGTCCCTGCGCAGGTTTGTGTGTACACGAGATCTAGGACCTCTCCATACCCCCACGTGTATATATTATATATGTGCTGGAGGTCAAGAGCAGCCTACCAACAACTTAAGGCCTTGAAACTGTCACAGTGACCAGCAATCACACTGTACCTGCTCCTCCACATGCCCAACCAGTTCTCACTGCTTTAAACGTGAATTCACATTATTCCTGTACCTATATGATGGTTACAGCAGGGTTCTTAATCACCTGTCCTCTACACCCTCTCTCCCCCCTCTCCCCGATCTTTTTGTGGTGGAGGAGGTGTGCAGTTCTTGGTATCGAAGCGATTAGTTGTCGTAATCAGTGTGCAGAATGGGTTGTGGTGCTGTTATGACGTTAGTTGGAGCCCCCAGTATGGAACATTTGGTTGGAAGGAGGCGATTGCTCTGGTTAAGAAATTGTGTGTGCAGTTATGATTGCTTTACTTAAAATAATTGTTTGTGCGGTTACAGTCTGGTGCATAACAAAAAACTCTTTGTTGGCAGTGACAGTCACTTCCTGCATTAGTGAAGGAAATGCAAATCCAAAATTTGCATGACGGAAAGCGGTGTTGCGTTTGAAACAAACTCGCATGACAGAAAATAGTGCTGCGTTTGAAACAAATTCGCATGACAGTAAGCAGTGCTGCGTTTGAAACAAATTTGCATGACAGAAAGCAGTGCTGCGTTTGAAACAAATTCGCATGACAGAAAGTAGTGTTGCGTTTGAAAAGAGCGCGCCTCTGGAATGCTTCGGCTCGCACGCGACAGTCACATCCACTTAGACGAAAAGAGGGACCACCCTGGCTTTGCTACCTTACAGCGTGTGCATAGTATCAGTCGTGAAATGATGCATAGATGCATGGATTTGCCGTGCCAAGAAACTGCTGATGAAAAGCATCAAATGCGCTGTTGATGTATGATGTGCAGGAGCTTAAAAAGGCAGGAATGAGCCAGTTTGGGAGTGGATGGGCTTGGCTGGTGTGCGACCCCAAAGGTGAGCACGGGTTCTATTCCGGCTCGTATCCACCGAACTGCTGGAGGGGGATTTTTACACTTGTGCCCAATACCAAAAGAGACACTGAACTGGCTAAAAGAGCCCTCCTAGCAGAGAAACGAGAAAAGCATCTGGGCCGTTGACACCCATACCTGCCAACAAAAAAAAACTGAGCTTGCCACACAAAAAGGGGCAGGAGAAACAGACACACTGGAAACACACAAGACAGGAAGGAACAGGCCAAGGGCAAGTTGCTGAAGTCAAGAA
>Ga0307945_1003104_pt1 | contig 13486 bp, 8 predicted proteins | sample OrgLakmetagen228_FD_201818 | JGI IMG/M metagenome (GOLD analysis project Ga0307945, IMG submission 201818) | Saline water microbial communities from Organic Lake, Antarctica - #228 | ecosystem: Environmental > Aquatic > Non-marine Saline and Alkaline > Saline | place: Antarctica: Organic Lake...
GCGGTTCCGGTGATAGCCCCTGATACACCCTCAGCAATGTCGTCGATATCGTTAATGTAAAGGGAAAAAAGCAGGGGGGACAGGGGGCAACCTTGTTTTACCCCACGAGTCGGATGCACACGAGCAGTCTTATCACCATCTTTCAAGACATACTCATCACGGTTGTACATGTCTTGAATCACAGCCAACAAAGGCGCAGGCATGCGAGTACGCCTAAGGTGTTTCCATAGTGCATCTTTTGGAATGGTGTCATAGGCTTGCTTGAAATCAATGAAAGCAGCGTGCAACCTAGACGACCCATTGGAATTTTATTGTTCGTGCAGCATGTTGTAAGAAGAATATGGGTTGCAAAGTGTTACGGCCTGGGTAAAAAACATATTGGGTGTCAGGGATCTGACCAGTTGCCGCACACCACTCAGTAAGCAACGAGCGAACAACATTGGCATACATACGGTACATAGTGCCACTGACAGCCAACATGCGGTAATTGTTGGGGTCAAAAAATACGTATGAGAAAAGAAAGCTACGTGAGATTTCAATTTGGTGGTAGCTGCCCTGCCAAAGCCAAGCAACATTTAAGTAGCAAATACTTGAGGTGGCAATTGGCCTTTTTTGAAAATCCAGATGAAGTTGGGGAGCGAGGATGAATTTAAGCGAGCAGATCATGTTGCTTACAGATCAAATTTTCGGCTTGCCGCCTTTGCTGGCCAATTAGGTTACAAGGTACAAGACTGGGGCCGGCAAACTCGTGCGCTTGATCTGTTGATATAAGGGGAATCATGTACCATGCAGCAGAAAACTAAGCAGATATGAAGGTATTAGTCTAAAACAAGGAATATACATCAGTGCTGATGAAGGATGTTATGAGCTAGTCAGAGCGACTGGCTTTCAGAAGGGCTAGGCGTATGCCAGGCTGATGGCGTATGCCAGATTCAGTTTTTTGTGTGTTGTGGCTAATTTTTGGGATTCGATACAGATTGAGTGTGAGCATTCAAGAGTTCTCGTAATGCACAGAACGGGTCGTTCCATGGCAAAACCCGCAATTGCACTGGCCGCAGCTGAGTCAGCAACATATGACATATAAAGTCCAAATAAATAAAAGTATTTATAATCTGGTGTCGTCCGTCGCATGCCAAGAAAAGCTGCTCGGGTCTAGTCACTTTTTAATATTCATTTCATAAGTAACGACTAATACTTGACGAAATATGGCGACAGCTTCGTGGGCGTATGAGGTAGGCTATGTTAATTAGCCTCCTCGCAGGAACCTTATCTGCTCGAGCGTAACGCATGGTATGATGATGCACGCAGACCCTTTTAACCATTGGACCCAACAAGCAGCTCCTGTTGGCTATTGACCCAAGCACAATTTTTGTGCCGTCTGACGAGGCAATTGCGAGCTATGCAGCGAGTGACCCCTCAGCAGTGCGTGCTTTGGTGACAGCGGCTGGCTTACACTGCGTGTTGGCACATGTCATGTAAGTTTGAATCTGTGTGAGTAATGGCAAATCCGCCTCATTCGTTGAACATACACTCGTTTCTGATTTTTTTGCATGTTGAAACATATGTGAGGACGTTTGCAACTTCTCAGAGAAGGGAGAAAAAAATGGAGGGGGGTAACGAAGAACAGGAAAGTGATTGTGAAATTGGGTCAATAGAGAAACAGCACTTGGAATTTTCACTTATACAAGAAATGTTACACACTGAACTCAGCAACAGTATTAAGTAAAAAGCTGATCTTTGTCCCTGGACGCAAGCGCAGCCTCATCTCGGGGGTAGCTTCCCTGTTCAGCCTAGTGGTATTTGATGTATGCCTAGTGATATTTGATGTATTTGATCAGGTTAAGCTTCTTATGGGGTCGCAGCGTCAGAGAGGTCGGTCTCATTTGGTAACGGATAAACATACCAAGCTGCTCCTGGCAGCAACCCTTTTCTTTAAAGAAACAGAGATCGCTGATGGGTCATCTGTGCCAATGTGCTATTAACACGTGCAATGCAAATTTTTTTAAACAGAAGTGCCGTGCTAACATCTGCAAATGCAGCCCAGGAGTCCGGCTCATGCGCTTTGACTTCCACGAAGGCGCAACGAGCTATTTAACAAAGGCACAGACGCATCTGACCGTGCACAGAACGTGAGTGCATGAGACGTGGGTAGCTTTCTAAAGATAGCTCCTCATATCAGTGGTGCGCCCTATACATGTCCTTGACGTGCAGCTGTGGCTGTTCACCTCTAAAAGCTGTTGCTGCTTTCCTTCCGATTATAGATTAGCCTGCGTAGTTTTCCTTTTCCTCCCTTTGCTTGCCCAGGGGCCCAGCTGTTCTGGTTTCCAGTGGAGGGTTTACAGCCTCCGTCATTAGCAGCGATATCAGGCATGTGTCAGATATATAGTGGCCATATGTTAAAACAGGGTTGCAGCCTCTGTTATCAGCAGCGATATCAGGCATGTGTCAGATACCTGGTGTTCATATGTAAAACCAGGCAAGCGACTAGGAAAGGTCTGGGGGGACTTGCTGGGAGTTGGATATAAATAAAAAATTGTGGTAGGACTTTAGAGCTAGTGTGCGGCCTAGCATGTGCCCTAGTAGAGCTTGTGCACTAATGCTTGAGAATTTTGCGTATCATTGCACGAATGCACGATGGCGACTACCGACGTAGATCTGAAATTTTGCTCCTTCAGCATCTCCTACTACCTAATTTCATCCTGTGATGAAGACAGGCTAGCCATCGTCTGCAGTCCCCTCAAAAATTAGACAAACTGTGCAACTTTAAACTATCTTGCTTTCGGGAATACCTAGTATTCCAGTACCTTCTCACGACGGTAGAAAGGTTCCTCCATTCTGCACGCAGGCATGGGCAAGCGTCAATCCATATCATCGACTCCGTCCTTGCCCCTGTGGCTATGATTGGGGCATCAGGCATCAAAGATTTGTCATGGGGGCTAGAAGTGGGTACAGCGAGGGGTTGCGTGCACACCTTAATTGCTTTGATTGACAAGGCCTAGTCTCAAATGTGCATTCCTTAGTTTTTTAATGGCGGCACCTGCAGGCTGCAGGCCCTTCGATATTCAAAGCACAGAGGTTACGGCTTGACGGCTCCCGTGAAAAAACGCACCCTACCAGTCTCACTCAAGTCTCACTTAGCTTTCACTCAATTCAAAGCACCCTATACCTCATCTGCATGCTAGATACTTGTTGTTATATCTAAACCATTGGCATTTGCTGGAAATGTGGCATTCTGGGAGGTTCTTTGGGCCCGCTGCGTATTTTGCACCCACTTTGACAGGGATAAGGTGCTTTTCTGAGGTTGCCCCGATCGACCTCTGCTTCAGGATATAAGCATTATAAATGTTATAACAATGCTGCAATGTCAAATTTGGGGCAGGGTACTGGGAATGACGGCTAGTGGAAGGCACTCACACAAGGGACAAAGAGGAAAAAGACCAACCAACCCTCCACCTGCTTTCAAAACTTTCCCGGTTTTTCCTCTCTCTGTTAACCATGGGGTCAATCGGTGGCCTGATTGATTTTTAAATTCTTTCCCTTGTGACATCGGGGCGCTTTTTCCAACTGTGCCTTCCATGACCCCCAACTCAAACCAGAGTTGCGGGCAAACAAAATATGATTTATGAATTTCAGAGTGTGCGGATTGGTGGACTGTGTGAAGAATGGTGCCTATAATGCTTCCTAACATTCTGTCCCGCCCAAATATCTCCCCAGACTCTGCTCCTCTCCCCAACTTTCAAGCATCTGCTGAAAGAACAAAGAACTAGCTATTTAATGCATGTCTTAGTTCACGGAATTGTGGATTGGGTGCAGAGATGTGCTTGAGCAAAGTTAAGGGAGATTTGGCTGGCAGGGAGGTGAGTTCTTCACGGGGCGACTTCAACACGGGGCGACCTCGACACCTTTCCGACCAGATACTTTCCGACCAGATGATCTCCGGTTGGTGCCTCCTTTTCCTTAATTGAAGCAAAACGTGTTTTGCTGCCTGCGTAGTCTTTTCTTATCTTTCTTTTCTTTCCTGTTGGTGCGTGCAGGCCCTGAGATGGGCAGGCATGGACCCTACGTTGGAAAACTGCACTGCGTTCTGTCCAAATGATCAGGTACCCTACCCCATTTTAAAGCAAAACTACTGCCTGAATGCTTGCTGTGAAGGCATCTAAATCATGTATTAATGACGTTCAGATTCTACTGAAATGGGGCACTCCTTTGCTTGTGTCAATTCCTTGCAATCAAATATTTTCTATGTCTGATCAAATCACTGTCGCAACGATCTTTGAGACTCAGCACATCAAATTTGCTAGGTAGCAGATGTTTACGTCCGGCAGCTATGTTTTAAAATTTCATTAAATGCAAGGTGAGCATGGTTTTTAGCACGCCCTTTAATCCCTAAGCACTCCCATGCAGGCCTTGGCAAGGTACTCAGTCATGGATGCCAATGCCGTCAATTTATTGAGGTCAAGCACAGGAGTGCAAGCCATACAATCCCACATCCTTCCAGGTGAGATCATTGTGTGATCGGTCATGAAAGCACTAAACCAATATGGGTAAGATAAGGATAAGCCCTGGTATTTTATAGGAAATAGAAGGTTTGCCGCAATCGGATCGCGATTGAACCTGGGAGTGTAATACCACCCAAGAAAGGCCTGTGTCGTATAATTGCGATATAAAAGAGGAGAGGTTAGACACTTTGCTCTAATGCCAAACTTCTTGTTACGTCAATGCACCCGATGAATGCACATCAATTTGCTGCATTGGCACGCATGCTCATCAACAATTTTGCCGTTGCAACACACATTCACGTGCAGGAAATTTTAATGTGCAGGACTTCCCTGAAGGAGAGAGCACTCATAAGACAAAGGCAGGAAGCAGTTTGGTGGTCATCAGGAGGTGAGGTTTTATTGATCCAACCAGTGTTTGCTGGCAAAAACCTTGGTGGCATGAAGAGAGGCACCACGGGTAGGGTTCTAGGGAGGGTTCTAGGGAGGGTTCTAGGGAGGGTTCTAGGGAGGGTTCTTATTACGGGAGGGTTCTAGGGAGGGTCTAGGGAGGGTTCTAGGGAGGGTTCTAGGGAGGCACGGGTAGGGTTCTTATTACGGGAGGGTTCTAGGGAGGGTCTTATTACGAGGGAGGGTTCTAGGGAGAGGCACGGGTAGGGTTCTTATTACGGGAGCTCGAAAACCTGGCCAGTTGAGTCATGCATTTTACAGAATCTGCTCTTTTTTTGAAACGCCTATTAGAGCTTTGATCTAATAATCTAATGATCTGTATGGCAATACCAACACCTCCTCATGCAGACTGTGATGATCAATGTGCACAAACTAAGCATGTCATCGTGTCTCTGTTCCTGTATACTATACAAGCAGTAAAGCACACTCCAAAGCCTCCTCATGCAGACTGTGATTATCAACGTGCATAGTGAGCATTGTGCAATAAGCAAATCTTCAATACCGTCACAGACAACATAATTGCATCGTTCTGTCATAAGATTAGAAGGCTTACATGTCATTGGATCTGCGGCTTATATGTCAATGGATCTGCGGCTTACACGTTAATGGGTCTGCGGCTTACATGTCAATAGATCTGCTTCACTCCCTGCTTGTAGTGGCCCTTATCTGACTGTGCGCAACGGCCCTTACAGTGCAAAGGTGGTGGGTCCACCCATCGAACATCCGTCGACCACAGTCCACATCATAGGTAAATTGACGGAGCCTCTGCAGGTCTTTGATCTGACTGTGCATAGTGGCCCCTGAACATATAATGCAAGACTGGTGGTGCACTCATTGAGTACCTGTTGACGATAGGCCACATCATACGTGAGTTGACGGAGCCTCTTTAGATCCCTATCTAAAAGCTAATACAAGAGTACAGGTCACAACTCACCCTTGCCATCGGCAAGGCGGGCACCATATGCTATTCAATTTTAAGATGGGAACAGCATAGGATATGCTCCGCAGGATAAGCAGTGGATATTCAACAGTTATACCGCCCCACTATATCAGAGATGTCCAAAAACACGAGCAGCTTACTGTTTAAGTTAGTCAATGTGTGGCCGGAGACTCCTTATTCGCTGGTTGTGCGCTTTTTCTAATGTCTGTTGCGGGTTTTATGTCTGAGCAAAATTTAAATTCTACAAGATGTATGTCTCTGTCCTTTGGGGGGCTCTGTTTGGGATCCAAATACCTGCCTCTTCCCTCAATGGGCATATTTAACACGCCATCTGGACGCAAAAAGTCATCATCAGCAGCAAAAGTCATCATCAGCAGCATATCGCAAGACGCAAAAAGTCATCAGCAGCAGCAAATCCACTTTGAAAAGGCACGGCAGGTGTTTGCAAACTTCCACAGCTATTAAAACCTTATGGGTGCTGCAAAATATCTGTTGAACATGCACATCCATGTGTTTGGATTTGGGAACTATAGCTCTGGCAGACAGAAGAAACAGGTCAGGGTGTAGGGAAATTACCCCCATCAGGTCCTGCAGCCAACCCCATCTTTCACTCTATGACTGCTTCAAGACCGACGGGATGACCGCCGTTAAAGTATAGCAGCAGACTTAAGCTTTAACGGCGGTCATCCCGTCGGTCTCGAAGCAGTCATAGAGTGGGAGATGGGGTTGGCTGCAGAACCTGATGGGGGTATTTTCCCTACACCCTGACCTGTTTCTTCTGTAGCCAGAGCTATAGTTCCCCAATCCAAACACATGGGTGTGCATTTCAATAGATATTTTGCAGCACCCATAAGGTTTTTATAGCTGCACGGGCCAGGTACACCTGCGCAAGATGCGTGTGTACGTGTGTGTGTTTGTATATGCCGGCGCACGGATAAGACCGTGATTGCTTTTATGTGCATAATTGATTGTATGTATTTGCGTGTGTGTGTGTGTGCGCGCACTCACATGCGTGTGCGATAATGCGTGCGTATTGTGTGCGTATTGTATGCTTCCTCAACATAGAACATAAGGATACATGGAAGCCCCTTTCTGTTAGCTTCTTGCTGTACACACCGGCGCCTAAATCCTCAATCGTACCTTGCATGAGCCGACGGCAATGTCTTCTCATCCGGTTCTGCTTCTGGTACTCACGTGCGCCAGGTTTGGCTTACTGATTTCTTGTCAAGAGAGGTGGTGATTCCTGGTGTGGGTATGCACGATGCACGAGTGTTTACATGATTCAGTGTAAACCATCTCTGATCAGACATTTGGCTTTACTCCTTTTCCCAACTTGAACGTATTAATATATAAGTTTCAAATGCGTTTTATACTTAAAAATTGTGTGATGATAATTCATTTGAGATGTACCAAGATATATATATATATATATTACTGCATGCCTTTCACTAAATGAAACACCGCGTAATAAGTACTCCCTCTAGTACAACAGTTTGATCTGCAAACTTGGAAGAGCACGATTTAATGGTTTAGGTCTTTAGACAGTAACTTACCTAATCCAGATGTGAGTAGGTAGCTGGAGCTGTTTCAGGTGGGCGGGTGCCTGATAGGCGAGCGATACTACGTCCTGAAGTTTGAAGCGGGGATGTCGGTTTGGAAACCCATCACAGTGAGGCATGCACGAGCTGCCTGCGTGCGTGCGCCTCCCAGGGAGCCTGCAGCAGAGACGTAGCAATACAGTTTGAGTTACGCAAAAAAAAAGTGATGCATGGCAGGGAAATGCACCCTTTGCGCGTCTGAATACAGGTAGCACCTTTTTTTTTAATTTAGGGTGGAGGTTGCACAACAGATTCCCGTGCTCACATCCATGCAGCACATGCACGGACGCGTACAGTGCGTGTGCTATTATCTAATTAAAGAGCGTTTGCTATGATCTAATTACTAGTAAGCAAGACAGTCAGGTAAGGAGGGGAGGTCACCATTTCTATTAAAGAGGAGAACCAGAACTCACAGCTCTCTCTATGAGCCTGGCTGTCCCGGTGCTCTGGAGAAAATATCCCAGTGCCCGCCTGAGCGTGGCTTGTTCCTGATGCAGAGCCCCCCCTGCTGCCTGCACATATGCAAACACAAATCGAAAGAGGGGTTATGAAGCAAACAACCTTGACAGGATAGTCTTTACCGAGTGCAGATTGCGTGCTTTAACACCTGGATTTTTTTTAATTCAAGGTGAAGGTTGCACAACAAATTCCCGTGCTATAAAGCAAGACAGTTAGGTAAGGAGTAAGGAGGGAAAGTCACCAACACAAGATTAAGTTTCTCACGTGAACAGAAAGCTGCCTCACTTGCCGACCAGGCCTCCCAATTCTTGCGGGCAATGACCCTTTTCCAGTGGGTAGGACATGAAGTGCTGCATATGAACAGTGTACAACATGAAGGCTTGGCAGTACACTGTTCAAATGCAGCACGTCATGCCTTACCCGCCGAAAAAAGGGTCATTGCCCGCGAGAAGTGGGAGGAATGGTCGGCCAGCGTGTACAACATGAAGACTTGGCAGTAGTGTCAGCAAAAATTTTTAAGTTCCTGTACATCAGCAGTGCATGCCTGCCTATGCCTGGACACAGCTGAGTCAAAGCTTTCCTTGCTCACCTGCGGTTTGAGGGAATTGAGACAGTACATCGTCAACTGTGGCGTTGTCTCGACGAGCAAGCATACCCGCCCACCCCTCCATGCCATAGAACTTGATGTCAGGCCATATCGCACGTAGCCTGTGAGCCTCCTAATTCAGGAGGTTTCAAGGAAAATATTGACTTTGATTCGATTCGCTCGCCAATTGGCTGCATTTTTCCTGGCCTCCCCTGAATTAGGGTGATTATCTACTTGGATTCTGGACTTCCGCACTGAATCAGGATCAGTTCAGGGCACAAGCAGAGGAACAAGGGTTACTAAGCAGAGCCTTACCTGCAGACTGCAGATCAGATATCCATTCGTAATCGTTGAGTTTGTCGTATAGAGCTTTGCCGCCAATGATGAGCTCATCATTGCCTTTGGCAGCAAAAAAAGGGCTGAGCCATTCTGCATCCTGCCAAGTGATTAAAGGAGTTGATTGATGATTAAGTGATCAAGACGTACAGATGGGGTAGATGACTAAGTGATCTGAGATACCCTGCCCAAAAAGGCCTCATAATAATCACCTTCACGCCCAATTCATTCAGGTTTGCAACTCCCTGCCACTGGGGGTGTGGGCCCTTCAGGTGCAGAGCATTCTTGAAAATTGGGGGGGCCCTCCCTCTGCGAGGGCACATTATGGTCTTGTTTGTGCACATGTGTCATCAGAGAGACTCCTCACACACACATACACACACACGCACACACGCACACACGCACACACACACGCACACACACACGCACACACGCACACACGCACACACACACACACACACACACACACACACACACACACACGCACGCACGCACGCACGCACGCACGCACGCATCGCACGCACGCACGCACGCACGCACGCACGCACGCACGCACGCACGCACCGACTGCACACCTGTTTAGCTCGTTGTTCTTGAGCTCCCTTGCGAACATTAATATGTCATCGCACCAGGACTTTTCGTCGCTAAGATCAACTGTGCCTCGTCGCTTAGATCAACTGCTTGGGCAGCAACGACCCGAAGAGTTTGCATTTTTATTTTTTGACGAATAATTTTCTACTTTTTGGAAAAGTGAAAAGTGAAAAGTGAAAAGTGAAAGATACTTATCAGATTCTAAGACATTTCTTCATTATAACTGATGCTGGTCGCCAATTTCCCTGCTCCCAGGGGTTTGCTGTCCCCTTGGTGCCTGCTCTGCAGCTTACATGCAGCTGCAAAGAGGATGTAGAAATAACAGTGAAAAAAATTGTGAATGCAGCCCAGCGACAAGGACAGGCGTGATCAATAAGAAGCTAGGTAATACATGCCATGCATCCTCGCCACAAGCAGGATGAGTGTCAATTTTGCAAACCCACCATCTTGCTAAACCACATGACCTTGCCAACCTTGCCAGTGCTTGCCATTCATCATGCTGTTGTGCACAGCATATTTATTTCTAAAGTAGCTTCACGTTAATGCTACGGAAGGCCAATAGTACAACGCACCCACATGGCTCCCGCTTGCAGATGACGTGCTCGCACCTGTGTCGCCTACATCAGCCTCACTCAAAGACCTTGTTTGGGCTATAGAGGTAGGCGCGTTCTATCAAGGCCCGTTTAGAAGGCAGGAGGAAGTACAGATGTGCAAAACAGCATCACAGTCGCTTGCTTGAGAATTGGAGTCCTTCTGCATGCTGCAGATAACTCGGAGGTTCCGATGATTACCACGTGCACTTCCAATGATTACCACGTGCATGCATGTGTTTGCGTTAAAACTCTGCACCTTTCTTGGATCGTATCTCCAGCCCTGCACACGCTTTCCTTTTTTTGGCAATGTAGCTACCAAAGTGTGCATGCTCCAACAACCTCCCACGGCCATGTTGCTACTTCTTTTTTGCAAGATCAGACAACCACCCATGGCAATGCTCCAACAACCTCCCACGGCCATGTTGCTGCTTTTTTGCAAGATCAGACAACCACACATGGCAATGCTCCAACAACCTCCCACGGCCATGTTGCTACTTCTTTTTTGCAAGATCAGACAACCACCCATGGCAATGCTCCAGCAACCTCCCACGGCCATGTTGCTACTTCTTTTTTGCAAGATCAGACAACCACCCATGGCCATGTTGCTACTTCTTTTTTGCAAGATCAGACAACTACCCATGGCCATGTTGCTACTTCTTTTTTGCAAGATCAGACAACCACCCATGGCCATGTTGCTACTTCTTTTTTGCAAGATCAGTCAACCACCCATGGCAATGCTCCTACTGCAGTGTGTAAGATCAGACACCCCCCATCTTAATTTGACTGTCCTACATTGCGTTATTTGCCCTTTAGTCAAAACGGTTGTAGCAAAGCTACCAGCTGAACCAGTTATCACGTATCATCACACCGCCATTGCTCTCAGGCTATAAAGCAAGCCGGCCTCGAGAACATGGCTCTGTTGACCTGCACAGCTTTTGTTCGCACCGCCATTGCTCACACCGCCATTGCCCTCAAACTATAAAGCAAGCCGGCCTTGAGAACGTGGCTCTGTTGACCTGCACAGCTTTTGTTCACACCGCCATTGCTCACACCGCCATTGCTCTCAGGCTATAAAGCAAGCCGGCCTTGAAAATGTGGCTCTGTCGACCTGCACAGCTTTTGTTCACACCGCCATTGCTCACACCGCCATTGCTCTCAGGCTATAAAGCAAGCCGGCCTTGAAAATGTGGCTCTGTCGACCTGCACTGCCTTTGTGCCCATCAACAGCAGCTTACAGCAGTATGCTGCCATGTGTGGTAGCAGCCCTGCATTTTTGGCCGCAAATCTCAAGACAGACGCAGGGGCGCAAGCATTGTACTCGCACATCATCCCTGGTAGGCCGCATTTTTGGCAGCAAATCTCAAGACAGACGCAGGGGCACAAGCATTATACTCGCACATCATCCCTGGTAGGCCGCATTTTTGGCAGCAAACCTCAAGACAGACGCAGGGGCGCAGGCATTGTACTCGCACATCATTAGGGTTGGCCAGAACCGTATACATACACCGTACATGACCATATATTTGGTGGTTTCCCTGCCAAAAATACCGTATATACACCGTATATATATGGTTCTGGCCAACCCTACACATCATCCCTGGTAGGCCGGCATGTACCTGCAATTATCTTTGTGTTGTTAAATCAGTATAGATTGTTGTGCTGAGTCTTATACTTTGCAGTGACAGTGATTTGCTATGACAATCAGGTTAAGTACCTGAGTTCCTGTTTACATGTCTGATTGTGCAAGGTAAGGCTGGTGATGGTAATAGAGCTAGCCGTGTCTTGAGCCCGTTCCTGTGACTGTAATAATAAATGAAGGGCTTCTTCAACCTTTAAATCTCGGTGCTAAAGTCTGTTAGCAATCATGTGCTGAGGGAAAGGAGAGTTTCCAGGCCAACGGGATTGATACAGAAAACGCAGCTAGGTAGCAGTATCCCTCACAATCAATTTACACGTTTATTTAGAAACAAATGACGACATGTACAAAATTTATTGCTTCACCTCAGAACTAAAACAATAACTGAGGGGAACAGTACAGCTGCAAGCTAATTAGCAGGCTCTGCTCCCTGTCTAATGATCGATTACATGGCGCTGGGGTTGTGTTTTTTTTTATGTATGAAAATGGCCCTTGCCAAGAATACACCGGCCCCAAATATGCATCTGAAATGCCACTGAAATTTTCACTTCTTTTCTGCAGGAGTTGCGTACGGGCTCTCTGATTTTCCTGCGGAAACAAGTTATTACACAAGTATGAGCGGCTCGCCTCTGGTGGTGATAAAAAAGTGAGGGTGTTCTGGCGCTCTTGGCATTGTTATTGGAAAGGACAGTTGGCTGCTATGACCTAGCCAGATTTAACAGCTTCAGAGTCCTGCTTGCTGCATTCCTAGATGGTGCTACCAATTTTCTTGTTAAATGAGCAACGTTGGAGCAACAGCCTTAACTGCAGGGCGGGACTTCTTGAAAAATGCATCAAAATAGAATACCTCATGTACGGCCTGAATCATATACCTAAGTTAACAAGGATACCACTTTTTGAATATGGTGAATGGCAATGACTCACTTGGGGCCTTGATCGTTAAATGGTCGAGCAATGCTTGACTTACCACTGCCGACAAAGGTCATTGATTTTTCCTGCCCTTCCTCAGGGGCAGCACAATTTCTGTTGCCAGGGGCAGCACACTTTGTGCCCTCCTTTTTTTGTGCCCTTCCTCAGGGGCAGCACACTTTGTGCCCCTTCCTTTTTTTGTGCCCTTCCTCAGGGGCAGCACACTTTGTGCCCTTCCTCAGGGGCAGCACACTTTGTGCCCTTCCTTTTTTTGTGCCCTTCCCCAGGGGCAGCACACTTTCTGTCGCCAGCCATCTCAGAAAAGCAAACGTGCTTTCCTCTGTCGACCTCCCCGGTTCTAATTACGAAGATCCAAGCGCTGGCATACTCCCGGCCTACAACTGCATGATCCACTGCATCGACCAAGTCCTCGTGCCAGAGGGAGATCCCAGCGTGCAAGGCCTGCAGGGTGTCACCCCTTTAGTCGATCCAGGTGACACACACAACATATCAGCTGACGCACAAAACATATACGCACATGGTATGCAGGATATCACCCCTCTAGCCGATCCAGGTGACACAAAACATAATTACACACATGGTATGCAGGATATCACCCCTCTAATTGATCCAGGTGAAGCATGCTTGTTCTCCATGGCTGTGTCACCACTACCAGCGGAGTCTTTTCATTCCATTTCTTTTGGTCTGCTGGGTATTGCCCCCTGGTTTATCCAGGCAACAAACAATACACAGACATACATGGTGTGCAGGGTGTGTCACCTCTCTAGTTGATCCAGGTGACACACAAAATACAGACATACATTGTCTGCAGGGTGTGTCACCTCTCTAGTTGATCAGGCAACAAAACAATGCACAGACATACACTGTCTGC
>Ga0307945_1003107_pt1 | contig 13479 bp, 11 predicted proteins | sample OrgLakmetagen228_FD_201818 | JGI IMG/M metagenome (GOLD analysis project Ga0307945, IMG submission 201818) | Saline water microbial communities from Organic Lake, Antarctica - #228 | ecosystem: Environmental > Aquatic > Non-marine Saline and Alkaline > Saline | place: Antarctica: Organic Lake...
AACGCATAGGATGGGCCACAATTGTATGAACGCATAGGATGGGCCACAACTGTATGAACGCATAGGATGGGCCACAGCTGTATGAACGCATAGGATGGACCACAGCTGTATGAACGCATAGGATGGGCCACAGCTGTATGAACAAATAGGATGGGCCACAACTGTAAGAATGGTTGGGATGGGCCACGACTGTGATGGAAGTCTGCCAACAGGTTGCCACATCTCTTTTCTGTTGCAATATGCAAACGAGCGAGATGGGTCACATCTGTGTATGGTGTACTCAGAGAGGAATGGTTTACCCTACCCTACCCTACCCTACCCTGCACAGACACACACACACACACTCACACACACACCACAAACACAGACACACACCACATAGGTAGGTTAAGCAAGGGAGGCCGGTCAATTCAAGCAGCGTTGGTCAACACACATAAGCAGGGTTAGCTAGCCTTACATCAGTACCATATCCAGGATACGCGTTGTAAGTTAGACGCATAGATGGTCAACGGTACTTCGTTTTCCTTATTCAATGTGGGGCGTGGTTGGCGTGGTTTTCACTGCCTGCGTGGTTTTTCTTTTCGTTTTGTAACTTGGTAATTGACACGGGACAGGCCTGTTCATAACAGTTAGGTATGCAGGGGAGAGAGGGTTGATAAAGTGCACATATCAACACAAAAAGGAGGTGCATACAAACAGGCGTGCACACTGCCGGCTACCCCCTTTGTAAACCCTTTCCTTAATGAACCCTTTGTAAACCGTTTGTACACACAGGTGGGTCAGGTGGTAGATGCACTGCTCATGGTCATGTTCAGGATGACTAACTCCTGACTGACTAACTAACTCCTGACTAACTCCTGACTGACATGACAAAACTAACCAGTAGGTACGATACTGGAGCAAGGAACAACAAATGTGATCGTTGAAGTTGTTCACTGGGACCTGTGATTGGGTAGCCAGGAACCGGCTTGGTGTGGATGAGGGTCGTTCCAACATTGACCAAGTGTTGCTTTCCAGCACACACACAAAAAAGGAAAAGCAACGCAAATACAAAAAACACTTCTGGCACGCGTTTGTATGGCAATGTTATTTTGTGATCTTGATCACCAACCAGTAGAGGCCCTGCAACATCCTGAGCACTTTCAATAATAAATAAAAAGCCATGCACAAGCACTCCTGACGACAGCGACGCATGTTGCTCGTTCATAATTAACAAGCTGTCATTACCTAGAACTTACCGAACCAATATGCTCCTCACTTGCAGCGATCATGAGCTGGTCGTTTGACACATTAGATACGACTGCATTTTGACAACACAATGGCTACTACATTATAGCAACACGATGACTACAAACTTACAACTCATCCAACCCACCAGGTTAAATGCTCTGGCAGCAGCTCATAGACATAGACCCACGGCCGCTTTGCACGAGTCGTGTAGGCAGTGCCCTACATTCACGTTGCGGGGCACACAACACATAGAGCACAGCGCAGCATATACACACACGACACCCACACACATACACACATGAATGCCTGAGACATTGGGAGATCCATGCAAGAGGGCAACGCAAGGAATGTCGGGCATGCTTCAGGAGAGGGGAAAGGGGTGTAAGGAATGGGAGGTTGAAGGGAAACCAGTTTGCTAAGTCGCAGCATGTCAAGCAGATTGTGTCAATAAGGGCTGGGCACGGTGGGTTGAATTATCATATATACATATATACACACGCGTACGCACGCACACACACACGCACACACACACACACACACACACATCAGAGTGAATTGAAGGAGGTACGATAGCCATTATATAAAACCAAGCATAGGGTTGGACCGCCGAAACTCTCCATATATCGGCATCGCAGAGACTTGCCTGCATTCTGGGTCTAATCTAAGAAACAATTTAACAAAATGAGCGTGTACTTCTCAACCAAAGCCTTCCAACTGGCAGCATACAATGAGGCTTGCATGTTAAGGTAGGTGCAACCAAAAAGAGTTACGCAGGCACTCCCCACACCAATTGAGGAAAGGAAGCCACGTAGGCTACGAGCAGTGAACTTAGGAGCGCGAAGCTAGACAAGCCATGTGAAATAAGACTAAATCAGGAATGTGACTTGAAAATAAACCAGGAGCTTGAAGCCAGGCGAGTTTGTGTTTTCAGTTATGTGAAATAGAAATCGATCAGGAGCGCAAAGCTAGATGAGTGATCTGAACTTCAATCGGGAGCGTGAAGCAAAACAGGGGTGTCGTGTGTAGCTTACCTGCAGAATTTGAGGGCGCCCTTGGCCATCCAACGACAAGGAGCAATCAGCACCATAATGCCCTGGACAGTTCAAAGAACGTGGGTGTTCAAGCTGTTGGTGGTCAGGCAGGCTAGCAGGCATTGTCGGTCATAACGCTTGTAGTTCCTGTTATTGGGGTCTTGCACTCTATGTACATACTGGGGTCTCGCACTTTCTGTACATAACCTGACATACACAGCATATGACGGCCCCCAACTTGTTTGATAGTACACTCAGCCTTGTATGTAAGAATATGCAGCACAACAGAGAGGAAGTAAGAGTGAGGCCTGATTGTCTGGCAGCATGCTAAGCTTTTGATCAAGCATAAACAATTGTTGATGCTACAAAAGTGCATATTTGTCAAGCAAGCTACTAGTGTTATGAAGCAGCTAGTGTTACAAACCTGCAATGGGGTCAGATTAGGTGATTGATAATACGGTAGGCCATCCGATGTGCATCTGATCTATCTACCTAACGACAACGCAGGCAGTGGCATCCTTCTGCCATATTGAGCACCGAGAAGAGCCGCATGTTCTCTCAAAGTATTAATTTAGCGAATCTGGAAGAAGCGTTTTGAATAAAAACGCCCCTTACACCATCAAAAGATCGCTCACATGTACTTGACCATTAATCATGCAACGACACACGCCCACTATCAACACCATTGATCATGCAACGACACACTCTTAATCATGCAATGACACACTCTTGATCATGCAACGACACACGCCCACTATCAACACCATTGATCATGCAACGACACACACCCACTATCAACACCATTGATCATGCAACGACACACTCTTGACCATGCAATGACACACTCTTGATCATGCAACGACACACTCTTGATTATGCAACGACACACGCCCACTATCAACACCATTGATCATGCAACGACACACTCTTAATCATGCAATGACACACTCTTGATCATGCAACGACACACTCTTGATCATGCAACGACGCACTCACATGGCCTTGACCAATAATCATGCAACGACACACGCCCAATATCAACATTATGCATGCATCCAGGATTTGCCGTAAAGTGCATGTAGTGCGTCACGTGTAGATTGTTTCAATCCGCATTACAATAAACTTCAACCCACATTTACGCGCAGGCATACACACACACGCACCTGGGCTGCACACGCAAAACCCTGTATCGCACGTGCCTCTGTCGTTGCAGTGGTTGATGCAGCCGTTTGAGCCAAACCCCAGGTTGCACTTCTGATGAGATGGGAACTGCATGGCAGAGCATCTTTGTTGAAGCGCTATCCCAGTTAACAAGATCTCACAGTTTGTTCCGCTCCTGGTCCTAGGGCAGTCACACCTTGCATGCGTAATTGTGGGTACGTGTGTGTGTGTGTGTATGTGTGTGTGTGTGTGTGTGTGTGCATGTGTGTGTGTGTGTGCGCGCGCGTGTGTGTGTGTGTGTGTATGTGTGTGTGTGTGTGTGTGTGTGTGTGTGTTTGTGCGTGTATATGCGTGTGTGTGTGCGTGTGTGTATGTGTATATGTGTGCACGTGTGTGTACGTGTGCCCATCAGAATGCAAGTGAGTAAGCATCCGTTTCTATATTGCACAACTCTTGCCACACCTGCCCAGCTCCTCGTTGCAGGTTCCGTGTATTCGGCAGTCTCTCCCGCACTTGGATGGCCGAGCGGCAATCTGTAGTAGGTGTGTGTCTTGTATTGCTTCTGGATGTGGAAGGCAGAGTTAGCAGAGCCCTAACTTGCAAGGGTCTCACGCTGCTGTTCTGTGAGTATGCAAGCCCTATCTTCGTGCAAGCTGTAGTCACCTGCGCCAACACTGCTGGATCACCGTAGGCAGCCTGGCAAGTCTGAAACGCCCAAAGCCTGAGGAGGAGGAGGAGGAGGAGCGCTAATCTCATGCCAGCCCCCAAGCTCTGCCCCCAACTGGGCCAGTGACCTCCTAGCTAGTCTCAAAGCACATTCCCGGCCGATCTGCATTCATTCACGGTTTTCTTTTTTTCTTTTCTATAGCAATTTTCTCATTTTTTTAAGATTCATTACCAGTTGAAAACTATGGCATGTGTTCCACGATTTGGTAGTCAACGTTTGTGAGAACCCCACTCATAATGAGAATAATAGGGATGGTGAGTGGTGTCTAAGTGTATTGCAAACACTGAGCATGATCAGCCCCCAACATGTGCGATGTAAAAGCATGTACAAATGCTTGGCTTTGTGCAGGCCCTGCCCCTCCTGCTGCTCAGCGCTTATCTCACAGCGGAGCATTCCTCTGCTGAAGTGACGCCTGAAATCACAGCTCGAGCACAGAAGCTGCTTGATGAGAATTTAAAACTGACGCTCACGTTTTGGTGCGTGCGTATGTGAAACCCTGTGTGGTTTTTCCCTTTGCAATGCACGAAGAAAATGAGCAGTTGATTCTGCTCTGGTCGTGCACGTGAGCATGGTCCAGGCACGTTTGTGAATACTTGTAGGCACGGCCTTCAGGCCAAAAACGGGGGACAGAAGATGAGTATGCAAAATTTCTTCAAAACTGCACGGACGGGGCTGGCAGTCCCTCACATCTCATTTTGGGGCGTAAAGAACAACAAGGTAGGTTCATTTTTCTTCCTAAAACTCAGTACTTGTCACGTTGAGCAATCAAGTAGCATTCAATGAAGACCCTTATTTTGATTCGGCTTATTTTGATTCGGCAAGTGTGTGACCGCTGGCCCTCTCCCCCAGCCTGAACACGCTCCCACGTGATTCATCTCGATATGTGTGCTTACTGTGTTCATCCTGGCAGTTCAACATTTAGATTGCTGCACAGGTATTCCTGTCTGCTGCGTATTTCAGCAACGTGCATCACTGTTCCTGCCTACATGCACCTGCACACCAGGCATAAATACATATCTCCTACTTCAAATATGGTCAAAAATGCTGCACAGGTGTTCCAACTGAACAAGGACGGGGAGCACAGGTGTGTTGTTGCTTGCCACAGGATGACCAGATTAGGTGTTGCTGCTTGCCACAGGATGACCAGATTAGGTGTTGTTGCTTGCCACAGGATGACCAGATAAGGTGTTGTTGCTTGCCACAGGATGACCAGATTAGGTGTTGTTGCTTGCCACAGGATGACCAGATTAGGTGTTGTTGCTTGCCACAGGATGACCAGATTAGGTGTTGTTGCTTGCCACAGGATGACCAGAGTAGGTGTTGTTGCTTGCCACAGGATGACCAGATTAGGTGTTGTTGCTTGCCACAGGATGACCAGATTAGGTGTTGCTGCTTGCCACTGGATGACCAGATTAGGTGTTGTTGCTTGCCACAGGATGACCAGATTAGGTGTTGTTGCTTGCCACAGGATGACCAGAGTAGGTGTTGTTGCTTGTCACTGGATGACCAGATTAGGTGTTGTTGCTTGCCACAGGATGACCAGATTAGGTGTTGTCGCTTGCCACATCGGACCAGAGTAGGTGTTGTTGCTTGCCACTGGATGACCAGATTAGGTGTTGTTGCTTGCCACAGGATGACCAGATTAGGTGTTGCTGCTTGCCACAGGATGACCAGATTAGGTGTTGTTGCTTGCCACAGGATGACCAGATTAGGTGTTGCTGCTTGCCACTGGATGACCAGGTTAGGTGTTGCTTGCTTGCCCGGAAAGATTGCATGAGTACCAAATCGATTCTTTGTGAACCTGCTCTCTGCAAAGCGCATGAAGTTGCTTTGTCAAAACATGGTGTTCAAACAGCATCCATGCAACTGATGATTAGTTCTTCATGTTGAGGTAGATGTGCTGACAATTTGTTGCGCTCACAGCCAAGGACATCTTGCATATTTGCATCTTGCCTTGTTCAGTGGGGGGATGCTTTTCAGTGGCCTCTTCCTCCCACAAATATTTCCACTAAATACGGCTGCACATATTTTCCTGCATGTAGGTATAGCTTCGAGCTAATGCTTAAAGAGGGCAGACCAAATATGGGGGCATCAGGTGCGCAGCCTACGAAGGTACAAAAGCAAATTAAGTGGCCAGACAAAACAGGGGGCATTGTTCACGATTACGTTTGCAGGTGTGTGAGTACGCAGAAGCAGAACATTAGTTGAGGACTGATGCGTTAGGCTTGATTGTGCTATGCAAGTCTGCAACGGGTTGCTGTGTGTTTGTTGGTTTTCCCTGGATGTTTCTGGGCTCTCCAGCTTCACTTACTCATGTAACATAAATCTAAAAGGCATCAGGTGTGCAGCATACAAAACAAACGCGCAAGCAGGACAGGCCACTCTGTACAGCAATCTGAGAAATAGGAACCACGTTGGTAGCAGGCATTGTTCCGTACAGCAGCCTAAGAAATAAGAGCAACTTAGGCAACAAGCACCCTCTTAATCCCAATCGTGTGCATATCTAACTCTTTCTGGAAATGCATCAACACAGACAAGGACGAACAGGGCCGGCTAACAGCGATTTGGGAAGCTCCTCGACTGCCTGTTGGAAGAAAAAAAGGAACTCTCATTCTCACTATTATTAGTACTTTAAGCAGAGAACAAAATGAAGAGGAGGCACATGCTCGTTTGCCTCTTTTTGATACAACCATCCTCTTCTGGTTACACTTGGTCACAAACACATAGGGTTGGCCAGAGCCGTACGTACACACCGGATATGACCGTATGTATGGAAATCGCCCTGCTAGGAATAACGTTTGTATACCGTACATGCGAATAAAGTATGTCTGGCCAACCCTACACTAAACGATGAAAGGGAAAAGTTTCTTTGTTCGCCCCTTGCCCCCTTTTCATACTACCATCCTTGTTTGGTCGCACTTGGTCACAGATACGATGAAAGGCAGTCTGTGGCTGGCTATAGAGGACGCCATCTCGCATGGAATAAGCATGCCAGACATGGTGCGTTTCTGGCGTCTTGCTGCTGCTTTTCTTGTCCGTAAATCCAGACATTTTGTCTGTAAATCCAGATATTTTGTCCGTAAATCCAGACATCTTGTCCGGAAATCCAGACTTGGTGCGTTCCTGACGTCTCGCTGTTGCTTTCCTTGTCCTTACTTCCTGCTCCTTTTGCTCATGCATGCCCGGTAGTGTCCTGTGTGTTGTCTATGGGCTTGCACAGGTTGCGCACACGCCCTGTGACTAGAGTTGGCCAGAACCAGATGTACACGGTGTATATTCGGTATCTTTGGCAAGGAAATCACTAATGTACGGTCGAATACGGTGCATATATACACGGTCCTGGCCAACCCTACCTGTGACCAATCAGGTGTGAGTTTGTGCTCCCTAATTTTGGTCGGTGCCCCCCCTCAGGCTGTGGTGTGTGCTCCCAGGAGCTGTTGCCATTATCACTCAGGTGGCCCACACAAGTCACAGGGTGTTTACCACTCAGGTGAAAATTTTCATCACAGATCTGCACATATAATTATTAATATCATAGGGTGTTTATCACTCAGGTGGCCCACACAAGTCACAGAGTGTTTACCACTCAGGTGAAAATTTTCATCACAGATCTGCACAAATAATAATTAATAGCATAGGGTGTTTATCACTCAGGTGGCCCACACAAGTCACAGAGTGTTTACCACTCAGGTGAAAATTCTCATCACAGATCTGCACAAATAATAATTAATATCATAGGGTGTTTATCACTCAGGTGGCCCACACAAGTCACAGAGTGTTTACCACTCAGGTGAAAATTTTCATCACAGATCTGCACAAATAATAATTAATATCATAGGGTGTTTATCACTCAGGTGGCCCACACAAGTCACAGAGTGTTTACCACTCAGGTGAAAATTTTCATCACAGATCTGCACAAATATTAATTAATATCATAGGGTGTTTATCACTCAGGTGGCCCACACAAGTCACAGAGTGTTTATGCAACTTGCGTTTTCCTTTTCTGCTGTGTGCTCTGCCTAATGCTCAGCCTACCTAGTTGCCAATGATCATGCATTTCCAGTGAACGCCAAGGCTCCGACCTTCCTTTTGCTCTGTAGGTCTTCATTTACAATGTGTGTAGGTATGCAGGTATTCATTCACACCGTGCATATGCAGGTATTCAATTACACTGTGTTTGCAGAAATTGATTTACATCGTGAATGCAATGTTCGTTTACAAAGTGTACATGCTGATGTTCATTTACAACGTGCATACGCAGATGTTTATTTACAACGTGCATATGCTGATTTTCATTTACAACGACTATACCTTTGCAGATATTCATTTACAACATGTGTATGCAGATGTTCATTTACAACGTGCTTGACGGACCTTATTGCGACGTTAAGGTGGACTGCACCGACGGCACATTTGCTCCACCTATCAGGTAATCACACACACACACACACACACACACACACACACACACACACACACACACACACACACACACACACACAAACACGCCGATGGCGAATTTGCTCTGCCTCTCAGGCACGAAAGACACACACACACGCGCACAAACACAGATCAAAAGATACAGGTGCCTGCACACACTATTCAGGGAGTGAGGAATATGTGTAAATCTCAGAGGTACATACCCAAACAAAGTGTCATAAAACTGTACTACAAGAAAATACGTAGGGTTGGCCAGAACCTATATAAACAGTGTATTTACATAATTTTGGCAGGGACTCCATCACCTGTATGGTTGTATACAGCGCATATATACGGTTCTGGCGAACTGTAAGTACACGGATACAGGCAGCTCACAGTCTAACTGATACCCCTGCTCCACCAAATCGAACAAAGGGTCCACAAATAGAAAAAAGACCCCCTCCCCCACACCTTTCTAAGGCAGCCTAGGGCTGATATCAGATACAGCTAAAAGCTTGAGCTTAAAATCTTCAGTCAGTAATTGGGTTAATGACCACGTTAAGCATGCAATGCGGAGGGAGAGGATAAGACATTGCAGGTAGCACTGGTGAAGGCAGGCATACTTGGCGAGCACACATGCACACACACACATACACACTGCATCACTGCCTTTGTACTCTTGCCTCAATCTTTCCTCACTTTTGCCTCACTCTTGCCTCACTCTCACCTCACTTTTGCCTTACTCTCGCCTCACTCTCGCCTCACTCTCGCCTCACTCTTGCATCACTCTTGCGTCACTCTTGCCTCACTTTTGCCTCACTTTTGCCTCACTTTTGCCTCACTTTTGCCTCACTCGTGCCTCACTCTCGCCTCACTCATACCTCACTCTTGCATCAATCTTGCCTCACTCTTGCCTCACTTTTGCCTCACTCTTGCCTCACTTTTGCCTCACTTTTGCCTCACTCTCGCCTCACTCTCGCCTCACTCTTGCATCACTGTCGCCTCACTCTCGCCTCACTCTTGCATCACTCTTGCGTCACTTTTGCCTCACTCTTGCCTCACTCTTGCCTCACTATTGCCTCACTCTTGCCTCACCATTGCCTCAATCTTGCCTCACTGTTGCCTCACTCTTGCCTCACTCTTGCCTCATTCTCGCCTCACTCTCGCCTCACTCTCGCCTCACTCTTGCCTCACTCTTGCCTCACTGCCTGTACTCTTGCACTCTTGGCATTGTGGCCTGGAGGTTATGGTTAGCGTTTAGTACTTCCCAGGGGCTAGGGATAGATAGGGTGAGCCCCCCTTTTGGCTGCTTCAGCCTTTGTTTTTGGCTTTGCTGGACACGTGCTGTTTGCAATGGACAATAGACAAGTAGTGTCATAATGAGTAGTCTAACATTATTGTCATAATGAGTAGTTTAACATTATTGTCATAATGAGTAGTCTCATAATGAGTAGTTGTCCATCATGACACGTGCTGTTTGCAAGGGATCGATTTACAAATATGCTTCCTCTGAAAGCTGTTTCCTCTGCTCATGCAATTTCAGTGATATGGGCTTGGATGCCTTAGGGGTGCCTCAGCTTTTTTTGGCCTAGTGCATGCCACTTGTGCTGTTCGTATGGGCTCAATCTTCATTATTACTCTCTCTGCTTGTGCAATTCAGCATCATGGGCCTGGATGGTATCATGTGGATGGTATCACGTGCTTCCCTCTGCTTGTGCATTTCAGTATCATGGGCCTGGATGCCTCCCGGGTACGTCAGCCTCCGCCTCCTGCCAAACAGAAGCAGTACCCTGATTTGCTGGTACCCATGTTCAAGGTGTGATTGTTTTTCGTGGTTGTGTTTGAAAAGAAGCTACGCATCCTGCAGTGCCAATGTTGCAGTGGTGCAGTGCACAGAGAGAGAGAGAGAGAGAGAGAGAGAGAGAGAGAGAGAGAGTGTGAGAGAGAGAGAGAGAGATTGTGAGAGAAAGGGAGAGAGAGAGAGAGAGAGAGAGAGAGAGAGAGAGAGAGAGAGGGCGTGTGTTTGTGTATGTGTATGTGTGAGTATTTCCAATGGTTGTGTGTGATATGGAAAAGAAGCTACGCAACCCTGCAAAACAAAGCCTCTCCCCACATCAATTAAAATCAGGAGCAACCTGGATGCTATGTTTCAATGTCTTGAACCATCCTGTACAATGATGTGTAATGTATATACCATAGGCCAGGGCCGTGTACATACTTACCAAATGGCATGGAGACAAGAAAATCAAGGAACAATCTAAACAGCACATACTGTCATGCCCAATCAGCGGCATTGACGAATCGTGTGCCGATCAGTCAGTTAGTTGACGTTTTATAGTTTCTGAATATCGTTTTCAATAAGCTGGATGTTGAAAAGCGATTTGGGCCAGCCCTATTCTTGGCTCATTCGCTGCTTGCTCATGGGGCCTTTGGACAGGTTTGTGTCGCCAATGAATGTATTTCGCTAGGCTGAGCTGACTCCCACCAGCCCTGCTTGCCTTGCACAGCCTATCTTATGCAATTGTATCTTGCCAATGAGGCTCCAACTGACCTCACAGCTCAGCATCTTCACCTGCATTACCGCATCGCCCTTGCCACCCAAACCGTTTTTGTGGAAGTGCTGCGTAGAACCTAAACGCTAATCTAGTCAAGCCAGCTTTCCCCTAAACCCTCAAGTTTGTTCGATTTTTGAACTGCAGCAAGCTGAAAACTCACTCTCAGGGTTGCCCAGAACCATGTAACTACAATGTGAATATGCGGGATTTTTTTGGCAGGGAAATTGCCAAATATACGGTCATATACGGTGTACATATACGGTTTTGGCCAACCCTACACATTTTGCAAGCCACTCTCCACCCCTCTCGTCTTGTCTGTATATGTGCTGCGCAGAACCTAGGCTACTCTCGTCAAGCAAGTGTTTCTTCAGACCCCCATGATGCTCGCGTGATGAGCCGTGTTGGAAACAACGGAGCCGCTTCCCAACGTTGGTCACAGAAAATGAAGATCAGCGCAAGCGTCCCGTGGGAGTCTAAGCTGCCAAAGCTGTTCTTCAGGGGCACCATGTACTGCCCCTACATCCCAGTCGTGAGTGCCTTGATTCTATAGACGTTGGTTCTAATAATGTTAGATGTAGTATTAGATGTAACACATACTTATGATGTAAGTAAAATGATGGTCCTTATAAAGTGAAAGCAAGCGTGGGAACAGAAAATATCATCAAATTAAAAGGTTCCTTTCCTGCGCTGCTGCCCATTTTATGGCCAAGGCGTAGCTGAAAGCACTATGTATTGTAATTAATCCTTCAGGCAGAAAGCAGCCACTGCATGTACATTAATGCCTTATTAATTGTAATATTTTGTGCACCTGATGCTTTTCGACTCCCATCTGAGGTGTAGATGGTTGTAGAACACGTGTTGTTACCCCTAAACCCTTTTTTTATTCTACTGTTGTGTGTGCAGGCACATGAACAGAGGATCTGCCCAAGGACGTACCTTACAAACCTGTCCATCCACAACCAAGAGAAGCTGGACATTATGTAGGTCCAAACAGTGTTGTGTGTAGGCACATAAACAGAGCATCTGTCCAAGGACGCGCCCTACAAACCTGTCTCTCCGCACCCAATACAAGCTGGACATGATGTTCATAGAGTGCACGTGTCATGGTGCTTGCCATTAGTCATGATGCCTGCCATTAGTCATGATGCCTGCCATTACTCATGATGCCTGCCATTCAAGGGTCCTTGAATGGCAGGCATGTGCGTGTCATGGTGCTTGCCATTAGTCATGATGCTTGCCATTAGTCATGGTGCCTGCCATTAGTCATGGTGCTTGCCATTAGTCATGATGCTTGCCATTAGTCATGATGCTTGCCATTCAAGGAGTGCACGTGTCATGATGCTTGCCATTAGTTTTGGAAATTGGTGAACCTTTGGTTAAGCCCAAAGCAGCAGCAGCAGGAATTTTTTTAAATAGGCAAAATCAAATCTGCACAGTAGTAAACCAGTGTGTGCTGGGAAAATCGACAGAGCTGGGTTGCGCAGGTCCACGCTGTGAGCGTTGCATTGGCGTGCGATGCGATGAAGAAAGGCACAAGAGCTGTGTTTAGACTGACACGAGCTGCATCTTTAGATGCATCTAGACAGCGGTTGACAGTGTCTCATGCGACTTAGGCGGCAAAATTTCAGAGGCACTGAGCAGAGTCCCACCAAAGTGCTGCTCCGCGGTCCAGGGGCGCTGGCCGAAGTGGTGATTCCTGTAAAGCAACTGTGGGTGTAACACAACTCAGGAGTCCTGTGTTTGAAGCAACTGTGGGTGTAACACAATTTAAGAATCCTGTGTTTGAAGCAACTGTGGGTGTAACACAATTCAAGCTTGAAGCTGATGAATAGACCAGAGCCCCACTCCCTTTTGGGGGCCTCTGGCGAGTGTGAGCACAAGTTGGGGTTTTTTTCCTTTGCACCCACTGATCTGTACCAGTGTATTGCTAAAATTGTAAAGCAAGTTTTGACTTGACACTTGAAAGTACTTGAAATATTAGCCCCACCAATCTCAAACCACCTTTCAGGGTCTATGGCAATACGAAACTCCAAGAGGAAATGAAGGCGCACAACCTCGCATTTAAACCTTCCAGCAATATGGCTGAGTGGAGCAAGGTGCGTGCTACCTTGGTGTGATTGGAAATGGTGTATATTCAAGTGGCTGGCAGGTTTGCAGCTGTGTTGGGGGAGCAGGGAGTGGTGTTTGGAGAGACACAGACAAAGATAGAGAGACAGACACACACACACACAGAGAGAGAGAGAGAGAGAGAGAGAGAGAGAGAGAGAGAGAGAGAGAGAGAGAGAGAGAGAGAGGGAGAGAGAGAGAGAGAGAGAGAGAGAGAGAGAGAGAGAGAGAGAGAGAGAGAGAGAGAGAG
>Ga0307945_1003116_pt1 | contig 13463 bp, 14 predicted proteins | sample OrgLakmetagen228_FD_201818 | JGI IMG/M metagenome (GOLD analysis project Ga0307945, IMG submission 201818) | Saline water microbial communities from Organic Lake, Antarctica - #228 | ecosystem: Environmental > Aquatic > Non-marine Saline and Alkaline > Saline | place: Antarctica: Organic Lake...
CTCCCGCTTCTCTACAGTCGGCCACGTTCACACAGGACACATTATACAAAGCACAATCGTGATACAGGGGCACCCCAGACTCACCAAGTGGCGCCGCAGCACCTCCCGCTTCTCCACAGTCGGCCACATTCACACAGGACACATTATACAAAGCACAATCGTGATACAGGGGCACTCCAGACTCACCAAGTGGCGCCGCAGCACCTCCCGCTTCTCCACGGTGCCGCAGTTGGCTAAGGCTAGCTCATGCAGCTTGGGCCAGTGCTTGAACAGTAGGCGCTGCAGCTGGCACACCTGTGTATGTAAGTAAGTGTGTGCATATTTATGTACAAGGGTGTATGTGTGTGCGTGCTATCCGCCAGGTTTAGCTTGGGCCAGTGCTTGAACCGCAGTAGGCGCTGCAGCTGGCATACCTGTGTATGTAAGTACGTGTGTGCATATTTATGTACAAGGGTGTGTGTGTGTGCTATCCGCCAGGTTTAGCTTGGGCCAGTGCTTGAACAGCATTAGGCGCTGCAGTTGGCACACCTGTGTATGTAAGTACGTGTGTGTATATTTATGTACAAGGGTATGTGTGTGTGCGTGCTATCCGCCAGGTTTAGCATGGGCCAGTGCTTGAACAGCAGTAGGCGCTGCAGCCGGCACACCTGTGTATGTAAGTACGTGTGTGCATATTTATGTGGCTTAGCTTATGCTGGTGCTTCAACAGCAGTAGGCGCTGCAGCTGGCACACCTGTGTGTGACAGTAGGTGTGTGTTTTGTGTGTGTGTGTTGGTGCTTACATGTGAGGGTGTTTTTGTGCTACAGCAGTAGGCGCTGCAGCTTGCACACATGTGTGTGACAGTAGGTGTGCGTTTTTTGTGTGTGTGTGTGTTTGTGCTTACATGTGAGGGTGTATTTGTGCGTGCTACCCACCATCAGGCTATGCTTAATTGCTTTGAATGAAGCAGTAGGCCCTGGCACATTTGTGAGCGCAGGGGTTGAGTGCGTCAGGCACAACGAGGTCACCCAAAAAGGAAAAACTACACTGGTAGTGAAAACCAGTTGTAGGCCCTGGCACATCTGTGAGCTCAAGGGTTGAGTGCGTCAGGCAGAACGAGGTCACCAAAAAGAAAAAACTACGCTGGTAGTGGAAACCAGTAGTAGACCCTGGCAGATCTGTGAGCGCACGAGTTGAGTGTGTCAGGCAGAACGAGGTCACCAAAAAGAAAAAACTACGCAGGCAGTGAAAACCACTCCCCACAATAAAACCTCTCTCTTGCTTAGTCCTCTTTCTCTTGTTCCTCTCAGACGCCCTCTTTGATTAACTAGGTGTGGTTACGGGCTTTTTTCCCGAGCTTTTACTTAGATGCCCCTGAGGCATACATAGCGATGTAACCTAAGACTTCACACCCCTTTCTTGTGAAAGGGTTGTAAAAATCTTTAAGTTATTCGAAGAGTTTCTTTCAATAAAAACAAATTCGACAAATCCAACAAATACTATAAAGTAGGCGACCATCTAATTGCGTAATTACCTTAGCTAATTAACGCAGAAACAGCTCAGATCGACTGCTTTTTACATTCTGCTCCTACCCAGATAAGGCGCTGCTCATACCAGGCACCTCACACCTTTCCCTAATGCGCACACACACACACACACACACTACACCTGCGTGACGCCCTGAAAGCGACAGGGCCTCTCCCGTGTGGTCATGGATGGGAAAAGCCATACAGAGCTGAATTTAATACGCTGGGCCATACAGAACTAGATTGATTACGCAAGGTGGGTGCTACTGTGCTACTCCTGTCCGCCCAGATGAGGCGCAATTCAGACCAGGCACCACACACCTTTTCGTAATGCGCCTGCGTGACGTCCTCATCTGACAGGGCCTCTCCCGTGTGGTCATTGATGGGATAAGCCATAAGAGCTAAATTAAACATACTTCCATACAGAACTAGATTGATTACGCAAGGTGGGTGCTACTGTGCGTCTCCTGTCTGCCCAGAGGAGGCGCAACTCAGACCAGGCACCACACACACCTTTTCGTAATGCGCCTGCGTGACGTCCTCATCTGACAGGGCCTCCCCTGTGTGGTCATTGATGGGGAAGGCCATGTAGAACTGGAACAGGTCCACCAGCTGGCGGTACAGGGAGGCGGAGGGGTGGCGGTACAGAGGGGCCAGCTTGGCCTTGATGAGGATGGCACGGTCCTCAAGCAGAGTGCGAACAAACCTATGAGGGCAAGTTCAAAAAAATGATAAAAGAAAACAATTAACCGAAATAAATAATAAATAATACTATGAGGACAAGTTCAAATAGATAGTTAAGGGGTGGTTTGTAGCTTCAAGATTCTTAGGTCAGCAATAGAGGACAGCTTATGGTCACGCACGCACACACATACAAACACACACACACACACGCACACACGCACACATTTTTGTGTGGGCAGCTGGCTCAACAGGTCCACCGACAGCTCAAAAAGGTGCTTGTGCAAACACTTGATACAACAAACTAGACGCACACACACACATGCACACACACACACACACCTCCGCGTGGGCAGCTGGCTCAACAGTTCCATCGACAGCTCAAGAAGGTGCTTGTGCAAACACTTGATACAACAAACTAGACGCACACACACACACACACGCACACACACATGCACACACACAAGCACACACACACCTCCGCGTGGGCAGCTGGCTCAACAGGTCCACCGACAGCTCAAGAAGGTGCTTGTGCAAACACCTAATACAACAAACTAGACGCACACACACACAAACACACACACACATGCACACACACATGCACACACGCGCACACACACATATGCACACACACCTCCGCGTGGGCAGCTGGCTCAACAAGTCCACCAACAACTCCAGCAGGCGCTCGCAGTGCAGCAGTGGGCGTGGAGACAGCACTAACACAGGAGGGCCAGCACCATCCACTTGCATGGCCTCTGCACCTTCTGATGTGGCAGGCATTTCAGCGGGCACCACCACCTGCGTGTGGGTGTGCGTTTGTGTGTAGGTGTGTGTATGTGTTTGTGTGTGCATTAGTGTGTGCGTGTGTGAGGCGTTTCAGCAGGCACCACCACCTGCGTGTGTGTATGTGTGTGTGTAGGTGTGTGTGTTTGTGTGTGTATTAGTGTGTGTGTGTGTGTGAGGCGTTTCAGCAGGCACCACCACCTGCGTGTGTGTAGGTGTGTGTGTGTTTGTATGTGTATTAGTGTGTGTGTGATAGTGTGTGCGTGTGCGTGTGCGAGGCAATTCAGCAGGCAACACCACCTGCGTGTGTGCGTTTGTGTTTTTGTTTGTGTAGAGTTGCGTGTGTGTTTGTGTGTGTATTTGTGTGTGTGTGTGTGCGTGTGTGTGGCGTTTCAGCAGGCACCACCACCTGCGTGTGCGTGTGTGTTTGTGTGTAATTGTGTCTGTGTGTAGTTGCGTGTGTGTTCGTGTGTGTATTTGTTTGTGTGTGAGCGTGTGTGTGTGAGGCGTTTCAGCAGGCACCACCCACTGTGTGTGTTTTGCACAATTGTATGTGTATGGTCGCAGGTGAGCGCATGTGTGTCCGCCTTTCTGTGCAAATTTGTTTTGAGCACTTCAGCACTAGAGCCTGCGTGTGCGTGTATTAAAGTGGAGCTGCAGTCCCCAGAGTAACACTAAACATTACACATCCCTTAACATAGCACGTACACATACCCTTAGTATAGCACACACATAAGCACACACCAAAAACAAGCTTTGCACAACTGTAGTCCCCAGAGCAACGCTCAACATAGCTCACACACTTAGTTACAAACAAAAACCCACACACACACACAAACACACTCAATCACAAACAAAAACCCACACACACACTCAATCACAAACAAAAACCCACACAAACACGCACACACACACACACACGCGCCAACACACACACACTCGCCAACACACACTCGCCAACACACAATTGTGTCCAACTATGCACTGCACGCGCGCACACACACACACACAAGCAAACACACGTGCACAAACACAAACACCACACACGCTACCCCCCACTCGCCTGCTCCAGGACGTGCAAAAGCTCGTCAAGTAGGGCAGAAGCAAATACATGTGCACAAACACAAACACCACACACGCTACCCCCCACTCGCCTGCTCCAGGACGTGCAAAAGCTCGTCAAGTAGGGCAGAAGCAAATACAAGTGCACAAACACAAACACCACACACGCTACCCCCCACTCGCCTGCTCCAGGACGTGCAAAAACTCGTCAAGTAGGGCAGGCACAAAACGCGCCTCTGGCCGCTGCTTGCCAGGCACGTAACCGGGCTGCTTGGAGGCCTGCGAGCAGCGGCGCGCGCATTCACACATTTACACACACGCACACACATTCACACACACGCACACGCATAGACTACATGCATGACGTCATAGATCTGAGGCTGCTTTCTACGCTCCCCGGGTTGCGACACCTGCAGGAGGTGTAGGTAACTCTCTAGTTAAGGAGGAGGTACTACAAGGAGGAGGTACTTCAAAGAGTTACTACAAGGAGGAGGTACTACAAGGAGGAGGTACTACAAGTACAAACACACACAAATACACACACACCCAAACACACATCCACGAACAGAAGCGCACACACACATTCACGCACAGAAGCGCACACACTCACACAGATACACATACAAACACAAGCACACCACACCGAGCTTCAGTGTTGCAAATGACACACATACACACTAAAACAACGTGCACGCACACACATGCACACACACATGCACACATATACACACACATGCAAACATGCACACACCTTTTGCTCCTTCTTCAGCAGGTGCTTCCAGTGCTTGCCCAGCTGAGGTAGGGCATGCAGCTCCAGCTGCAACCTCCCAGGAGACAGGCCCTGCCATAGGGGCAGGGACACTAAGCGCAGCACTTGTCCACGTACCATCTCATCTTCCAGAGACTGCATGAGCAAGTGGAGTGCGTGTGAAGAGTGTGGGATTTTGTGTATAGCACAGCACCTGGCCACACGCCATCTCGTCTTCCAGGGATTGCATGTGCAATGAAACACGTATGAAAGGTCGGAGAGTGTGCGCAATCAAGGACGTGCATAGGTTTCAATTCACTTTGCGATCTGGTGACTTGATAATTGAGTAGGTATTGTGTTGCCCAGCACTTGGCCACGCACCATCTCTCCCTCCACCACAAAATGTGAGCGCAAAGAAAACAGAGCAAAGTGTGTTGGTAGTGCAAACAACAGGCTCGGAACCTGATCAGATTCGTACTCATAGTTCGTAGCTCAGCAGGAACAAAGCAATATCGGTGCCTTTGAGGGAAATAGAAAATTGGTCGGGCTCGATGGAAGCACTTTGAAGAGTTTGTTTTAACGAAGCGGAGCGCAAAACAGACTGAAGATGGTACTCGTGCTTATGTCTGTACACTGTATGCTTCTAAGCAATTACATACAAAGAGGAAAGTCAGCCAGGGGGAAAGCATCCATATCTATATCCCACATGCACGCACATGCATCCACAGGTACAAACACACACACACACACACACACACACACACACACACACACACACACACACACACACACACACACACACACACACACACACACACACACACACACACACACACACACACACACCAACAGCAGCAGTAGCAGAAGCAGAAGAAGCACCAGCACCAGCAATTGCACAGCTGACATTCATTTTAGTGCACATGCAGAAATAAATACGCACGAACACACACACACACTCACATCTGCAAGACAGTCACAAAACTGCGGTGGCACGGCACCACTCAAAGGGCGTCACCATACCTGGAAAATGTTGATGGTGAAAATGAGGAAGGAGGTGCGCTCGTGCATGCGCATGCCAGCCTGCCCTTCCTCTCGACGTGCCTTGAGTGTCATGAAGCACCGGAAAAAGTCGGCAAATACCTCCTACAAGCACGTGTGTGCGTGTGTGTGCGCGTGTTGTGTGTGTGTGTGTGTGTGTGTGTGTGTGCGTGTGCGCGCATACGTGTGTGTGCATGTGTGCGTTGCGTGTGTGCACGCATATGTGTGCGCGTGCATGTGTTTTTTTCATGTACTTGTCAGCGTATATTTGTGCCTAAGTACGTGTATATGTGCAGGTGCGCTTAATCACCACAAACAGGATAGGAAAAGCCTCCGTTTTTCAACGTCCACTTTGACGAGTGTGTGCCCATGTGCGGTTTCGCATGCAAGCAGGCACTTACATGGAAAAATCGAAAATGCGCGTGTTATGTATTCGGAGGTTTCTGTACTGCAAAATCACTTTTTCGAAAAGGACATGAGAGGCACACGTGAGACGCAGAAGGCCACTTGGGAGAAAATTTGGCAACTTCATTCTGCGCCATTGGCAACTTCACTCTGCGCCTCATAATTTGGGTTGGCCAAAACCATAAATATACGGTGTGTATACGGAATTATTGGCGGGGAAATCACCTAGTACGCGGTCATATACGGCGTATGTATATGGGATTTGGCCAACCCTACTCACACTATGAGGCATAGTCCGCATATGATGTTGTTGTTGGCTGTTGTTGTTGGCTCAATGCACTGCGGAATAGCGAAAGCCTACCATTACTGCGTGCTTTTCGCATGATTTCCCTTTTTAAAGTGCCCAACCGATCAGAAACGGCTGAGGGATTGGTAACCGGTTAAAGGGAACCCCCCCAGACACAAAAGACAAATATCTACCTCTCTTAGCCATGTCACACAGCCACACATGTGCACAGCTCAATGATTCAGGCGATCAAACCAAGCCCGCTTAATGATACAGGCGATCAACCAAACCCGCCTCTAAGCTTACATCGCACGTGCTTTCTCCCGAACCATGCTTAACAATTAACAACATGCTCTTCCTCATTGACAAGGGCACATTCCCACCTCAAAGTGGGGTTGCACCTGCTTTTCCTTGTGCCATGCCACACATGTAGGGTTGGCCAGAATCATATATACGTGTATACATATATACATACACGGCGTGTGTACGGTATATCTGGCAGGGAAACCACCAAGCACACGGTCAAATACAGTGTACATATACGGTTCTGGCCAACCCTACACGCACGTGCACCTACAGCTGACAACAACTCAGTCTTACTCGATCCTGAATTCCTACCTCACGCGAGTGAAAGCACGTCCATGCAGGCACCCCCTCCCTGAACTTCTCGTTGACCATCAGGATGATGGACATGATGTGCTCAAAGGAGGCCGTGGCAGGGTCAAAGTTTGGCCACAGGTAATTCTCCAGGTACTGCGACACCTCCAGCAGCATGACACGCTTAAGGGCGGGTGGGGCATCGCTGCCCCCGCTCAGTTCGTCCTTGTATATGGACGCCACGAGCTGGGGCTGGAAGGCTGGTGGGGCCTTGCTGGAGATGGCTTTGCTGGACCATTGCTTCTGTGCGGTCTGGGTCAGCTTGTCAGCGTGGATCTGGCGAACATGCGTGAGCAGGGTTTTAAAAGGAGGTACTTGCCGTGCTGTGCAGTGCGGTGCAAAACACCCAGTTTGGGTGTACATGCATGCATACATGCTGGGCAAAGTGTACAACCAACCGTGGTTTGCACACCTCTTTTACTGTGAGCGTGTGCGCATTTCCTCCCTTTGCTGGGGATGCTCCCTTCCCTTGCGCCTGAGCTCCTGGCGCTCCACTGATGAGCACATCTTGCACGGATGTTGGACGTGCGCCTGCGAGTGTGCATATTTGTGTTGTTATGTGCATGGGTTACGTGTGTATGTGTTTGCATGCACGTACTGTGATGCAGTGTGTATATAGTGTTTGTGTGCATGGATGTGCAGTGGCAGTGAGTGTTTGCATGACAAAATTGTGCATAACATATTCAAAAGGCAACGCACGCTTGGGATTCTTTTGCAGCGTGCCCTCCCGCTTCTCGTCTCTGACCATTCCTGCGGTCTCAATAGACGCTACTTGACCATGTACTGTCTGGATGGGGACTTGGCCAGAGCCATTAATTAAATAATTATTTTATTCTTTTGCTTGTTTTTGGAATTTGAAGGTGGACTCAGAGCTAGGACTCTGTGAGAGGTTTTATATCATTCCTTCATGCCTTCAACACAAATCTCTGCTCCCCATGGAACAGTTGTTGCAAGCCAGGTGTGTTGAAGGTCTTTGCTTGCACGCACTCACGAAAGCTGCATTCCTCAAGGCTCTGGCATCTGACTCTCGCAGATTGTGCTGGGCTTGTGCGATGGATGTGGAGGCATCGGGTATGCTAGATGTGTGAATTTTTCAGTTCTTTTTAAAGCTTGTAATTGTGTGTGTGTGTGTGTGTGTGTGTGTGTGTGTGTGTGTGTGTGTGTGTGTGTGTGCGTGTGTAGTTGTGTGTGTGTCTGTGTGTGTTGTGAATGTGTGTGTGTATGTGTGCGCGTGTCTGTATAGGTGTGTGCGTGTGCGTGTGTATGTATTGGGGTGTGTGTGACAGTGCGTGTGTGTGAGTGTGTATGAATGTGTGTATATATGTATATATGTGTGTATCGCCGTTCAAGCTAGACATTGGCACAAAGGCACGTTGCAAAAACAATCTATTAAGGGTTTGCACTCTTCCACCATCTGTTGCTTGCAGGTCGAGGCTCTTGCTGAGTTTAAGAGCGCACCCCAACTGCCGCCTGGAAGAGGTGCCTCTGGAGCTGAGCGGTTGCAGCAGCAAATTGTTTAAACCAGCTTTTCTTGTCCCAGGCAAAGCGGAGCCGAGCTTGGTAACACTTCTAAACATATATGATGGCAGCTCTGCATCTGAACCTAAGGTATGCCTGGAAGGTACAGCCGTCTTGAGGCATGAGGTTATGGTTATCTAATAGCCTGGTTATTCAATAGCCGTCTTGAGGCATGAGGTTATGGTTATCTAATAGCCTGGTTATTTAATAGCCGTCTTGAGGCATGAGGTTATGGTTATCTAATAGGCTGGTTATCTAATAGCCGTCTTGAGGCAAGAGGTTATGGTTATCTAATAGGCTGGTTATCTAATAGCCGTCTTGAGGCAAGAGGTTACGGTTATCTAATAGCCGTCTTGAGGCAAGAGGTTATGGTTATCTAATAGCCTGCGATGCAAGAATTCTACCAGCGCAGGGCTTGGCATTCTGTTCGTTGCAAATTCCGGCACCCTGCTCGTTGCCAAGTCATTATTTTCCCTGATGGCTGTTGTTTTTCCTCAGCTTCTTGCTTTGACATAGCTGTTCAGTGCCGCAAGGCTTGTAGGTTTGACATAGCTGTTTCAATGCCGCAAAGCACTGTCAGTGAACAGAGGCCACGCAGCTCACGTGTTAGTAGGGTTGGCCAGAACCGTGTATGTACACCGTTTATGACCGTATAGATAGTGATTTCCCTGCAAAAAATACCGTATATACACCATATATACAAGTGGTTCTGGCCAGCCCTACGTATTAGTGCTCCTCCTCACTGTACAACCTGATAACCTGATATATACTCCTCAGTAATTGTTTTCAAACGTACCTACCTATTTTGTAATGCAAGCAGCCGTTCCCTCTTTTACTATGAGTCAGTCTACATATAGTCTATATTTAGTCTATATTTAGATCTAGACTGTATAGTTTATGTATATATTATATAGAAGGGCTCCGCCAGCCCAAATTTCGACGTGCAAAACATTTTGCCTTTTTGTGTGTTTGTTTCCTTTCCTACAAGGCGGAAACAGACTGACTATGCTGTCAAGAAGTGCATTCTGATGATGGATGCATTTTCAGTTTCACACAATATAGCGATATCATGTAGATCAGACAGGTCGATACTTAAGGCGCAATAGCCAGCATCTTGCATGTTCTGATTGTCTGCAACTGATAGTGAAGCCAATAAAAGTTTGCACATCCTGCCAGGTCCAGCAATACGAGCATGCATGCAATCCTTTTAAAATGCTGCACACGTTTCAGTGCTGGAAGCAGTAGCATGTCGAGTGCTTCTTATGTGAATCTACAGTCTGCCAATGACAATCAGTGCTAGCTTGCTCTGCAAAGAAAGAGACACAACATCCTTAAGGTTCAAAAACTGTTCTTCAGTATGGATGAATTGAAATGTTGCTGCAACGCATGTGCATGGAACATATGCTATCTTTTTGTTGTGCAAAGAGTGCATCTTGAGTTATGTAACAAATGTGTGTCTCCTAGCCTTCCTGCAGCATGCTGCCTTGCAAGCCCCATCCTAATGGAGCCCCACCCTAATGGAGCCCCATTGTATTGCTCCAATTTGTGACATACATTCTACCTTGCAACGCAACATCATGTGGATTGCGTACACCCCTCTGGAAAGCTTGCAGCAGAATTAGGAAGCAGGCCATCACTTTTTCCTTCGTGTGTTGTTTGTAGCCACCATGCATGCTGTCTGCCTGATAATATACCAGAATGTATGTCTTCAAGTCCTGTCTTGACAGCAGAGTGCTGGAAGACGCACGTCATGTGCCAAGTGACCTTGCAGTTAAGGCTTTCCTTGTTTGAGCTCTCAACAAGCAGACGATCCAGAGTGCGCAAGTGCTGTAAAATAACAGTTTATAACAGCGGCATTAAATTGCATAAAAAAGTGGCCGGCCGAAAATCCCTCCTCGTCGGTCTCCATGCAGCCACAGAAACTGACGGCGCATGATAACTGCACAATTTCTGAACGGAATTAGGGAAGAATCAAAGCGATAATTACTGCATTTTTACGCCGTCACAACGTGCAGCCCTTATCGTCGCCAAAAGACCGACCCCCACAGCTCACCGCGAAACCGGACACACAGACTAAAAATTAGGCCAGTTTAATTGTCTACAGAATCTTACGCCGAACGAACGTTTGGCCGCGGAGCTATTCAGGCCCAAAGTGCGCCCAACCGAATCGGTTAAACCCCCCCCCCAGCACACAAATTTCTTTTCAGAAGTTTGGGTATTTAGTCTATGACTGTATGGTCGAGTCCTAATCAGCACCCTTCCTCTGTGCTTCATCCCCTGTACGCCGCTTAAATACGCCTGTCTGGATGACCCAACCCCATACACTTGAAAATGAACTGCGTCATGCCTCCGTATGGTTCTACAGGTGTCAGCTGTATGCTTTAACTACGTCGTGCATCCGTATGGTTCTGCAGGTGTCAGCTGTATGCTTTAACTGCGTCGTGCCTCCGTATGGTCCTGCAGGTGTCAGCTGTATGCTTTAACTGCGTCGTGCATCCGTATGGTTCTGCAGGTGTCAGCTGTATGCTTGAACTACGTCGTGCCTCCGTATAGTTCTGCAGGTGTCAGCTGTGTGCTTGAACTGCGTCGTGCCTCCGTATGGTTCTGCAGGTGTCAGCTGTATGCTTTAACTGCGTCGTGCCTCCGTATGGTCCTGCAGGTGTCAGCTGTATGCTTGAACTACGTCGTGCTTCCGTATGGTTCTGCAGGTGTCAGCTGTATGCTTGAACTACGTCGTGCCTCCGTATGGTTCTGCAGGTGTCAGCTGTGTGCTTGAACTGCGTCGTGCCTCCGTATGGTTCTGCAGGTGTCAGCTGTGTGCTTGAACTGCGTCGTGCCTCCGTATGGTTCTGCAGGTGTCAGCTGTATGCTTGAACTGCGTCGTGCCTCCGTATGGTTCTGCAGGTGTCAGCTGTATGCTTGAACTGCGTCGTGCCTCCGTATGGTCCTGCAGGTGTCAGCTGTATGCTTGAACTGCGTCGTGCATCCGTATGGTTCTGCAGGTGTCAGCTGTATGCTTGAACTACGTCGTGCCTCCGTATGGTTCTGCAGGTGTCAGCTGTGTGCTTGAACTGCGTGATCCCGGAGCATCAACAAGCGCACGTCGCAGCCGCCCTCCTCACTTTTGTACAGCAGCAAGGGGGGGAGGGCACGCGGCGGTCGTTGCTCATGGCTGCTGCTTTGATCATGCCGTCTGCCCTTGGTAAAGGTGAGTGGCCGGTGGTTACGTGTGGAGGTAAATGCTCCAAGCTCCGTATGCATTCTGCTTTGATCATGCCGTCTGCCCTTGGTAAAGGTGAGTGGCCGGTGATTACGTGAAGAGCTAAATGTTCCAAACTCCGTATGCATTCTGCTTTGATCATGCCGTCTGCCCTTGGTAAAGGTGAGTGGCCGGTGATTACGTGTGGATCTAAATGTTTTAAGCTCTGTGTGCATTCTGCTTCGATCATGCCGTCTGCCCTTGGTAAAGGTGAGTGGCCGGTGATTACGTGTGGAGCTAAATGTTCCAAACTCCATGTGCATTCTGCTTTGATCATGCCGTCTGCCCTTGGTTAAGGTAAGTGGCCGGTAATTACGTGTGGAGCTAAATGCTCTAAGCTCCGTATGCATTCTGCTTTGATCATGCCGTCTGCCCTTGGTTAAGGTAAGTGGCCGGTGATTACGTGTGGAGCTAAATGTTCCAAGCTCCATGTGCATTCTGCTTTGATCATGCCGTCTGCCCTTGGCAAAGGTGAGTGGCCGGTGGTTACGTTTAAAGCTAACTGTACGTGTCAAGCTGAATGAAGCAAGCTCCAAATGCGTTTGGTCAACTACGCTGCTATAAACTTGTGCATTTAAGACACGCAGACGTGCCCTTTCCAGTACCATTACCAACCCTCATCAGGAGGCAGTTTTAGGCCAAGCCTGCAACCTTCCTAATCCTCGTAGATTTTTCTTTTGTTTCCTTTGGTGAGGGAACTCCGCGGTACCTGATACCAAAGTGGCTCATTTTCCTTGATTATTATGGGGACTGGTATTTCACTGTCCGCGTACTTTTTTGTTTCTTTTCGTTTGTGTATGTGGCCCTTACAAAAGAGGAAGGCTCTGGTTGTGTCCTGCGACTCAGATCAATTACAACGGAAAGCGTGGTGAGCAAAAATACGTGTATGACTAGGGTTGGCCAGAACTTTATATATATATATATATATATACACCATATGTGACAATATATGTGGCGATTTCCCTGCCAAAAATATTGTGTATACACCACATTATATGGTTCTGGCCAACCCTACTTACAATACTAGGGTAACTACTTACCGTACCTTACCGTACTCACCCCGGTGCCTAAATTTTAGAAATATTAAAAGTAACCCCGGGTAACCCCGGACCCTGTAAATACATATTTTAGCCTTCCCTGCACCAACCCCGGTGGGCATTTAGCCCAGCCAGTGCCTGTACAAGTGTGTTTGTATGCGTGCACATGCGCGCTTGTGCGTGTACATGTGTGTTTCTATTTCACGCTTGTTGTGCGTGTGCGTGTGCGTGTTCACGCTTGTTGTGCGTGTGCATGTGTGCTTCTGCTTCACGCTGAGCCCGCTTCTCTTTTGCCTGCTGCAGCCTGGCTAGGTCGGCTTTCTGCTGCTCCTCCTTTTGCTGCCACGCTGCTTTTTCCTCTGCTGTAGCTGCCGACTTGACGAAAAAACTTGTAAACGTCTGCTGAACACACCTTCGGGCGCAACCGGTGCTGCTGACGCTGGGGCTGGTGTTGGTGCTGGGGCTGGGGCGGGGCCTGGGAGG
>Ga0307945_1003118_pt1 | contig 13460 bp, 12 predicted proteins | sample OrgLakmetagen228_FD_201818 | JGI IMG/M metagenome (GOLD analysis project Ga0307945, IMG submission 201818) | Saline water microbial communities from Organic Lake, Antarctica - #228 | ecosystem: Environmental > Aquatic > Non-marine Saline and Alkaline > Saline | place: Antarctica: Organic Lake...
AGAGAGAGAGGGAGAGAGAGAGAGAGAGAGAGAGAGAGAGAGAGAGAAAGAGAGAGAGATGGAGAGAGAGAGAGATAGATAGATAGATAGATAGATAGATAGATAGATAGATAGATAGATAGATAGATAGATAGATAGATAGATAGATAGATAGATAGATAGATACATAGATAGATAGATAGATAGATAGATAGAGAGAGAGAGAGAGAGAGAGAGAGAGAGAGAGGGAGAGAGAGAGAGAGTGAGTTTTGCCAGCACCCATGACCAGACGCAAGTCGTCAAAACTTACCAGGCGGAATCACACAACATACTTGTCTCAAACCAGTGTTATTACCTGGAGCTGCACTTCAGCAGCTTGAGACGGGTACAGAGGAGTGTGCTGCTCGTCCTGCTGCTTGCTGTGCTTGGCCCCTCCCTGTTCTGTACCTGATGCGGCTGCTCTGTTGCTGCCTGCTACCACTGACGCACTGAGGGCTTCCAGAAGTGTCTGCGAGGACTGCAGCACCTGCGGAGGCAGGTCCTCATGGCTGAAAAGTTGCTGTAGCTCTTGTGGAAGCTGCTGACGTTGCGGTCGTTGTGAATGCCAGTGGCTCCCCCTACAGCTTACATCGTGGGAGGTGTTGGACGTGTTCAGGCCTTGCACTGCACTCTCCAGCTGCACTGCATCCCCCCTCTGTTGCATGACAGCCTGGTTGAGTGAGGCTGTCAGCTGTGAGGTGGATATGGAAGAGCCTTTTGGGTTTGACTCACAGCTCCCTGGTAGGTCATCCTCCTTCTTTTGCCCTAGCACCCATTCTTGCTGCTGTCGCTGCTGTCGCTGCTGCTGGGTGGCAGGTGCTGAATCATGCTCGTGCATCTCAAACGGTCTGCCTGAGTAGCTGCCGGTCCTTCTTGCCTCCCACTCCTGCTCTGCCTCCCTCTCCTGGACAGCTCTAGAAAGCATTTGAAGGAGCTGCGGAGTGGAGGGTGCCCCTGAAGATTGCTCTTGCTTTGCACCCTGTCCTTGCTGCCTGGGCGGCGATGTGGCTTGTGACCTTCCAAATGTATTGCTACCACGCTTGATCCCTAGCAACTGCCCAGCCGCTTCTCCCTCTGCATTTCTTTTACTACTGCTGCTACTGCTGCAGCTGCGGCTGCTTCTAACGGCCAATGCCAACCCATCCAGATCTGCCCTCTTGTGCAGCCCGTCACCAGCCTGGAGCAGGGCCTCCAGCATACAAGTATAATCTCCTGAGGAGAAGCCTCTACCCTGCTGCTCCTTGGCACTTCTCTGCTGCTGTGCCAGGGCTGCCAACAACTCAGGTGTGGAAGGGATCAGAGTAGAGCCTTGCTGCTGTTGCTGCTGCTGCTGCTGCCAAACCCATTGGGTGCTGCCTTCCCTGTTGCCCCTGCTATCTAGACTGCTCCCGCTGACGCTGTGTTGATGCGGCCCCTCTGGCAGTTTAAACTGCAGTCTGCATGGTGAAGGGAAGGGATGTGGATTGACGCGCAACACAGTGCGTCTTTTCAAAGCAGTGAGTGTGGAATATCTTCGAGGCGTTCTTCAATTCTTAAAGCAACATTCTCCCAAACAACATCCCAAGTTCAGACCCTTGAAACACATGCCTGATGAAACATACTGACTGACATTTCGCTGCCTAAGTCTGCTGAAATAGGGATGCAGGGGTCTAAATTAAGATCTTGTAACCCAGCGGGCAATTTGACAGGGAGTACACTCTGTGTAAGCAGTGCTGTATTTGTGAGTGGATCTTGCAGCAGTGAGCTTAACGTCCCTTAAAACATAAAACTTTTACCACCTGTTTCTACACTTTATGACCTGCTCAAGCAAGATTGACCCCTTTGGACAGAGTTGTGTATCTTGGCTATCTTGGCCTCACACCTCAACCTGTCAATGGACCCTCGGCCACCCACCTGCCTAGTACACTCTGCACGCGCTGTGCCTTGTCCCAGAAATACAGCTGCTCTGCCGCCTCTGCCTCTGCATGCACAACCTCTGCATGGCTAGCAATCTCTGCATGGTGCAAGCTCAGCTGGCTCTTGCTCCGGTGGTACTTCATCGCTGCCTGAGGGTGTAGGTAATCGTGAGCATGCGCCATCAATCAATGCCAGCAGGGCGCTGCCTGTGGGTGCTTGCTTGTGTGTGTGTGTTTGTGTGCGTTTGCACGCATGGAAGTATGATACTTTGCACCAGTCTTACATAAGCACAAAAGGTCTACAAAGCCAACATTTGTGACGAGCCTGCTATTGTACACTTTGATGTACCCCACCTGCTTGGAAATTTCTGCATTTGCACGGGCTTCTTCAAATTTATGGATCAAGTTGGAGGGTATGGCTGGATTCTCCTGATCCCCTGCAAGGCTGGCAAACTCATCTGGGCTGGAGCTCCTCTTGTTCTCATGCCGCCAGCGCCGCACACTTTCGAGCAGTGCGTTGTGTGATCTACAGAGCAGAAATGCACATAGAATTGAGACGTCCACAAAATCTGTAAGTGGGTATGCTGCACGTCGAACAGTTCACTCTGCATTCCAAGCGCTGTTGAAACAATGCGTGTCAACTGCGGCCTTGCACCCACTCTTTGGCTTTGCGCAAGGCTGCTGCAGATTCCTGGCGCATCCCTGCAAGCTGGAGCCACTGCGCATACTCAGAGGCCTGGAGGGCAAGGGCTGCGGTGTCCCGGCTCTCGCTGATGAGTGCCTTGTACTGGCGATACAGATGCTCAGCCTCCTTTTTTGCAGCCCAAGCATTGTCACCGAACCTGGTGTGTGGTTGTGTACAAGTGTGTGTGTGTGTGTGTGGTGTGCTCATGATGCTGAGCAATTGAGTTTAGATGCTGGAGAAGTATCAGCTGTGGAACCATCCTGTCGCTTGTTCATCTTACGCGTATGTGTGTGATTGGATTTGGCTGTATGGGGGTGTGCTTATGCTTGTGTGTGTATGTGTGTGTGAGCCTGTGTGTTTGGTGGTGGGCTGGAGCATCACCAAAAAAAAAACTGCTTTAAAAATGCAAATCTCCTGATACTGCTCCAGTGATGCCCTTTGCAACCAACAAGGACACATACGTGTAAACCAGCATCATACGTGTGCTTACAAAGGGAAAAACGTCTCGATGCACGCTTGCACATATACATACATATTGAGTGCTGATGCTGGTGACATGTGTCACACTGCGTCTCTAATTCCAGTTGCATGTCTTCATTCATTGCATGTGTATGCTGCATACTGGCATGAGGTGCTTTGCACCTTAACAATCACGAATGCATAGCCACAACCACACATATACTCAAGCACGCACAAATATGCACGCACACACGCACTCACACATGCATGCATGCATGCACGCACAGTGCACACATATACACATAGTTATGGTGACAGAGGGACAAACTGGTTCTGTGGATGCATCGCAGCAAGCACGTGATGATATGATGATGTGCAGTCAGTCAAAATAAAACAGGAAAACTCCACACCTCGTCCTCTGGCAACCAGCTTCGTATGCAGCTACTAAATTGCCCTGCCACTGATGCATTTGCTCCTCCAGATCCGCAGTGCTAGTAGCTTCCGTGCTGTCTTTGGCCTCTTTGCCCTGCAGAAACGCAAGCATCGACCTGCTGTTTGGAGCAGCTGTGCAACCATTTTTGATGCAGCCACCACTGGGCAGACAGGTCTCTTCTTTGCACGCAATAGTATACGGGGGTCCGCATTTGGTGATTGCAAGCTTGCTGATACAAACAGAAACCAGAACAACCGCCCCAAGCAGTCAACCGGTCCCGAGTTGGAAGCACGCACAGCACACCTTTTTCTGGGCAGCAGAGCGTGCAGCCTCCGCCTTGGATGCAGCTTCTATAGACTTGCGTTGATACCTCTGTGCTGCCACCTCAGTTGCTGCAGCCTCATTCATGATGTCACCACTCATGGCTGTAATCTCAAGGTTGTCAAGCTCATCCTCCAAATGTTTTGGGTAGTAGGTGTCCATCAGAGCTTCGAACTCATCAGGCGGGGCAGACAGAGCCATGGCCATGAAGCTCTCTTGCTTCATACTTTAGCTTTGATGCTGGTCGAAGAGGACGACTTTCTAAACTGCAGAGGTTAAGCGTACATCAGGGTTACAATCCTGAAAACCACGGGAAATACGGGAAATATGAAATATACCCCCTTCTTTTTGAAGCGCACTCTAAAGTCCTTAGATATGTACTGCACGTGTTGATTGAGGTACAGATCCAGTGCGAGAAATAGCCAGAAATTTTATTGTCTGTATATCAGGTAAAATTAATGATGAACCCTGTGTTTTATTCCTATGTTCATGCTTGCAAGCACAAAAAGGTATTGCAGGACAAAACACATAGGTTTTCACATATTTCCTCTTCAGGGTTTTTGTTTCATCCCAATCGACAAATTGAGAATTCATGATTGCCTCATACTTTAGCTTTGATGCTTTGTATCTTGCAAATCCTACTGATTCAAATGGCCTGCATATTTGTGAAATCAAAGATATCCGGCGTGGATATTGCGGTTGCACTCCTGGCGAACAAATAGTGTTAGCTACTAGATAAGAACGGAAAGTGGCATGACACATACCACATACCACCTAAACACCTTTCATAGTAGGAAGGGAAAAGGTCAACAAATGTGTGTAGCTTGAGTGTCAATGGACAGACACCTTGTCAGTCTGAGCTCAAATTTAAGCTGGAGGCCCTCAAACCTTTGATACAACCTTAGATTTGATTACCTGCCATATGAGTACTTTTCAGGAGGTACTCACGAACACCATTGGGAAAAGGGTGGGACATGGGGACAGGCCTGAGGTGCATGTGGGTGTATGTGGGTGTGTGCGTATGCACAAATTTGTGTGCGTGTTCAAGTGCGCAGTGTGCGTGTGTGTATGTGTGTGTGTGTGTGTGTTGTGTGTACGTTCGTATGGGCGTGCATGCGTGCGTGCATGAGTGTGTATGTATGCGTGTGTGTGTTTGTGCGCCGTATGTGAATGTGCGTGTGTGTGTGTGTGTGTGTGTGCGTGTGCGTGTGTGTAAGTGTGTGTATGTGTGTGTGTGTGTGTGTTTGTGTGTGTGTGTGTGTGCGCGCGCGTGTGTGTGTGTGTGTGTGTGTGTGTGTGTGTGTGTGTGTGTGTGTGCGCGCGCGTGTGAGTGTGTGTATGCATGTGAGTGTGTGTGTTTGTGTGTGTGTGTTTGTGTGTGTGTGTGTGTGCATGTGCGAGCGTGCGTTGCTGAATATACCTTCACTCACATTTTAACCATGAGTATGGTTATGATTGAACACGTTCGACAAAATGATTTGTACCTTGAAGAAGGTCAAACGTTGACTTGAAGTGAACGAAAAAGCGGTGTTCAGGCCTCGTGCATGCCATTACATATTACATGCATATTGTTGATTCATGCATTCGTGATTAATTCCTGAGTGGCCTAATTGACAGGTCCAAATTCAAACCACAAAAACCACAAAAACATTCCAGAAGAGGGAATGGCTGGAGAAACCTCCGGCAGTCAATAAAGGCTCCGGGCAATCAGCAAATGTTGGAGGATGTTGCCAGCTGCCTCTCCAGTGCATGCAAGCGCTTTGCAAGCATTTCCGCCAGCACGTGTGTGTGTGCGTGTGTGTGTGTGTGTGTGTGTGTGTGTGCGTGCGTATGTGTGTTTTTATGCATGTGTGTGCTTATGTGTGTTGCGTGCGTGCGTGTGTGTGTGCTTGTGTTTGTATGTATTTGTGTGTGTAAGAGTGTGTGTGTATGTGTGGTTGTGTATGTGTGTGTGCGTGCGTATGTGTGTTTATGCATGTGTGTGTTGCGTGTGTGTATGTGTGTGCGTTGCGTGTGTGTGTTTGTGTGTGTGTGCGTGTGTGTGTGTGTGTGTGTGTGTGCGTGTTGCGTGTGTGTGTGTGTGCGTGTGTGTGTGCTTGTGTGTGTTACGTGCATGTGTGTGTGTGCGCGTGCGTATATGTGTTTATGTGTGTGTGCTTGTGTTTGTAAATGCGTGTATTTGTGTGTGTGCTTATGTGTGTGTAATTGCGAGTGTGTGTGTGTGTGTGTGTGTGGTTGTGTATGTGTGGTTGTGTATGTGTAGTTGTGTGTGTGTGTGCATGTGTGTATCGATGGCACCCTCAATTTACAGCACGCACAGCACGGTGTTCGTTCTTGCCTGCACAGACGCAGGGGACGCTTAGCACACATGTTACCCCACGTTTTCGACCTCCAGAAATGTGTGTATCTGCTGTGTTTCGGTTGGTTTTGATGCCATTTTGGGAGTTTTCCACCCAGCTTGCACCCCAGCAGATCAAACCACCATTGCCTGAATCAGCAGAAATTCAGGAGTGTGTGTGTGTGTGTGGTTCATTCAGACTTTTATTTCCTATAAAGTCTGCTTTGTAAAATGGGTGTGAGGACACGCAAGCTTGTCCTCGCACAGACGTTTCCTCACGCCAACGTAGATCCGCGCTTCTTCAACAGGCACAGGGCGCATTTCTGGAGTTCCAGCCCTTCCTTCCCCCCCAGCTACAACCTGCTTCAGGCCACAACCTGGGTTTATTGTGTCCATTGTAAACGCAAGGTCATTAATTCAGGGGTGATCTATCCAAGCGTGATTTCAAGCGAGTAAGTAATTCTGAATTTCACCTAATTACAAGCATTATGCTCTCTGCTGTAAACGGTCCGTAAATCACTTCATATCCTGTATTCTTTTACTTCTTCACCTACCCAATTAAACCCTTGATGGCACTTGATGTTAGTTGAAAAGCCACGTGAATGAGGTGATTTGTATTTCGTTTATTACGAAAGGTAATCCTGCCATCATCGCACTTGCGTGTGATGACGCTCATGGCAAGTTTACTTAATGGTCTAAATTTTTGTGCTAATGTATGCATGATGCTATGTGCTTTATGCTTTACACAGTTATGTGTAAAATACTGGCATGGAGATCAGGCCTGTCTAGTTGGCTTATTTTGCAGCTTCAAACGTGATTGGTTTGGGTAGGCACGCTCAGGGGGGAGTTGTTGATCTGCATGCCATTGAAACAAGGGATGGTACTCGCTAAATTTATGTTGAGATTGCTTAATATTGAGCCGCAAACCACATTGTGTGTGGTGCTTTCATCCGTGCACATCCTCTTCTGCAGCTTTTGTGACGTGCGCAATTGCAGCCCTGAGATAATTGCACAGGATTAGAAATAACAGATCACTGATGAGCATTAGTAATTATAGCCACAAGTAGGCAGCAAACGGCACTGCAACAGATGTTATGTGTGAACACGTCCCTGACTTGTGAAAAGGTGTAACTAACGAACTGGAGGTTCAACGGTGACCGGTGAAGCTGGTTCGACTCAATCCAAAGGGAAGTTCTAGAACCTCCATACTGCCTTAGCCGTTAGTTAACTATAGTACAATGACACTTTAAAACAACTGATCTGCGTGAAGCAAATTGGTATTTCCAGGCTGGTACTCACAGCTTTTGCTCAGGAGACAAGTCCCTCTGCTCCTCCTTCTCCTCCCCCATTTCCTCCCTTTGCTTTCTTTTCTTCGCTGGGGGTGGCTGCGAAGCCTCCTTTTCCCCTTCCTCCCCTTCCTCCCCCTCCTCCTCCTCCTCGCCAGAGCTATCTTGCTTGGGCTTGCATCACCTTCCTTCTCCTCCTCTGCAGCCCTCTCCTTCGTAGTCCTCACTTAACCTTGAGAGCACCCTACTTCGTTATTCCCACATACCCTCCGGGGTTATTGCTGGCAGCAATGGGGCACATTGGGTCCTGGGCTTTCTTCGCCGCCACCTCGAAAACCATTTACTGGTACTAGAAAAAACTTTGGCTGCTATTTATCCATCCTTATATATAATATTATCGTTGGCTCTGCTACCTTCAGTATAAGAGGTAGAGACTTTGGGTCCCCAGACATACAGAAACAGTGCCACACGTACTATGATCCAATAAACATGGGCCCTAACCCTATTAAAGTCAGTTAGACTGGTGCCTAAAACCACACAAGCACGCTCGCATCGACATCGAATGCGCAACCTGTGAAATATGCTTCTACCACTTAGGACTTAAATACCGGATCTCCTCCCTCCTTTTAAAGGCGTGTACATCTGCGATGTCTGTAACCATACCTACCACTTGCAGTGACTAGGTGCCTACAAATACTGAGAACCAACTGTTACAATGCCAATGAATGGGAGGCCATTGACACCAATGGCACATAACACATGGACCTGCCCAGCCTGTGTTAACCGAATTGAAAGTGAGAAGAATAAGGAACGGACCTTTAAACCTCTCAAAAAGGAACTGGTGAAAATCTTATGGAAACCAACCGCCCTGTGCCTGTAGTGAAAGTGCGGTTCTAAGGGGCTGAGACTTTCAGCCCCCCCGGCTCACCAACCTGGGAGCCAGAAGAACTGCAAAATACTTGTGAAAGCTTTAGACACAGCCTTCAGAAGTATGAAAAGTATAATAACGCACCATACCTACCTCAGCCTGCACCAGACACACACCATGATGATCTTGAAGAACAAGGCCGACAAAGAAAGAAACTCTACTGGCCCTATGACTTCAAACTTCAGAACAAAGCCAATTTTGACATCCAGCTCACCAACCCTCAAGCGGACATATACCCACTGGGCACTGCAAGTATTGGATCACTGACATTAAACTCATGAATTATTAAGGAAACGAATTTCACCACCTTCAGACGACCCTATACTTCTTGAAGTGTACATTGCCACAGTAGCTTGCATCTTCAACTAACATGGAGTTTGCAAAGGTATGCTCACCCCTGAATGTCTCAATATTCTACATAAGGCCTTTGATAAGGCAAAATGCAACATTGATAAGGCAAAATGCAACATTAACCACAGTAACAGTAACATTGCATTGATAAGGCAAAATGCAACATTGATAAGGCAAAACGCAACATTGCATTGCACAGTAACAGTAATCATCCGCCTCCCACAGTCTTGCTTCAGAGCTTGTGGGCGTCATCACACACAAGAACATTGCTACCAAACATACAAGCCAAATTATCACTGTCATTTTCACAGACTCTTCCCACCCACATTACCACCACTTTTAATACTTGGGCTCTAGTCTCTAAAGAAGGAATGGTAATATCCCCCCTTGACCGTGACCCACACTCCCCCAAACTGGATTGAACATCCAAGAGACAAGGTCTTTGGAGTAAAATGCAATGTTTCTCTATTTGCCATCTATCAACCTATCATGAAAACACCATGTTCCTAGCAACAAGACATGCCATTTACTCTGCCGCCCTAAATACAGAGGCAACACCCACTTTAATGTTTCTCCCTGGAGTGAAAGGATGACCACAAATCCCTAAACATCGCTTTGCCGCAAATTCCCGCTCATGTGCAAATTCTTGGGCTCCATGCCATCAAAACAACTTCAATATGCAGAAGCACCTTGCAGCAACAACCAAGTTCCACTCCATAAACACTCTTGGGATTGGTATAACATTGCCGTATGGAACACCGAGGCAGGATCTGCCTCAATGCCTGCCAAACCCGGCAAAAGGGCTTGCCAAAGAAATTCCGAAGGCAAAGTGATAGATCAATTGCATTCATAACGACCCTACCTTTCTGCTCTTAGCAATGGAAAGACTTCCGGCCTTAATAATGTAAGGAAGCTACCTAGCCACCACCTCCATCAAACCCCACAAGGCCCGTGAGATAAAACAAGTACCCTGGATCAACCTCAAAATTCTAATTGAGCAATCCTACACAGCTCCAATATGTAACTAATCCGTAAGTAAAAAATTGGCAAGACTGGACCCACGCTGATGGCAGCTCTTAGAAAAAGGAAGAAGGTCAAGTCACCGGATCAGGTGTGTACCACCCTCACTTAAACGTATCTCACTTTGTTAGCCCTAGAGGCATGGGTATAATCAATACCATCTCACGTGCAGATCTAGTAGCAGCCACAGCAGCCGCAATCATTCACGGCTACTCCCATATAGCCACAGATAGCCTAACCTAAAAAGCAGCTCTCACACCCAAACCTCCATCGCCACCACATCCAGAAAAATGTCCTCCAATCCATTGCCGAAACAATCCACCAGTCATCATCACCCATTTATTTCTACAAAGTCAAGTCCCACGCAGGCATTGCAGGCACTGGTTAGGCTAACGCTCTTGCTAGAAAATCTATCTCAACCTACTCTGACGTTGCCGATACCTCCATCAAAACAGCTGGCTCTGATAGAAATCCCTTCATTCCGCTTTTCAATGGGGATCAGGTGGTTGAAAGGCAGAAGCCTGCACACCACCAGGAGTATTGCTCAGATATTTGTGGGGGCTGTGTTTGATGTCTTGTCTCGCCTGTATGATTTTTGTTGTGGATCTGGTTGCATGTACTAGACTCAATTTTTTACATGAGTGCTGTGGCGTGTAGACCATAACTCCGAGGCTGTGGAGTGGGTTCCTTGTGTGGCTGCTTTAGATGGTGCCTGTTGCTCCTAGCAGGATGGTGTGAAAAGTTTTATGGTGCGTGTCTGAGTAAGTGAGGCATTAGCAGCTAATAAAAGGCACTACGCCATTCCGTTTTCCCAGGTGGTCCCTCAACCCAGTACTGATGGAGCCCAGTGCAGATTAACTTCAAGCATGCAGTTCTTATGAGAGGTGGTCTATATTGCATGCATGATCTCGTGACACGATTTGCATACATTTTATTGTGGCTTGCTACAACGTATATTATTCCTGCTGGCATGTAGCTATGGTAGTCAAGTATGGTCTAATAGTTTACTGCACTATACTGCTCTGGCAGGCAGGCAGGAAGTTCTCCAGCTTGCTGTCTACGCTTCATTTGCATTTTCTGAAGGGCACTTCAGGTGTGAAGCAGGATATCGCTGACTGGGCTGAACTCCCAGACTCTTGGCAAGAGTGAAAGGACATGAACCGCAATTTTACTGGTTTTGGTCCGCTGTCAAGCTCTTTAATAGCATGCCTACTAATACCAATGGTGTCACTTTGCGAAGAGGGGTCCAGGCTGATCGCAATCTACAGCCTCTTTCAAGTGCCTGCTGAACTGCCCAATTGCTGAGCACTTTTCAAGGACTGCGTGGTTATTAATCATTTCTACGAGCTGCTCAATCTGGGCGTGCTATTCCCATGCAAGAGTTTACTGAGGATTTGAAGCATAGGATGAGAGGTGTTTGGAGAGCCGCTGAGTTGGTGGACCCCAACACGCACAGCAACAACAAACTGGCCACTTATCATTCCTGGTTTGCCATCCCTTTTTCCAAGTATAGCATTATCCTAGAAGATAAGCATTATCCTAAGTAAAGAAGCGTAGACAGCGGGCTAGAGAACTCCCTGCCTGCCTGCCTGCAAGAAACCAGTACCCCATACTTGACTACCATACATGCCAGCAGGAATAACATACGTCTTAGCGAGCCACAAGGAATTGTGTGGCCTGTCTGCCAAAGCGTGTTCACGCACAAATCTACGTATCCTATAGGCAGAGGCAAGAAAAGGACGGGCCGCGTGTTCAGCAGACTTAGCCATGTTCAAAGTCCTGTAGAAAACCATGCCCATATACCTAAAAGAATCTTTTTGATGAAGGGTGGCGCCGCCAACATCAAGGACAGGAACATTTTCACCCGCGGAGTTGAAGTGCACAACTTCGGACTTGGAAATATTGACAATTAGATGTTTATTCCTGGCATACACAGCCAACCGACTCAGCATGATTTGCATATCACGGGGCTCATTAGTAAGCAAAGTTAGATCATCTGCATACAACTTGTGTGAGACGTGCACACCCACTTTGTGGCTTACTGAACAGGCTTACTGCCGCTTGTTTGTCAGCCGTACTGTGGCTTCCTGCCCCGCTTATTTTTGGCTTACTGATCAGGCTTACTGCATACTTCTTAGGCTGGCTTACTGCCGCTTGTTTGTCAGCCTTACTGTGGCTTCCTAAACCGCTTAATTGTGGCTTACTAATAAAACTTACTGCATGCTTCTTGGGAAGGCCTACTGCCGCTTGTTTGTCAGCCGTACTGTGGCTTCCTGCCCCGCTTATTTTTGGCTTACTGATCAGGCTTACTGCATACTTCTTAGGCTGGCTTACTGCCGCTTGTTTGTCAGCCTTACTGTGGCTTCCTAGACCGCTTAATTGTGGCTTACTAATCAGACTTACTGCATGCTTCTTAGGCAGGCCTACTGCCGCTTGTTTGTCAGCCTTACAGTGGCTTCCTGCCCCGCTTATTTGTGGCTTACTGATCAGGCTTACTGCATAGCTACTTCTTAGGCTGGCTTACTGCCGCTTGTTTGTCAGCCTTACTGTGGCTTCCTAGACCGCTTAATTGTGGCTTACTAATCAGACTTACTGCATGCTTCTTAGGCAGGCTTACTGCCGCTTGTTTGTCAACCTTACTGTGGCTTCCTTCCCCGCTTATCTGTGGCTTATTGATCAGGCTTATTGCCGCTTGTTTGTCAGCCTTTCTGATCAGGCTTACTGTCGCTTATTTGTCAGCCTTACTGTGGCTTCCTGCCCCGATTGTTTGTGGCTTACTGATCAGCTTACTGCATGCTTCTTAGGCTGGCTTACTGCCGCTTGTTTATTTGTCAGCCTTACTGACCAGGCTTACTGTCGCTTGTTTGTTGTCAGCCTTATGGTGACTTCCTGCCCCGCTTATTTGTGGGTCAATCATCAGGCTTACTGCATGCTTCTTAGGCTGGATTAATGGCGCTTGTTTGTCTACCTTACTGTGGCTTCCTAGCCTGCTTCTTTGTGGCTTTCAAATCAGGCTTACTGCATGCTTCTTAAGCTGGCTTACTGCCGCTTGTTTGTCAGCCTTACAGTGGCTTCCTTGACCGCTTATTTGTGGCTTTCTACTGCTTGCTGATCTCTGTGAGTTACCTGGGCTTGCCAAGCCTGCTTCCTTGGATTCTTGCTCCAGTAAGACCCCCTGCTTCATAGCTGGATTGCTAACGTATTTGTGGCTTACTTGACTACAGTTCAGCAAAGCGAGCCTTGCTAGGGTTACTAGCCTGCTTCCTTGGATTCCTGCACCAGTAAGAACTCACTGCTTCCTAGCTGGATTGTCAAGGCACTCGTGAACTTGAAATTTTAAATGTGCTTTCCACATTCCTGGCTTCCTGTCCGCTTCCTAGGTAGTAATCGAGCTGGCTTACTGGCCGCTTGTTCATCAAAAAAGCGAGCAGTAAGCAAAGAAATGCATAGATCCTAGTAAGGCTCTAACACTTTCTCTTCTACATACATCTGTTTCATGTTTCCTCTAGCTACTGTTTCTTTTGTTTAGCCAGATGTGGTTAAGTCTTTTGCCAAGCTTCCGCTGAGATTCCCTTTGAGGATTATAGTGATGTAACCTTACCTCAGTTTGAGGATGACCCAGCTCGTTTGAGGACCTTTATGAATCAACCTGATATTTTTGGAGTTGCCTCTTTTGTAGCTAAGTGCCTAGCCCTGTTCCCTTGATTTTTCTAGCGTTTTTTTTGG
>Ga0307945_1003127_pt1 | contig 13418 bp, 10 predicted proteins | sample OrgLakmetagen228_FD_201818 | JGI IMG/M metagenome (GOLD analysis project Ga0307945, IMG submission 201818) | Saline water microbial communities from Organic Lake, Antarctica - #228 | ecosystem: Environmental > Aquatic > Non-marine Saline and Alkaline > Saline | place: Antarctica: Organic Lake...
CCCTATATATGACCTACCGTGTCCCTGCTTTAACTCTTTACATTCACTGTGAATATTATTCACTGGATACGTATACATTTGTATGATTATGGTTATGACCGACCCTACATATGACCTACCATGTCACTGCTGTAAGTCTTTACATTCACTGTGAATAGTATTCACTGGATACGTATATGTTTGTATGATTATGGTTATGGCCATCCCTATATATGACCTACCGTGTCCCTGCGGTAAGTCTTTACATTCACTGTGAATAGTATTCACTGAATACGTATAAGTTTGTATGAATTTGGCGCGCCCATAATAGCAGCGCGCACCAATGCACATCCTTTTGCTGCCCTGCTGCACACGCCCATTTGCTGCCCTGCTGTGTACGTCCATTTTCCATTGGCTATCTTGCTGCGCACGCACATTTGCTGCCCTTCTGTGCACGCCCATTTGCTGCCCTTCTGTGCACGCCCATTTGCTCCACCCCATTTGCTCCACCCATTTGCTCCACCCATTTGCTCCACCCATTTGCTCCACCCGTTTGCTCCACCCATTTGCTTCACCCATTTGCTGTCTTGCTGTGCACGCCCATTTGCTCCACCCATTTGCTCCACCCCATTTGCTCCACCCATTTGCTCCACCCATTTGCTCCACCCATTTGCTCCACCCATTTGCTGTCTTGCTGTGCACGCCCACATGCTGTCTTGCTGTGTACGCCCATTCGCTGCTTTTCTTTGCACTCTTGCATTAAGAGAAAGAGGCTTGATTTGTCAGCCTTGTCATTGGCTAAGCTCTTGGCCTTGCTTACTAGCCTTCATGCCCCTTCTTACAGATATTTGCTGTTCACATACAGTCTCAAAATGTTTGGTGGTGTGTAGGCGTGTGTTATTGTGTAAACATGTACATATCACGTGCACACACACATACACACACAAATACACACACAAATGCACACACACACGCACACGCACATGCACACACACATACACACATACACACATCTGGCACGAGGCCTGCACAACATGGATAACACGGGCTGTCACGCCCAACTGGTGGTAGTGGCAAATCGTGTGTTCGCGTGTGTGTGTGTGTGTGTGTGTGCTGAGCCTAGTACTTTACTTGATGTGCATCAATTGATGTGCATTACTTGATGTGCTGAGCCTTGTACTTTGCTGTGACAGTGATGTGATCTGACAGGGCAGTACCGAGCGTGGGCGAGTACAGGGCTTACTCACTTTAGGAAGCATCTTTTCAAACACTATGAACTGAACACAGCTACCCATGCTCACCGTGCCTTTGCAGATCAGCAGGTCGTGGGGTGTACTGAGTGTTGGCAAGAAGTTGAAGCTCATGTGGTCCTTCCTCAGTGATCTTGTAAGTGGATGAGGTGCCTTGTCACACTGTCATGTGTGTTTGTGTATGTGTGTGTGCATATGTGTGTGTACGTGTGTGTGTGTGCGCGTGTGTGTGTGTTGTGCACATGCATGTGTGTGTACGTAAAGTTTGATGTCTTGAGTTGCTCTTATGTAGGGTTGGCCAGAACGGTATCTGTAATGTGTTATGTGTTACTTGAAGTCACGGTGTATAGAACTGCATGCGTTACTTTAGGACATAGCGTATGTGACTGTACGCGAACATATTACACTGTATGTTACTTGAAGACACGGTGTATAGAACTGCATGCGTTACTTTCGGACATAGCGTATGTAACTGTACGCATACATATTACACTGTATGCGTTACTTTAGGACACAGCGTATAACTGTACGCGAACATATGACACTGTATGTTACTTGAGGACACGGCAATGCACCATGTAGACACTTTTTGCAGACTGTGCTGTTGTTAATAATCCAGATACTTGGAAGGACACAGCATTGAAGCGCTTTAGATTTTTGATGAACATACCGTGCTATTAACTATCATCCAAATAACTTGTAAAACACAGCATTGAACCATTTTGAGTATTTTGGATACAACGTGCTGTCGATTACAGTTTAGGTACTTGGAAAATACGTCGTCATATATTTTGAATACTTTGTACTACCATGCTGTTATATACAATCCAGAAACTTGAAAATTAACAGCATTGAACCGTTTTTTGTAATTTGGACTATATTGTACTATTGTGTACAATCCAGATATCCAGATACTTGGAAGAAGAACGTCCTCAAAATTAGTTTATTAGGAGGGAAGTCGATTAGTTTATTAGGAAGGAAGGCGATTAGTTAATAGGAAGAAAGGCATCTGTAGCTGTGCCCTCAGTGAAATTACGATAGTCACGCAATTGAGAAGTGATTGGAATTGCGATGGTTACTAAATTACAATGGTCACTCAAGTGAGAAGTGATTGGAAATGCGATAATTACTTAATTACATTGGTTTCAATGGTGAGAAGTGATTGGAATTACGATGGTCACTCAAGTGAGAAGTGATTGGAAATGCGATAATCACTCAATTACATTGGTTTCAATGGTGAGAAGTGATTGGAATTACGATGGTCACAATGGTCACTCAATTACGATGGTCACTCAAGTGAGAAGTGATTGGAAATGCGATAATCACTCAATTACATTGGTTTCAATGGTGAGAAGTGATTGGAATTACGATGGTCACAATGGTCACTCAATTACGATGGTCACTCAAGTGAGAAGTGATTGGAAATGCGATAATCACTCAATTACATTGGTTTCAATGGTGAGAAGTGATTGGAATTACGATGGTCACAATGGTCACTCAATTACGATGGTCACTCAAGTGAGAAGTGATTGAAAATGCGATAATTACTCAATTACATTGGTTTCAATGGTGAGAATGATTGGATTTACAATGGTCACAATGGTCACTCAATTACGATGGTCACTCAAGTGAGAAGTGATTGAAAATGCGATAATTACTCAATTACATTGGTTTCAATGGTGAGAAGTGATTGGAATTACGATGGTCACAATGGTCGCTCAATTACGATGGTCACTCAAGTGAGAAGTGATTGAAAATGCGATAATTACTCAATTACATTGGTTTCAATGGTGAGAATGATTGGATTTACAATGGTCACAATGGTCACTCAATTACGATGGTCACTCAAGTGAGAAGTGATTGGAAATGCGATAATTACTCAATTACATTGGTTTCAATGGTGAGAATGATTGGAATTACGATGGTCACAATGGTCACTCAATTACGATGGTCACTCAAGTAAGAAGTGATTGGAACCTTCCTTGTAGCTTGGACGCTCTACGCTCCGTGCCTAGATCAAGCCATTTCTTCCAGCTATTTTATTCTGCGCTCCTGCATATTTTTAGAATTGGCCAGAACCGTATATAGACGCGGTATATGACCGTATATGTGATGGTATCCCTGCAACTTATTATACTGTATGTACTGCAAATAATATCATATATATATATATGTGGATGGTTCTGCCAACCCTGCATATATTGTTACAGTTCACATCTGTTTTAGGCTTGCTGCTTGGCCCGCAAGACCCCTTGCTGCATCAAACCAACGTAAGAGAGTAGGACCGACGCGGTTTGTTTCTTCTCTCTGCAATGATCACGTGCATTACTTTGCGTGCATTATTCTGCTGATGGTGTTATCCAGGATTTCTGGTAACGGCCACTTCTCCACACAGCTTCGTCACCTGCACTTTCAAATGCACGTGTACTCCTGGACACCTGGTATCCCTCTCCGGGTGTCTTTTGGGGCTGACTCCCTGATTTGGGCCACGCCTTCCTCACAGCTTTGTCATCTGCCTTTAGATCTGCATGCCCGCTATCTAGAGTTGGCCAGAACCATATATATATACGGTGCATTCACGGTACTTTTTGGCAAGGAAAGCACCAAATATACGGTCATATACGGTGTATATATATACAGTTTTGGCCAACCCTACTGCTATTTGTACCCAGGCGTCCCTTGATGTTGATGAAGCACAGATAGAGGAACTGCTGCAGAAGGACGTGCACTCCATAATACAGGTATGAGCGCACCAAGGAGCAGAGTAGACATGAGTTGACAATTGATGGCATACGGGGTCACCCCTTTGTTTAAAGATACTAGGTCAGCCCCTTGTCTAAGGGTATCATCTCATGAAAGCATATACTTGTTACAGTATCCTCGTCAAGTGCGTCTTGCATCTTCCAACAAGCACAAAACCCAGGCATTGTTAAGGGAAAGGCGTCTTGTCCAAGAACATGCACCAGGCTTCCTAACCTTTGTCTAACACTTTTTTGCTTCCAAACTGCAAATGGCTTTCTAAAAGTGCACTACTGTGTGAGATTAAAATTTACAAGGGAACCCGTTTGAGAAGACACTTGGCAAAGTACAAGGCACCTTTGCTTTGTCATTTGCTGCAAATGAACGGTGTTCTTTCAGGCTGAGAGGTTATACCCAGTTTTAGAGCTTGTAAATGAATCCACCCATGCATTTGTGCAGGAAACCCTTGGTGGAGATTTTGCGCCCTTGCTGGGACCTTTGCTGCAATTTAATTGTTGCACTCCTTCAGGCTGAGAGATTGTACTCACTCAATAATCCGCACATCGAAGAAACCCATCCATGTATACATGCAGGAAACCCTTGGTGGAGATTTTGCGCCTTTGCTAGGACCTTTGCTGCATGAGAGGAATTGGAACCTAGCGAATACGGTGCACAAGGTGATGAGGATGGAGTGTACTAAAAAGGAAACCATAAAGACGTAGTATTGGCCAAGAGTAGTAAATCCCTTGGTAAGAGAACCCTTGGTAAGAGAAGGATTTGTTTAAGCAAAGAGTCTTAGATCTTAGAGCAAGGAAAGGACTAAGACTGGAGCGGTGAGAGAAGGGTTTCAATAAGTCAAAGCTGCATCATTAACGTTTTGAATTCCACCTTGAAGTGCAGCAAAAGTGACACGTCACTTTCTCTATTGTCAGTGTTTACCTTACTTTCTTTGTCTTGTACCTTTTGGTACAATTCCCTAGTGCACCTCACGATGCACAATAAGCAGAGTTCTAAATCCGTGTCCTGTAGAGCCGTGCAGTGTAATGCCATTTCTCACAAGCCTAGTGCACCTCACGATGCACAATGAATACAGTTTTAAATACGTGTCCTGTAGAGCCGTGCAGTGTAATGCCATTTCTCACAAGCCTAGTGCACCTCACGATGCACAATGAATACAGTTCTAAATCCGTGTCCTGTAGAGCTGTGCAGTGTAACGACATTTCTCACAAGCCTAGCGCACTCACAATGCACAATGAATACAGATTTAAATCTGCGTCCTGTAGAGCTGTGCAGTGTAATGACATTTCTCGTTATCAAGCATCTGCAAATCATCTTTTAGCAAATCATCTTTCTGAAAATTTTGTTACACACCCCTTTTAAGCTGGTTTGAGTCTGTGCCACTTCATCTGAGACTTTTGATATGCAACCCTTCAAGCTGGTCTGAGTCGGTGATGCCAGCACCAGCCGCTGTCCTAAATTACCCTGCCTGCTCACAGAGACAGTCCATGCAAGCAGAAACAAGTCCTGCAGGCCTGTGTGTGTGCGAGTGCATGTGGGTGGTCAAACTTGGCTTTAGACAGCATGGCCACAAATCCCCCTGGAACTCTGTACCTTGGTCCTCTTAAACAAGAGCCAATTTTTTTGAGTCTGTCTTGTAATTAATTTAGCTGCATACGTAGGGTTGGCCAAAACCATGTATATATATACGGTGAATATACGGTATTTTTGGCAGGGAAATAACCATTTATACGGGCATATACGGTGCATATATACAGTTCTGGCCATCCCTACGTTTGTGCAAAATTTCCCTGCTAAAACATTAACATAAACGTGCATGCTCCATACATACATACCTAAATGTAAGGTTCTGGCCAATTACACGATATAGTATGTTAAAAAGTCACTTCCGCGGCATCCATGTTAAACGTCAGCCTTTAGATGTGGGTGTGAGCCAACCCTAGGCCCTGGGTGGCTGTCAATGCCAAGTTAGCTGTCAATGCCACCTTGGCTGTCAATGCCACCTTAAATGTCAATCAATGCCACCTTGGCTGTCAATGCCACCTCGGCTGTCAATTAGTGCCACCTTGGCTTTCAATCCCACCTTAAATGTCAATCAATGCCACCTTAATTGTCAATGCCACCTCGGCTGTCAATCAATGCCACCTCGGCTGTCATACAAAGCCACCTCGGCTGTCAATCAATGCCACCTCGGTTGTCGTTGCCACCTCAGCTGTCAATGCCACTTTGGCTTTCAATGCCACCTCAGCTGTCTATGCCTTTTGTTCTTTGTGTTGCAAGTGGGATGCTTTGTGGCTCTCTATAACCATCAAGGCCTTTTCCTTATTAATCAATGTGTGGAGTGTTTTTTTTCAAGTTAAACCATTTTAATTAGGTGGGATGCTTTGTGGCTCTCTGTAACCATCAAAAGGTTTACAAAGGGGGTAACCGGCAGCCACGTGTGCTGGGCTGATAGACATTGCTGGATCAGCATGGTAAAGTGAACATAAGGTTCTATGAAAACCATCAAGAGGTTTGCAGACGATCCCTACCAACACCGTGTCCCTAAATTATCCGTAACTTATATTTACTTCACATGGCATGTACCTCATCTTTACTTCCTTTTTGCAGGCTGCACAGCACGGCCACAAGAAGCGAGTGCTGCTTGTTGTGGGTAAGGGCCATGTCCCAGGCCTCGTGTACTGCCTGCTCCACCCATGGCGTACCAGGATGCAGCGACAAGCAGAAATGACAGCAGCAAACAACAAGCAAGAAGGCCTGCTACCCTGCTAACTGTACCAGCCGAAGATTTCCTTTGTGGTATTAAGAAGGCACCTTAATTGCATCAGAAAGACTGTTTTTGAACCGCACTGTTTTATAGTGATCACCTATTTTAGGAAACATTGAAGCAATTCGTGCTGGTCTCACTAACAGCAGCCAGTACATCCTTTCTAGGTAGAAAATACTTACATCGGGGGGCCTTCAGCCAGACTGTTCGGCTGATCGGCCTGTGACTGCTCCTCGCCAGTCGACAATAAATAAATAGATTTACATTGGGGGACCTTAAGACAGACTGTTCGGCTGTGACTGGTCCTCGCCAGTTAACAATACATCCACAATCTCAGACGCGAAGGAAAGAAGTTTGTTGTAAGAATAATCATAAACCACCTTACAAACACTGCCTTGTGCTCTACTAAAAAACACCCGTCAATTGACAGAGCAGGTAAGCAAACTTCTCTTCAAAACACAAACGTCTGCGTCTTTACACATCAAAAGGCACACACTTCTTTCTTAGCAAAATCACCTGCTAAGAAAGAAGTGTGTGCCTTTTGAAGTAGGTAGTAATTTGCAAACCCTACTCACACCACTCTCCCTCTGCTTCGCTCTTAGAATTGGCTCTAAAGCAAGAAAACCAGCTTGCATCCATACTAGGTAACCACGCATTTTTACAACAAACAGAAACTGCAGCATACTTAGGACGAAATTCGCACCTTGTTTAATAATTAGCAGAAGTAGCCCATGACTGAAGACGGAAAGAAAAAGAGCAGGCTGCATACGTCAGACCACCGGCCAGGCCTGCTCCACCAAACCCTGGCTGTCGGTGCATGCCCTTTTGGCGTGTAGAGACACAGACGTTTGTGCTGAGGAGATGGTTTGCTTACCTATTCAGTCAAATTTCAGACGATATTTGAATGGAGCAACCTTATTTGTGACAACTAGTCAGTACCCAGATGGTTTACAATTTCCTCTTGTAACACAACAACAAACTTTTCTTTTGTGTCTAAACTCATGGTTTTATTGTTGACTGGCGAGGACCAGTCACAGGCTGATCAGCTGAACAGTCTGGCTGAGGGTACCCCCAAGTAAATCTAAATCTAGACCTAACCCTTAATTGTGCTGGACGTGTTTACACTACCAGCGTAGCCTTTTAATTCTGTCCTACTAACTGAACCTGTACGTAATTTCTCACAAGCTAGCTCACTGATAGCTTACACGACTGACAAGTTGCGTATAGAGGAGGCACAAGCATATACTAGCATACACTATACTTTAAAGAGGAGCGACGCAGATCAAATCCTGCTCAAGGCATTGTAACAGCCAAAGGTTCCTTTTCTTTCGTCGTGCTCTTGCTCGGCTGAGCCTTCAAATACCTGCAATTGCATCATCGGGTGTGACAGGGGCAGTGAACATGTTGATGCGCCGTGCCTTTTGAGAGTCTGCCAGTTTAGTTTAGTTTGGATTACAAAAGCCTCCAGCCTGGCATGGTTGCCCAACCTATAGGTCCCAACAAATAAGAGAGTCTGCCAACATCACAGGGTGCTGTCATGACCAGCAGCTGTATCAGTCAAAGTACAAGACAGACAGATAGCGCCACCAATGGGTGCGCAGGGGCAGTGGACATGTTGATGCGCTGTGCCTTTAGAAAGAAAAGAATAGAAAATCTACGCAGGCAGCTAAACACTCCCTGCATGAATTAAGGAAAAGGAGACACATTGGCCCGAAGTGCCGTGAGTCTCCCCCACCAAGACATGTTGCTGCGATGTGCCTTTCAATTACCTAGAACACGCAAGGAACAGAAAAAGTACGCAGACAGGGACAGTGCCTCCCCACATGATTTTAGGAAAAGGCTCTCTTCGCCCCTTTGTCATGATTAAAATTTATCCAAAAAGTTATCCAAATCTATCTATTAGCACATGAGCTTGATGACAGAGCAATCTAGCCGCCACAGGTACAGCAGCATATTTACACAAAAGCATTGCTGTGATCAGACGACAAAGCAACACCCCAGCTCACTCACTTGCGTACAACCAAACAAAAGCAATGCTGTGATCAGATGACAAAGCAACACCCCAGCTCACTCACTTGCGCATTTCGTACGCGTCCTCCCCGTTCGCGTAGTACTTGACGTCCTTGTCTTGAACCCTGCAAGCATACACATACAGATGAAAGTGGGCATACACGCAGACAAGAGTGGGCACTCACACAGACAAGGGTGGACACACACGCACAGACGAGGGTGGGCGTACAAGTGAGGGTGGAGATACATGGATGAGGGTGGGCACTCACACAGACGAGGGTGGACACACGCGCACAGACGAGGGTGGGCGTACAGCTGAGGGTGGAGATACATGGGTGAGGGTGGGCACATACACCGACGAGGGTGGACACCCGCGCACAGACGAGGGTGGGCGTACAGGTGAGGGTGGAAATACATGGGTGAGGGTGGGCACATACATAGACGAGGGTGGACACACGCGCACAGACGAGGGTGGGCGTACAGGTGAGGGTGGAGATACATGGGTGAGGGTTGGCACTCACACAGACAAGGGTGGACACGCGCACAGACAAGGGTGGGCGTACAGATGAGGGTGGAGATACATGGATGAGGGTGGGCACTCACACAGACGAGGGTGGACACACGCGCACAGACGAGGGTGGGCGTACAAGTGAGGGTGGAGATACATGGATGAGGGTGGGCACATACACCTTTTTGCTTTGCACTCTCTGAATTCGGAAGCGAAGAAGGCGTTGAGCAGACGCTAGAAGGGGTATACAAGGTAAAAACACCTAGAAGGTAAACAAGGTAAACACCTAAAAGGAACAGGGAGCAAGGTAAACTGCTAGAATGGGGTAAACAAGCAAATCACAGGCTTTGGCGCGGAGAACAACGCGAAGGGCCCCTGTCTGCCTAGCTGTGTGTGTGCATGTGTGTGCGTGTGTGCGTGTGTGTGTATGTGTGCGCGTGCGTGCATGTGTGTATGTGCGTGCGTGCGTGCGTGTGTGCGTGTGTGTGCCTGCATGTGTGTGTGCGCATCGCTTCCATTTTCAATATGGACATGCTCCCCCATACAAACGTGAATGACACACAGGGAGCACAACAGGTATGTAGGGTCAACCAGAACCGTACATATACACCGTATGTAGGGTATGTGTGTATGTAGGGTCGACCAGAACCGTATATATACACCGTATATGACCGAATATGTTATGAAATTCTGGCAAAAAGTGCGGTATTTACACTGTATATTTAACCACCCTACAGGTATGCATACGACAATATCACGCCCATAATATAGGATCCCTGTGATCAGTACCAAGCTTACGTACTATACTAAGCTTACGTGCTAGATGCTTGATTGAGGATCCCTGTGATCAGTATTTAGCTTACGTACTATCGCTATTGAAGACTGACAGGGGGGGAGGGCAGACCATCAAGGGAGAACAGAAACTTAAGGTTACAAGGGACGGATGTATGCTTTAACCTACACACATCCTACAAGCAGTTGCTGTGGCAAGGCTTCTTATAATCAGGCTGGCCAGATCAGTGCACCCTAGTCAGTCTTATTATCAGCGCACTCTAGTCAGTCTTATAATCAGGCTGGCCAGTTCAGTGCACCCTAGTCAGTTTTATAATCAGTGCACTCTAGTCAGTCTTATAATCAGGCTGGCCAGATCAGTACACCCTAGTCAGTCTTATAATCAGTGCACTGTAGTCAGTCTTATAATCATGCTGGCCAGATCAGTGCACCCTAGGAGTCAGAGATCACAGTCAGGCGGATGCATTGGCCACACAGTTGTGATGAAGGTAGAATATTTATGTGGCCACTTAGAATGTTTATGTGGTCACTGAGAATGTTTATGTGGCCACTAAGAATGTTTATGTGGCCACTAAGAATGTTTATGTGGCCACTTGTGTGGCCACTTAGAATGTTATGTGGTCACTCAGAATGTTTATGTGGTCACTTAGAGTGCGTGGGTTCTCATGCACTTTCATGCTCTCGTACATAGGGTTCCCATGCACACCAACGGAGTGCGGTGCTTGCTACAGACGCAGCCAAGAACACCGTAACTGCGGCAACGTGCAATGTGACACACGTTGATGTGTTACAAGTAGGGTCGGCCAGAACCATAGATATACAGTGTATATAGTATATACGATATTTTTAGCAGGGGAATTGCCAAATATACGGTGTATATATATAAATATGGTTCTGGCCAACCCTAGCGACAAGTTTTGCACACCCCGTGTATATAGTACAAAGAGACCAACAAGAACTGCACGCACATGCTTGCACTAACACACACACACACACACACACACACTCACACCAACCCCCCACACTTTGTCACTCGGTGTCAAGCGCGCACACACACACATACACATACATACACACACAAACACGCACACACACACATACACACACACACAAACACACACACACACAAACACACAGACGCACATACATACACCAGTTTTTTAAAGGGCGACGCGTCGCTTTTTAAGCATTTTGTGTCGCTTTTTAGGGGTTTTAAAGCGACACACCAAAGCGTCGCGGGGTATTCAGTGTCGCGTGTGTGCAATATAGGATTTTTTGGGGAGTACAATGTGTCGCTTTGTTCCTTTGGCTGGTTACCCAGAGACCAGGGTTCGAGCACCAGCAAGCTCGTTCTTTTGCCCTTTTGCGATCACTCGTGGGTACAAAACCCAAAAACTTTCTATTCGAAGCCCTTTTCCATCTGCATGAGAACCACTTTGTACAACAAAAGCCATACTTCTGGCCGTTTCTCTTAGGAAAGGCTAGCGCTACACACTTTTTTGGCTATAGCACCCTGCGTAACAATTAAGGCTTAAATGCTACACGCCCCAAAACCTTTAAAAAACACTGACATACACACACACAAACTCACTTGTAACCCAAGCACTCCGTGTACAGGTGAACGGCCACGCTGTTCGTCACACGCACGTGCAGCGAAACATACTCCGCTTTGAACACATCCAGCATGGCCTTGTCTGCAGGGCGAAATCAGGACATGAAATATGGAGAAACGAAAAACATCCACTGAAATAGAGAGTTACGTGTGTAGGTGTGTGTTATGCGTGTGTATGCGTTTTGTGCACCAATGCTCGGCATTATCGCAACTTACGCGCGCATTCAAGGAGTCTTGTAGCAATGCCCAGCTTCCTATGTGTGCGAGCCACGCCTAGTGATGTAATGTGGCCATGGGCCTGAGTTTCATCCTCATCATCCCTGCGTGTGCATGAGCATGTGTGTGTGCGTGTGTGTGCGTGTATGTGTGTGCCTGTATGTTTGGCATGTCGGTTTATGCCTGGTGTTTGTGCGTGTGTGTATGTGTGTGTGTGTGCGTGTGTGAGTGCGTGTGTGTGTGTGCGTGTGTGTGTGTGTGTGTGTGTGTGTGTGTGTGTGTGTGTGTGTGCACGTAAATGTGCGTTCACACTCACATCTTCGCTAGTACGTATCCGACGATGCGCCCATCGTAGTCTTCAGCAACGTGCAACAGTTGAGGCCACGAAAGTATATGATATAGGTAGTACTGCACATTCAGGAGGAGAATAGACGCACTGGTGAGTGCAAACGTTTGCTGCTTGCAGGAGTTAACGAGAGTGGAGGAGAAGCGGCGCACCTTCATTTGGTAGTTCTCTGGTAAACTGCAAACAGGAGAAGTAGTGTGAAGCTTGAGTGTGTGCGTGTTTGAACTGGCCTGAAACGTGTGCTGCATGAATGTGCGCTACCATGTGCCATCTTAGCATCCTTTAGGCACATGAGCATGGGTAAACATATTTACAGCAAACTTACCATAACAGGTTGCAACGCTGCATCTGCCCAGGGAAGGAAACCAGGAGCGATCAGTGAATGCAGGCTGCCACTTTTGGCTGCACTTGTGTGCTGGATTCCATACAGCTGTGATGCATGCTTGTGTACTACACTTACTTGGAGCAAATCATCCACTTCTGCTGGCCGAATACAAACCATCTTTGAGAGGCAAGAAAGCGGTACGTGATTGTTTACAATAATAATATAGATATTATTTAACAAATTATTTGATAGATATTTTCAACAAACCACTTGTAAATGTCAGAGGAGGAGGAAGTCCCCAACTTGTTCCCCAACCAGCTGGATGAGCATGTGTTGCTCCTTATTCTGTCTTGCTTAGAGCTTAGAGACACCTGTGCCTGCGCCTGTACTTGCACTCCGCTGAAATATGCCTGCGGTAAGTCTGTGCACAATTTCGCACACGCACACACACACACACACACACACACACACACACACACACACACACACACACGCACGCACGCACGCACGCACGCACGCACGCACGCACGCACGCACGTACGCACGCACGCACGCACGCACGCACGCACGCACGCTCGCTCGCACGCACGCACGCACGCACGCACGCACCCACGCACGCACGCACGCACGCACGAACGCATGCGCACACACATAAACACACACCACATCGCCAATAAATATTTAATGCTCGTCACTGCCCGCAGGGGACAGCTCCATTTGGGCTGGCCTGTGTGAGCGGCACTATGGTTTGCAACTGAAGGTGGGACCAAAGAAAGTGGGCGTCTACAAATGTGCAACAGCCCAGGCCTCTTAAACATGCGCGTATGTGCGTGTGTGTGCGTGCATGCGCGTGCAT
>Ga0307945_1003132_pt1 | contig 13406 bp, 14 predicted proteins | sample OrgLakmetagen228_FD_201818 | JGI IMG/M metagenome (GOLD analysis project Ga0307945, IMG submission 201818) | Saline water microbial communities from Organic Lake, Antarctica - #228 | ecosystem: Environmental > Aquatic > Non-marine Saline and Alkaline > Saline | place: Antarctica: Organic Lake...
CCCCCCCCCCCCGAGCTTTTGATGCCTCTGGTGTCTGTTCAGCGTATTGGGGGTTCACGGCGCGAAAGTGTGGTTGATGTGGATGAGTCGGAGGAGGAGAATGGGTCTTCGGAGATAGGGCACAGGAGTAATGGGGAAGAAGAGGAGGGGGGAGAGGCGATGCCTGGGTGGGGCTAAAGGGGTTGGGCTAGTAAAATAAGTCGCTCTGGTATTGAGTGAGAACATGCTCTAAGGCTCTAAGATGCTCTAAGGCTCTAAGATGCTCCAAGGCTCTCAGATGTCTGGTAGGGTGTGAGAACGTCAATGGCTTCATTAAGGTTACGAGAACACAAATGGCATGACTAAGGGTTGCTATGGTAGTGGTTTGAGAACAGCAACGGCTTGATTGCGTGAACTGGTCTAAGGGTCTGTCTACAGATGTCACAGATGTTACAAATATTACAAATCAAGGGTTGATCTACAGGTCAGGATGACACGCCCGAAGTCTTTGACTGCTCCCCCACCAGATGTTCTGTCATACTTTATAATTCCTTTATTTTCCGTTTGTGGCAGAGCGGGCTTTGGATGCGGCGCTACGAGTACTTACTTGGACGGTAGGCAATCAGCCAGGTAGCCTGGTTAATGGTCACTTGCAACTGCAAGTGGAAATAAGCATTTGGTTTAAACATTGCCCCGGCCTGTAGGCGGCATGTGGTCACCCAGCTGGCAAACTCATGTAGGGCTAAATTTTTGCATGTACCTACTAGTCAATGGCAACAGGCGCAAACTAGTTCCACCTCCTGGAAAGACTAAAAGGGAGGGAAGGTGGTGTGGGTCTAGGAGCGCAGCTGGACGGTAACTTGACAGCAGCCACGGGTATAGAAACTGCTATTATTTTGCTGGAAGTTGATAAGATTACATTACAAAAGAGCGGCAGCAGCCACTGCGTTGGGCTGACGGGTCTGGTGCTGGTACCTTCCAGCACACTGAAAACTGACTCAGTTTTCAGTGTGCTGTAACTCAGTCGGACTGTAACTGAATATAAAGGATATAGATGTTGATTCAAGTTAAAATATGCAAGGCAAAGCCTAAGACAAAATAGGAAATTGCACCGCTGCATGCCACAACAGTTCAGGCATGCCTACTGAACACCAGGAATGTATAACTTGAGAGAGAGTACCAGCATGTTCGTTCAAAGATAAGCATGCAGGGAGTCCTATTAGGTAGGTGTTTGCGCCGCATTCTGGCCTAGCTGATTGTCTCATACACGTGACAAACGTAGCCATCTTAGTCCACAACTTGCAGGTGTGTAAAAGCCACAGCATATTTACAAGCAAACACTACAAGTGTTCTCCAGGGTGTTTTATTTTGGTGAAAACTGACTTAACTGAATACAAAGGTCATAGATTTTGATTCAAGTTAAAATATGCAAGGCAAAGCCTAAGACAAAACAGGAAATTGCACGGGTGCATGCCACAACAGTTCAGGCATGCCTACTGAACACCAGGAATGTATAACTTGAGAGAGAGTACCAGCATGTTCGTTCGAAGATAAGCATGCAGGGAGTCCTATTTGGTAGGTGTTTGCGCCTCATTCTGGCCTAGCTGATTATCTCATACACGTGACAAACGTAGCCATCTTAGTCCACAACTCGCAGGTGTGTAAAAGCCACAGCATATTTACAAGCAAACACTGCAACTGTTCTCCAGGCTGGAAGTTGAATATGAGTAACATTTAGCCTTCACTTGGATAGAACCCCCGCCCCGGCAGTACAACCATTACACTAGCCGCATCACTTCTTCTGAAATAATGAGCTACTACTTCACCAGTGGTTCAGCAACTCATATCTAAAGCTATTTTGCTGTGCTTGCCCCTATATCTTGCTACATCATATTTCTAGCAGCTCTAATGGCATGAAAGCTTGTTTTTTCACGAGTGCCGTGTCATATAGACCAGAAACTCCCAGGCTGTGCAGTGTCCTATTCTGCGAGGTGTCAGCAACATCAGTTCTTTTCCTGCCTTTCCTGCCCGCTGGACATAAAATTGCGTTTACGAGACAAAAGCCCCCTAGTACTACTTTCTACTCCACAGCCTTACAATCATCTATCTCCTGTAACTAAATATCAAAACACACCCTCAAGTTCCATCCCTTATTCCATGTCAGCATAGGATGAGAGGTGTTTGGAGAGACGCTGAGTTGGTGGACCCCAACACGCACAACAACAAACTGGTCACCTATCATTCTTGGTTTGTCATCCCTTTTTCTATAAATGAGCGTACGCCGATTAATGTACCACGATATCTCCATCTTGATCAATCCAAACATGTTATGCGCAATATAAGCAGGTTCCGCTTGCGTGCGCTTACTTTGAAAGTTGAGGCAGCAGCGTGGCTTGAAGATGGTTCTTGCGTATGTGACCAATGTTCTGGTGAAGATGAACATGTTCAGAACGAGGTGCATGCTCTTTTATTTTGCCAAGACCTTCGAGTTTGTGAGCTGAGGAAACATTTTTCCTTTCTGTCTACACCTTTTTTTGAGGACTTTTTCAGCAGCCCAACCCTTTTTGCTGCAACAAATCAACAACCAACTTGTTCATGATTTCCTTTCTCAGCAGAACAATAGATTTTTTCTTTTTCTTTCTGAGCTTATGGATTTATTTGTGGCTGGCCGAGACCAGTCAGCAGCCGATCAGCCAAACTACCTGGCTGAAGGTCACCCCCCATTGTAACCATTGTAACCATTGTGTGGGAATGACAGTGTTACATTACCTGCGTTTTAAAATCTTTGCTCTGGCGAAGCACCTTGCAATGAATAACGATGGTCATCAGAATTCAAAGATCAAAGCGATAATCAGGAAAAGTCACAAACAAAGAAGCGAGTACCTTCTTTTCAGTACTTATATAACAAATGCAAAATTTGCAACAACAGTCACAGTTGCAGCAAAATAGTAAAATGAATTATAGTTACGTGAATTACTAATACAATTATCTAAAGGCACTACAAGCGGCATGATGATGTGACCCGCATAAGTAAAAAGAAGACGAAAGACAAAGCGAAAGGGATATATCGATTGATCTTTGTCCACAAAAATTGCACCTGCACAGCAAGCGAGATAAAAGGGGAGGCTATGGAGCTTGCGCACCACAGTAAGACTTGAAAAAAACGCAGGCAGTCCTTTCCACAGCTCGCAGCATTTAAAGGAAAAGAATGCAAAACAATGCACGCAACTTCAACCAGAGCCACTGCCACCGTTGATTTTACTCAGTACGCTTCGGTAGTCGATACCGATCGCTTTGGGAATGGGTAAAAAAAGCGCCATAGGGAATCCCAGGAGAGAAAGCAGCACCTGCAGGGGGAAAGTGGAAATGTGCATTTTTGGGTCTGTTTGAAGATTTAGGTGGCGCACTGCTTTTTTAAACTATGAACAGCTGAGGAATAAAGGCAGGAAAGGATGTTTATAGAAAAAAAGGGCAGCAAGCGGTCCATATAACCCCACACATTATTAAGAACAAGGAGCCATTCAAAGGGAACAGGCATTATAAGACTCATCCACCAAGGTGAATGAGTGCAGATAAAAAAGTTTATGAGTGCAGATAATAGGCTAATAATGTAGATAAAGGGTGCAGAAAGGTTAATGAAACAAAAAGATAAAAGGTGAATGCGTGCAGATGAAAAGAGTTGCTTATTTGGCCTGTGCATTGTATTGCTTGCAGTGATCTGTACAACACTCTGTGCTGATGTCGTTTTGCTTTTCAATGCAATTCCATGCAGATGGATTTGACTAAACGAGTTTCCCTGAGGTAGCTCTCAGAATGAAAGCAACTTCTATAGAGGCACCGACCTTCAACTCCCCCCCCTCAATCCGCCCATTTCTGTCCACGTCGATGAAACCAAGCAGTGCTTCTGCAAGAACCTGCATATAGGAAGAACAAAAGGGTCTTACGCATTTTTTGTGTCGCTTTTTTTGCCGTGTTTAATTCCTACCTATTTCCGCAGGTACCTGCAAGAAGGGAGAACAAAAGGGTCTTAGACAAACATGTGGTGTCGCTTTCTTTGCTAAGAGGTCGAACTCCTATCTATTCCTGCAAGTGCCCGCAAGCAACGAGAACATCATCTTACTTTGGCTGTGTACAAACCTAGCTTTACAGAGCAACCGTACAGACTTTATATCACCGCGCAAAAATATCGTTTTTTGCCCTGCGGGTTGCGCACGAAAAATATCTATTTACTTTGGGGGTGCAGGATTGAAAAACGGGGATTTTTGGCGTATTTTGGAGCCTGTCAGGCTAAAATCCCTGTGCGGGGTTGGTGTAAATTAAATATTTCCAGGGTGCGGGGTTGATGCGGGAGTGTGAAACTAAAATATTTTTTTGGGGCTGCGGACTGAACCCAAGTCTGTACAGAATATGGAAAGGACCAACAAGAAACCGGTGCCGCTTTTTACGCTAGATGTTCACCTCTTTCCAGGGATGTGTCATACGGTCATTTGGGACGTTCAACACGGTGAAATACGCTTTACATACGGTACGGCGTATTTTATGAATGCGCCGTATGACACATCCCTGCCTCTTGCCTATCTCTGCAGGCGTGTTGTGCGTCACTTGTGCAGCACAAGGTACCACACACACACACACACACACACACACACACACACACACACACACACACACACTCACACACACACACACACACACACATACGAACTGCTGTGTCTTTTTTGGTCGGCTCTGGCTAGTATAGCACTGGTCGAGGATAGCACTAAGCGTACTCTGAACATCAAACCAATAAAAAATATAGTATATATAGTTACTTGCATAAAACGGTCAGCCATGTAGTTGTTGCCATTGTATATTTGCGGAAATGTATGCTCTGTCATTACACACAAAGCATCGAAAGCATAGAGCACATCATAGAGCATAGGGCACGGCATAGGGCATAGGGCATAGGGCACGGCATAGGGCATAGGGCATAGGGCATAGGGCACAGCATAGGGCATAGGGCACAGCATAGGCCACAGCATCGAAAGCATAGGGCACCTGACACAAATGCATTCCAAAGCAAGGCTGGATCAACGGCCACTTTCAGCTGCAATGACAACGCACTCCAGATGAATGACAACAGAGCATGTGTGTGTGTGTGTGTCAACAGAGCGTGTGCTTCCGAACAAGACACCTCACACGTAACATGCACTTTAAGTGTCTGGTATTGGTATTTAACAACTCAATCCCTGGCTCTGTTCAGTGCGTGGGCTTCAGGACAAGACACCTCACATGGAACATGCACTTTAAGTGTCTGTACAGCCTCGCTTCAATTGATATTTAACAACTCAATCCCTGGTTCCGTTGCAGCACTCACTTCAATTGGCACTACAACCGCACTTTAGGTCAGGCCAGCCATCCCTGTGAGAGATCTTGCCCCAAAGCAGAAAAGTACTTTTAAGTGTGTAGGAACCTTGATTCGATACATCTAAGCACCCCTGCACACTCAGTTTGTGGCGGGAGGTGCCCAGGTGGGCAGGGTGAAAATGGGTGGAAATCCCTGCTAGAAAATAAAGCTCCTCCCCATTAACATTGACTTACCAGGGGAAACTACTAGAAACCAAGAATTTGGGCGGGATGCATGCATTGCAAAGCTGGTTTTTGCTATGAGCAGTGTATAATAAAAGCTTTAAAATGTGAAAGCTTATGCTCTGAAGTTCCTCCTGAGGTGAGCCTGTCAACATTTTGAGGCTTTCTGGCAACGAATTTATCTGGTCAGGTCGAATTTGTAGCTAGATAGCTGAGCACAGATCGTTGTTATTTTATAATCTCAGCTGTTGGTGCCCACCACAGCCCATCTCGAGCAATCTGACCATATTACTTGACAGGGCGTGCCTTGAGAGCATACTGAAGGGCTCCCGACACTCAGGTGATGGCCAGAAAGCGTGTTTCCAGGGTTTCCAGAAATGCACCATTTTTGCCCAGCAAACAGGCCCTCGCACCAAGTCCTTCAGGGGCAAATTTTCAACCACCCCTTTTTTTGCTTTGCTGGGTATGGTTTGACCCTAAACGCATCTTGGAATAAATGAATTGGTGAAATTTGGACCTAAACCCGCATTTCTACAGCCATGCCACCTTTCTGGCAGGGATTTTGGCACAAATCCAGCCCCCCACTCACATCCTTGACCCCAAACTCATTAATTTGTATGCAGAAGTGTTACATTTATGTATAGGAACCATTGGGTGACCTCAGATGTACAATTCAGGAAAGGGGCATAAATTCCCCCTTTTCGGGTGGGGCTTGGCTGACCTGGCTTGAAGTGAGGAAAAATCAGTAAAAAAAAAAGTGCATCACGGTGTTCTAACAAAGCTCTAAACGACGCAAACCCATCAAAAAAACAAAAAAATCATCAAAAACCCACCAAAAAAACCCATCAAAAAACCCATCCCATCACCCAGAGTGCCATCACAACCTCTTCACCAGGCTCTGTCACAGCATGTTTTACATACGCAGCCTAGCAGTCGCGCGTTTTGACTGATGGCTTACTCTGTAAATTCGGTAAACAGTCAATTATGTAAACTCTGTCACAGCACCTACCCCGGGTTTGGTTTCAACTCTGCTTGTTACAATTTTCAGGTACAGGGCGAGAAACTCGTTGCGTGATAGACTGCCCGACCTGAGGTAGTGAGGAGTAAACAGTCGCCTGAGTAATGAGATACGCCACCCACACAGGCTGATCGGCCCTGAGATGGCTGAAACGGTCAACAGTGGTGGCCACATGTTTCTTTATTTGTAACTGAGTAATGGATAGTGGCCTGCAGAATAAACTCCACGTCACCTACATGAAGACTGCAGCACTTAGTCTGATGGTTCCTAGGCAACGGGCATTAGCATGCACTCTTTCTTTTTGGGGGGGCAATGCAACAGCCGAGGACCAAAAAAGCAACACCACCAATATAAGGCACACCGCCAATATAAGGCAGGATTATATTATGTTTCAAGCAGCACAAGTAACAGGCAACAGCACGCACAAGGAGGTGTTTGCTCTCCTGAACAGAAAACATCGATTTTTAAACAGGTTGACTGTGAAACAGAATGGGTACGGGAGTGTATGCAACATTTGGGTCGCAGTTAGGATTTAAGTGGGCGCAAACCCACTTGTCTGAATCGACCTGCTTAAACTTGTCTTCCAAATCCGATGGCGTGTGGAGTTGAAGTGGGCGCAAACTCACTTGTCTGAATCGACCTGCTTAAACTTGTCTTCCAACTCCGATGGCGTGTGGTGTGATGGAGTGACATTGAACAGAGTCAATGCAACTTGTCTGAGCTCCGGCCTGAGATGAACAAATTCATACAGAAACTGGTATTGGATATATCAGGTATTGGATGTTATTAGGCCTGAAAACTTCTATTTTTAGCTCCTGCCTGAGACCATTTGGCGCACAACTGGTAGTGGATGTCGCTAGCCCTAACAATTTCTGTTTTGAGCTCCTTCCTGAGAGCATTTCGGTTCAGAAACTGGTGTTGATGTTTTGGCCCTAACAATATCTGATCCAAGCTCCTGCACAGAAACTGGTAGTGGATTTTGCTGTCCCTGGCAACATCTTTGTTTAGCCCTGGCCAATGCCTATACGGAGAAAGGAAGGGGTTTTCAGTGTTTCCTGACTACTCCTATTTCAAGCTCCTACCAGAGAGCATATTGGTATAGAAATTGGTATTGGATATTATGACTTATTAGGCCTGAAAACAATTTTTTTAGCCCCGGCCAACGAACAAATTGAGAAAGAGTGCTTTTCAGTGTTGGACCTGACAACTCCTTTTTAAGCTCCTGCCAGAGAGCATACCGATATATGAATTGGTTTTATATATTACCTAGACATGGATACATCGATGACAAGTCCATGCCTGAGAGCTCATCAAATAGGAGCTGATTCTAGATGTTGGCCCTGACAAATGCCATTGTGTGAAGGTAGGGTTGGCCAGAACCATTTACCTATATACGGTGTAAATACAGTTTCTTTGGCCGGGAAATCACCAGATATACGATCATATACGGTGCATATTTACGGTTCTGGCCAACCCTATAAATAGGTAATAGCAGTCATCCTGCAGTTCTGAGTTGGAGCTGAGCTGCAGGCTCAGGAAATTGAGAGCTGCTCTCCTGCTAAGAGCCTCTCGAAAGCCCCCCTTCCCTCACCCCCACCTAGGGTTAGCCAGAACCGTGTAAATGCACTGAATATGGCCGTACATCTGGTGATTTCCCTGCCAAAAATACCGCACATACACCGTATGTAGGTACACGGTTCTGGCCAACCCTACCCCCAACCACAACTCGCACCTACCTAGACCCATGCCATATGCATATCTTCAGTCCAATCAGTGTGAATGTCCTGCTTTGTAGTTTGTAGCTCTTCATAACTCCGAATTTCACAATGCGCGACCTTACACTTGTCACTTTGTGCAACGTGAAATGTGGCAAGTGTTGCAAAGCGTATGTGCGTATTTGCATACATTAATATTCACAAATTTGACTGCAGCATCTCTGTTTCACTTATACGCTACCACATTGCGAACGCGGCACAAGTGGGTTTGGCCAGGACCATAAATTTATACGTATGTACGGTGTACATACGGTACAGTGTACATACGGTACAGTGTACATATGGTACAGTATACATTCAGTGTACAGTGTACATATGGTACAGTGTACATTCAGTATACATATGGTACAGTGTACATACGGTACAGTGTACATATGGTACAGTATACATTCAGTGTACAGTGCACATATGGTACAGTGTACATTCAGTGTACAGTGTACATATGGTACAGTGTACATACGGTACAGTGTACATATGGTAGTGTACATTCAGTATACATACGGTACAGTGTACATATGGTACAGTATACATTCAGTGTACAGTGTACATATGGTACAGTGTACATTCCGTGTACAGTGTACATATGGTACAGTGTACATATGGTACAGTGTACATACGTACGTGTACATACGGTACAGTGTACATACGTACGTGTACATACGGTACAGTGTACATATGGTACATACATACATTGCACATACGGTGTACATATGGTAGTGTACATTCAGTGTACACACGGTACAGTGTACATACGGTACAGTGTACACACGGTACAGTGTACATACATACGGTGTACATATGGTACAGTGCACATACGTACGTGTACATACGGTACAGTGTACATATGGTACATACATACATTGCACATACGGTGTACATATGGTAGTGTACATTCAGTGTACACACGGTACAGTGTACATATGGTACAGTGTACATACATATGTACATATGGTACAGTGCACATACGTACGTGTACATACATACGGTGTACACACGGTACAGTGTACATATGGTACAGTGCACATACAGTATACATACGGTGTACATACGTTATAGTGTACATACGTACGTATACATACGGTGAGTTTGCATACGTACGTGTACATACGGTACTTCGTACGGGAAATTTACCATACTTCGTTCATACACAGGCTTAGCCAAAACCGTACATTTGCACCGTATATGACCGTATGTATGGTAATTTCCCTCCTACAAATACCGTATGTACACCGTATATACCTATAAATGTATGGTCCTGGCCAACCCTAGTCATATACGGTGTGTGTGTGTGTGCACGGTTCTGGCCAACCCTAGTCATATACGGTGTGTGTGTTGTGTGTGTGTGTGTGTGTGTGTGCAGTTCTGGCCAACCCTAGTCATAAACGGTGTGTGTGTGCACGGTTCTGGCCAACCCTGGGTACAAGCGATTAGCAATATGACAGGGAGAACAAAAATTGCTTGTAACGATCAAATTCATGAGGAAGGTAACAACCACTTTCAAAAGAATACCCTCACATCGGCCAAGGCCTAACAATTTCCCTCTCCCCCTTCCCTTGCATCCGAGTGGGCTACAGGAAAGAGAGGGGAGTGGCCGGTAAGGTAGGGATCGGGATATAGGTAGGGTTGGCCTGAACCATATATATATACAGTGTATGCACGGTATTTTTGGCAGGGAAATCACCAAATATATTTATGGTCATACACGGTGCATAGATACGGTTCTGGCCAACCCTAGACACAGGTAAGGAATGCTTTACGTTATTGAAAGCGTTGCCTGACTTACTTTTAGCTTGTAGGGTCGGCCAGAATCCCGTATATTATAACCATGGTGTATGTACTAGTATTTTTGGTGATTTCCCTGCCTACACTTCGTGTGTACACCGTGTATAAACGCTCCCTATACGCTGCCTATATATTCAGTGTCATTTCCCAGCCTACATTCCGTAAATGCACTGTGATATACGGTTCTGGCCAACCCTATTGATATTGCATCTACGTTTGTACATTTGTTTACAGGTTACAGGTCCGTTTTCCGTTTTGGAATTTATACATCTACTGAATTGCATTTATACACCTACCAATATTGCATCTACGTTTGCACATCTGTTTACAGCTGACAGGTCCGTCTTGGCATGGCCAATGTACGGAAAAAAAAGAGCAATAAGGATAACGCAGTGCGCACTGTAATATTGTTCCTATTAGGGTGTCCAAGTTGAAAGAGACATCCATAAAAAGATAACGCAGTGTGCAGCTTGCAAATAAGCTGGCGGTACAGGGAAGAAAAGAAAGGGGTGAGTGAGGGAAGTGTGGGAGGGGGAAGTGGGATAACGCCTGTTTGCTTGCCCAAGGAAGTGGGTTAACGCGTGTGCTTGCCAATGGTGTGTAAGACCTCCGATATATACTTCAACGACGCCAGTACAAGGAAGCGGGGTAACGCCAGTAGAAGTAAAGGGGGAGGAGGGGGATAATGCAGTGTGCTGCTTGCAAATGTGTAGGGTTGGCCAGAGCCATATATATACGGTGTACATACGGTAATTTTGGCAGGGAAATCACCAAATATACGGTCATATACGGTGTATATATATGGTTCTGGCCAACCCTACAAATGTGCTGCCAGTACAGGCAAAAGGGGGAGGGAGGGAAGTATGGGAGGGGGAACATTTCAACAGGAGGAGGGACTGAGATACATTGTAGGTACTAATGAAGCTTGAGGCAGTTAAATTTAGAGTTGCCGTTCGTGTACTTGGGTTTCTAAGTCTCTCTGGCCTAGATGGCAGTGGCTGCATGAGAAATGCTATACACATTAATGTATAAGTGTATAAGAGTCCTTGCTAATACCTATTATACCGTAAACATGTGTGTTTCTGTCGCTTGCAGCTCTCACCCGTTTAAGATCTCCACCGTTTCTTGGAGAGAGAGCTCGTCCTTTTTCCCCTCCCTTCCAGTGGCATATTTACCCCAGGCATTCTGCGATGCAATTAAATGTTGTACAGTGGTGTGTTTAATACAACATGTGCAAGTCTTCATCAAGCAATGAGCAGCTTCTTTGTTTTGGTTTAACATGCGCAGCAGCAAGGGCGTGGGATTACAGTCACGCTCAATCACCTTTTAATGACACACCTGTGCTTGAAAGAGGACCGCGGTAATTTCCTGCGTGCAAAGGGCACTGAAAGTTTGGGTGTGCAGAGTTTCTGCGTCGCGGGTGTGCACCCGCTGCCTCTCTCAATCTCACACCTTGACGGAAAGGCCCTTCTTGTGCCCCTCTTTCCCATCAGGTTGTGCTCTCAATCTTGAAACTCTGGTGTATGATGGGCGAGTCACAACTTTTTCCTTGCGCAGACGCGCTTGCTGTGATGTGCCACAGGCTGAACATAGTGGTTCCTGTGAGCTGTGAGAAACCTTCAGGACATGAGGGACTGTGACGTGAGGGATGCTGGGACCAGCAGAACCGTAAAACCTATTTCGCGGGCAGTTAACTCCACAAATCATCTCAATACAATTTAAAAAATAGGCATATGTTAAAAATACCAGAAGAAGCAAATCATTCAGGGAACTGCGAGCAACATTAACAACAATAAAACATGAAAGGTATGACGACGAATTGGCACGATAACTTCACTTTTATATTATTCAAACAGGCGCTTGCATGCGCATACTTAGAGAGTGGAGGCAGCAGCGTGGCTAGATGAAGCATGTATGTGCCCTGGTGGACGATAAACGACTAGAACGAGGTGCACACTCTTTGATTTCCCCCCAAGATCATTGGTCTGACACCAGAATGGTTCTGAATGCTTGTTTGTCTTTTTAGTTGTCAACAGCACCGACAGCAGCCATCAGCATCTCGTGCCCGGCCGGCTCCGACCCAAAGATCTCAGCGTTCTTCAACGTGACATTCACCTCAAGGTAAAGTACTGTGAGGACACTAACAGCGCATGCTTTAAAAGCCTCTTCTCGTCCTGACGCCATACATCCTAATTCTACCTAGCACTGTGTGCTCCTCTCGCGTAATAACCCGCAAACGAAACTTTCAACAGCTTGCTGAAGACAAGATATTGAATCCAAACCAGTGGGAGGTTCACCTGTTTGAGTTTAAATTGTGTGAAGACACTAGGCCCGATCCCCAACTCCAAAAAGCAAAAGCACAGCACAGCATGCTTATTGCCAACCTAAATAGACAAAAATGTATAAGGAAGTCAAGCTTCACGTGATCCTCGTTGGATCTACGGGGACTATCTACAAAGACCACACAGACAAACCTCTGGCAGACCTACCATAAGATTAAAAAACTGACACACAAACTGAATGAACACTCCATCAGACATGCATCTGCACTCATAAAAATAAGGTATGCACTGCAATAGAACACAAGCAACAACAGTCATGGATTGGGTCCGGGTGCAATGGCACACAACCCCCCTGACCCACACTAATTTCTTTTTAATTGTTTGCCTGGTGCGGGCACCTATGTGTCCCCCTCCCTTAATCATGCTGGCTGTGTCATCACTACCAGCGGAGTCTTTTCTGTTTTTTTTTTGAGGACACTCGACCGCAGGACCAGTTGAGCGCCACGCAGGAACAGCATAAAGGCCTCTGCTCTACCCTTCAAGCAAGGATCCTCCGTTATTTTCCACACCATCCTTTTGGGAGTGAGTGGCACCATCTACAACAATCACACGCTAGCCTTTAAAGGAGCTGGATCTTGATTATCAAAGAGTTAAGAAACTTGCTTCCAAGCTTCTTGTTCATTCTGTCAGTTACGCTGCTAAACTTGTCCATATCAGACGTGCCCTTTCCAGCACTAATATTAACTCTCATTAGGGAGTTCTGAGAGTGGTCCTAGAGGTTCTCCTTTTTCTATCCCCTCCTACTTGTACAAGGATTTAGACAAACAAGTTTTGAGGAATTTCAGCAGGTTCAGATTGCGTGCACACCATTTGAAAGTGGAGTCTTGCAAATGGCATGGTGGTTCTAGCATTTGTGATAAATGTGAGTGTGGAGAAGTTCAAGATGAGAAGCATGTGCTTTTCTTTTGCAAGTGTGCTGAAGTGTGCGAGCTGCGCATGAGA
>Ga0307945_1003135_pt1 | contig 13399 bp, 15 predicted proteins | sample OrgLakmetagen228_FD_201818 | JGI IMG/M metagenome (GOLD analysis project Ga0307945, IMG submission 201818) | Saline water microbial communities from Organic Lake, Antarctica - #228 | ecosystem: Environmental > Aquatic > Non-marine Saline and Alkaline > Saline | place: Antarctica: Organic Lake...
CAGGCTGCGACGGTGGTGATGGTGATGGACATCAGGATGCCCTGCAAAGTGCGCAAGGTGGTAAAGGAATTTTGAAAGGGCCAGGCAGAGGGCTGTTTTGCAGGCTGCGACGGTGGTGAAGGTGATGGACATCAGGATGCCCTGCAAAGTGCGCAAGGTGGTAAAAGAATTTTGAAAGGGCCAGGCAGAGGGCTGTTTTGCAGGCTGCGACGGTGGTGATGGTGATGGACATCAGGATGCCCTGCAAAGTGCGCAAGGTGGTAAAGGAATTTTGAAAGGGCCAGGCAGAGGGCTGTTTTGCAGGCTGCGACGGTGGTGATGGTGATGGACGTCAGGATGCCCTGCAAGGTGCACAGGGTGGAAAGAAACCTGTAAGCAAAGTGCAGCAGGCTTCTATTGAGTAGGGGGATGTGTCTGTAAGCAAAGTGCAGCAGTGGGACGGAGCACACACTCATACTTATGAAAGCGTTTTATGACGGTGATGGTAATGACCTGCAACTTCCAAGCGAGATTGATAGCATGTATGGTTGATTGAGAGAGGGGGGTGCATGTGCTCAGCGCCTCAAACCCGCTTGGAGGGGTTGATTGCATCGTTATCGAATAGCTGGGATGGTAGCCCTTGTGTACCTTACAGAAAGACTAGCAGTCGCACGTTTTGACTGATGGCTTAACCTGTAAAACTGTAAACCTGTACCTTACAGAAAGCCACCATGCCCTTTATACAACTTATTTGATACGATACTCACGCTCTCCAAGCGGGGGGGGCTACTGAATATAGCTATGTACACCACCACACATTCTTAGGGTTGGCCAGAACCGTATATATACGTATATATACACCGTATATTTGGTGATTTCCAAGCCAAAAATACCGTAGGTACACCGTATATATATGGTTCTGGCCAACCCTACACATTCTCATAGCTAGCCAGTAATGGGCCACACGCTGGGGTGCGACAATGAAATATTTTTAGGGTGGGCCAGAACAGGCCAGAACCATATATTTATACGTATATATAGTGTTGGCCAGAACCATACATTTATAGGTACATACGGTGTACATACGGTATTTTAGCAGGGAAATCACCATACATACGGTCATATGCGGTGCAGATATACGGTTCTGGCCAACCCTACGTACATACAGTGTACATACGGTATTTTTAGCAGGGAAATTACCATACATACGGTCATATACGGTGTGAATATACGGTCCTGGCCAACCCTAAATATTTTGCATGTCGGGGAAGAGAGCGGCTTGAAAGTAACGAGGTGTGCAGGCAAAGCTCCACTCTCAGGATCAGCGCAAGATTATTGAATACCGCACCTTACCATACTCATACTGGGTAAATAACGTTTTTTGCCCTGCGGCGTGATATCGTATCGTAACTATATAATTATTCAGAGGCTCCAGGGTTTCCAAGGTTTGGCAAAAATAAAGTTTGGTGGCACACACGCATACTTGTACGGGCACTGGCGGGGCTAAATGCCCACCGGGGTTGGTGCAGGGAAGGCTAAAATATATACTTACAGGTTCCGGGGATTCCGGGGTTACCTTTATTATTTCTGAAATTTGGGCACCGGGGAGAGTGCGGTAAGGTACGGTAGTCTGCCACCACACACCTCAAACACCACACATGCTTAGGGTTGGATAGGCCAGAAACATACATATGCACCGTACATGACCGTATATTTGGTGATTTCCCTGCCAAAAATAACGTATACACACCGTAGATATATGGTTCTGGCCAACCCTACTTATACGAGAGGCCTGCTCAGCTCTAGAAAGCGTGTGTGTGTGTGCGTGTGTGTGTGTGTGTATATCTGTGTATGCGTGTGAGTGCATGAGTGCGTATGTGGATGTATGTATGTATGTATGTGTGTATGTGTGCGCACGTGTATGTGGGTGTGAGAGTGTGTGAGAGTGCGTGTGTGTGTGTGCGCGTGTGTGTGAGAGTGTGTGCGCGCATGAGTGTGTGTGTGTGTTTGCATGTTTGTATGTGCATGCACAAATGCACGGTTGTGCGAGCATGTGGGCATGCATGCATATGCAGAAGTGTGTATGGATGCCTTTGGACATTATTGCGCATATGTGCTTACAAAATTGTGCGTGTCGTGTGTGTATGTGTTGCGTGCATGCGTGTTTTATGCATGCGTGCAATTTGTGTGTGGCGAGCGTGCGTGTTACGTGTGTGTGTGTGTGTGTGTGTTTGTGTGTGTGTGTGTGTGTGTGTGTGTGTGTGTGTGTGTGCGTGCGTGTTGTGTGCGTGCATGTTGCGTGCATGTGTGTGTGTGTTGATGTGCGTGCGTGCGTGCGTGTGTATGTGTGTATGTGTGTGTTGCGTCCGTGTGTTGCATGTGTGTGCACATGCGCATTGCGTACATGCGTATACGTGTGTGTGTGTGTGTTTTGCGTGCGTGTTGTGTGCGAACGTGCATGTTGCGTGTGTTTGTGTGTGTGTATGTGTGTGTTGCGTGCATTGTGTGTTGCGTGCCTGTTGCGTGCGTGCATGTGTGTGTGTGTGTGTGTGTGTGTGTGTGTGTCTCTCTATTTTGACCAGCTTGAGATTGAATCAGCTTGCACCCACGCACCACCATGTCGTTCATGTAGGCAGCCCCAAAAAGGAAGTTAAGGTTGCAGGCCAGCATGACAATCTCGGTGGTGAGCAGCATCACGATGAGGTTCCGCCTGAACACAACCGCGCCGATGAGGCCGGACCAGAACATAATGTCCGTGGCGATGAGGTACGCGTTTCCCAGGTGCTGCCCCGTGTCGCCGTATGACCGGGTCTGCAGCTGCTGGCCAAAAAGGGAGGGGCGAGCACACATTTGCTGCTTGTGCTGGGGAAGGAGGAGAGAGTGCTGCAGGCTCAACCCGGCAGGTCCTTGAGGCTTGCTGGCTGCTGCTGCTGCTGCCAGAGAGCTCATGGCTGCCTTGGGGGAGGAAGCCATTGGGGGAAAGAGGGAGAAATGGGAAACGCTGCTCCCACCCAACATCGCCCCTCTCGCTCCGAGCAGGGAAGCGCAGCTACTCCTGTTGGGCTGCTGCTGCTGCTGCTGCTGCTGCTTTTCACTGTCATTGCTGCAGGTGCTAGAAGTGTGCAGGCCTAGATGGTGGGGCGTCCACGTAAATGGTGGCGTGTAAAAGCCTGTGTGTAAGCGTGTACAAAGCCTGATAAAATGAGACACAAGACAGTACATCTGCTCTCTCTGCTGCGTACATCCCCCAGGAATCAGAAGCCATACGCATAGCAATGCGGACATGTGATTGACAAAACACGTAAGCGTTGGAGGCGCTGTGTTTGCATCAATCCCCGCACCATTGCTGCTCCCCGCTCCTTGGGCTCCTGCACCACTCAGCTTCAAGACGGCAGGCTCAGCAGCTGCTACCTGGGCTGTGTACTGCTGCAAGCTTTGGCCCAGCAATGCACGCCTGAGTGCCTGCATCCTAGATGCACTTTATGGTTTCTAACTTATATTATTATAACAATACAAGAAATTATTGATTGAGTACAAATGCTTGTCAAGCCGTGCCCCCTGCCTTCGCCCAAGCATGCTCCAATCACAAGGGGTCACAGGATGGTGGGGAGAATACAACGGGTACCAGAGACCCGTGCTCTCCCTCCCGAGCACGAGTACGGAAAGGGAAATCAACTGAAAGGTAACAGTCCTTGGCAACTGCGTTCGTGCAGAGACAAGCACCCGCTCCAACATTTCAATCATAAAACTTCCTTACATTCACATGCACACGCACAATGCGCACACGCACAATGCGCACAATGAGCACAATGAGCACAATGCGCACAATGCGCACACGCACAATGCGCACAATGCGCACAATGCGCACAGTGAGTACGTACGCAGCCAACCAGACGCTTATCCAAAATGTTAAATGTGGTACGCCAATCATCGTTGTGTGCAGAGAAACAGTCTCCCATCCAGAAAAATGGTACAGAAGACAGTTTTCCAGGGAAGCAGTGGGCTGGGGACACGTGGAAGAGTTTTTCGGGGCAGCAACGGTGAGAAATTATAACTCGCATGTTGTTTCCAGGTATCTCTCGTGGGAAGGGGTTGGCATATTTTGCTTGCTATACAATTCCATGGTTATCAATGCACGGCTCAAAGCACAGCATGGCCAGCACAATTTGAAGAAGCAACAAGCAGTGCAGAGTGCAGAGGAGCTCGCACTTTTCCACGTTTATGCACTCCTGCGCGGACCAAAGACTACCTTGACTATGTATATCCAAAGTAAATTGTAAAAGTAATTTTTTCCCATCTCATCACGCAGGGTGTACACGGTCATAGCAGGTGGTGTGCTGCTCATTGTCTTATTTCGGGCTGCGATCTTGCTCGCCATATTATTTGAGCGCGTTGCGGTTCGCCTCGGTGAGTGTTTGAAAAGGTTGTAAGGTCTGAGTGCCACAGCTTAATTGTGTTCAGTGGCGTTAATTTTGTTGAACCATCGTGGTGATGGGTGCTAACTTTTCTTTTCCATTCTTCTGTATTCAGCCATGACAATGGAGGAGGCCGTCATTGCGCTCGTGTTCAAATCAGCAGCTTTGGTGAGCAAGGAAAAAAACTTGCTATTCTGTATTGCATGTTTGAAGTGTTTGGACGAGCAAAAATTAGGGGTCATCAACGGCCTTGTGTTTAAATCTGCAACTGAGCCATAGAATGAACACGGCAGCTTCGACTGTTCAAGTAACAAGAATGCTGCGAGTTTACATGTAGGCAAAAGAAACAAAAATACGTAAGTGGTCAAACCTAATAAGGAATGTGTGATATAAATTATTACATGCGAGTCTCTTGACTCTCTGACAAAGTTTTTTAGGAGGCTCCAGCTCCAGAAAAATAGTGCCGTCTAGCAATAAAATATGGTGGAGGGGCGGTGGCTGGGAAACACTAATTGTAAAATGTAAAACAGAGTGGCATTGCTGCCAGTGTGCATTAGGCAAGCTGCTCACCTTCAGGGTTGTAAATATCTTTGTGTTAGTCCTTAGTAGCCTTCAGGTGTACCTGGAAAGGGGGATTTTGATGTTAAAATGTGGGAACAAGTTTAGCAGTTATCTTGGGTTGGCCAGAACCGCATACGGATATATACGGCGTATATATATACGCTGTATATATACGGCCGTATATATGTTGAAGCCACCGTATCCGTATCCGTATCCGTATCCGTATAAAAGCCAAAAAAAAGGTCTTTTTAAAATGTGAATTGAGCACGTGCGCCCTAAGTTGCTATGTTTAAACTTAGCACCCAGAGGTAGCCCTTGCTCTAAACTTTTGACAGCACCTGAGCTTGAACATAGCAGCTTAGGGCGCACGTGTCTGATTTTCTGCGGCGTGGACCCCACTTTTCACCACAAAATCTTCACAGCAGATCACCCACTCCACCAAATGGCATACTTTCGTGTGGTATGGAGTTGTTGTAATAAACGAATATGATTGCAAAAACAATCAAGTGAAAAGATGAAGTGCGTGGTGATGTGGCTCAACATGTGCTGTTTTCCCATAGAAAGGCCCAGGGTTTGGGCAGTCCTTTGACCCCCGTCAATTTGCGCACACTGTGACTTACATGGATATAAGCACATCCTCGTGCAGCTTACAATATTAGCTTTCATTTAAAGCCAGGATGGTTTCAGTTGGCTCAGTGGGCAGTGAATGGCTGGATTCAGAGTGCAAAAATGCACATTTTCAGGCATTTCCTCAGTCAACCCCCTCTGTAAGTGTATCCAAAGCTTGTGCATACATGTGTCATGGCAGCGTTTGTGCAAGCATAGCACGCAACACGCAATGCACTACAGTTGGCATTAAAGTAACAACGGTTGCAATGGGGGGTGACCTTCAGCCAGGTTTTTTTGCTGATCGGCTGCTGACTGGTCTTGGGCAGCCACGAATACAGAGATTACAGACAAAGCCATCAGTTGGGGTTGCCTTAATGGTTACAATGGGGGGTGACCTTCAGCCAGGTTGTTTGGCTGATCGGCTGCTGACTGGTCTTGGCCAGCCACAAATACAGAGTTTACAGACAAAGCCATCAGTTAAGGTTCCTTTAATGGTTACAATGGGGGGTGCCTTCAGCCAGGTTGTTTGGCTGATCGGCTGCTGACTGGTTTTGGCCAGCCACAAATCCATGAGTCCAGAAAATAGGAAAATGGCACAAAAGTAACTCACATATAAGTAATGCAAACATGCAAACAAACAAGTGACGCACACAGTACACAATTAACCAGGGTTGGCCATAACCATATATATACGGCGCATGTTCAGTATTCTTGGCAGGAAAATCACTAGATATACGGTCATTTACGATGTATATTTACGGTTCTGGTTAACCCTTCAAGCAGCGCGTTACTTTGCTTTCGCATTCAAGCGTTACTTTGCTTTCGCATTCAAGCGTTACTTTGCTTTCGCATTCAAGCCAGATGACTTGACGAAATGAGTTGAATAAGCATTGGTTATAGAAGTGCCAAAATGCTGAAAGTAGCCGATGGTAGGTCTGTACAAAGAGTTGTAGCACAACTCCCCTTGCTAGGCAAGAGCCTAAGCAAAGTAAATGACAGCCGACAACGATACCAGGCATAAGACAAGCTTCTATAATGAAACTTTGCTTTCGCATTCAAGAGAATGCACGCCTGCAATGAATGTGAGGCACTGAGCATGGCACGCCAAAATGCTGTGCATGCGCACAAATCCAGCCAAAACGTATGTGGTCGAGTATATAATGATGCAAGCATGCGTGCTTTTGTGCGTATGTGTGAGCATATTTGTATCTGTGCGTCTGTTCATACGAATGAGCATATTTGTGCTTGTGAGTGTTGGTGCATGTGCGCATGTGTGCGCAGTTGTGGGAGTCAGTGTGTGTGTATGTGTGTGTATGTGTGTGTACTGGTTTACTGTGGCTGACTGTTTCCTCCAATTCTCATTAAAGGAGGTAAGTTAGATCCGCTGTCTGATGTGTGTGTGTGCGTGTGTGTATGTGTGTGTGTGTGTGTGTGCGCGTGTGTGTGTGTGTGTATGCACGTGCTTACTGTGGCTGACTGATTTTTCCCATGCTCATCGCAGGAGACGCGTTTGCTCCGCTGTCTGATGTGTGTTTTTGCGCGCGCGTTTCTGTGTCTGTGTGTGGGGGTGTGGGTGTGGGTGTGCGTGCTTGCTGTGGCTGACTGATTCCTCTTATGCTCATCGCAGGAAACAATTCTGCTCCGCCGCCTGATGTGTGTTAGTACACACGCGTGTCTGTGTGTCTGTGTGTGTGGGTGTGGGTGTGGGTGAGTTGATGTGTGTGTGTGTGTGCTTGCTGTGGCTGACTGATTCCTCCCATGCTCATCGCAGGAGATGATTTCGCTCCGCTGTCTGATGGCCGCTTTGTTTGCCTGGGCTGTGTGAGCAGCATCGTAGTTGACACCAAGGATTGCCAGCCTCTGTACGACGAGGTGTGTGTTTATGTACGTGTGTGCGTGTTCATGTGTGCATTTGTTTGCCCCTGGGCTGTGTGAGCAGCATCGTAGTTGACAACAAGGATTGCCAGCCACTGTACGACGAGGTGTGTGTGTATGTACGTGTGTGCGTGTTCATGTGTGCATTTGTTTGCCCTAGGCTGTGTGAGCAGCATCGTAGTTGACACCAAGGATTGCCAGCCACTGTACGACAAGGTGTGTGTGTATGCACGTGTGTGCGTGTTTATGTGTGCATTTGCTTGCCCCTGGGCTGTGTGAGCAGCATCGTAGTTGACACCAAGGATTGCCAGCCAATGTACGACGAGGTGTGTGTTTATGTACGTGTGTGCGTGTTCATGTGTGCATTCGTTTGTCCCTAGGCTGTGTGAGCAGCATCGTAGTTGACACCAAGGATTGCCAGCCTCTGTACGGCGAGGTGTGTATTTGTGTGTATGTGCGTGTGTGCGTGTGTGTTCATGTTTGTGTATGTATGTGTGTTTGTATGTGCTTATGTGGTATAATATTTCTGTGTATGTGTGGACTAGGTTGATGAAGGTGACACCAAGAGCTTCCAGCCTCTATGATTATTTGTGTGTGTTTGCATGCGTGTGGGTGTGCATGTGTGTGTTGGGGGAGGTGGTGTAGGTGGTATAACCCATAGTATACTTGCATTGTGGGTCTACCGCACCTTCAACACACACATACATTCACACACACATGCATACACATTCACACACACATACACACACATTCACACATACACACACATTCACACACACACACACATACTCACGTATAATGTTACACCTTCCTGAACCATCTAAGCCTACATCATCGATCCCTACATTTTGCCCAGGTGCTGGAATTCTTCCGCAGTGTGGGGATGCCACACCCGGAGCGTGCGCCACTGATCCTGGTGGACACCAAGACCTTAAATGAGTACAGGTGAGTAAGATTTCCAGGAAGCAAAGGGCGCACATACTTACATGCGTACATGCGCACATACTTACATGTGCACATGCGCACATGTGCACATACTTACATGCGCACATGCGCACATGTGCACATACTTACATGCGCACATAGATAGGCCTGATCCTGTTAATTCTGGTGGGCACAAGTACCTTGGACGAATACAGTGGGTGAATTTCTTACAAAGACGCCAGCTCACACGCACATACACATATCCCCCCTTATCCTGCTAGATCTGGCGGACACAAACACACCTCAAATGGATTAAAAGTGGACGTACACACACACGCGCTTACAACGCGCTGTCACACACACACATACACACACGCACACACACGCACACACACGCGCACACACACACACCTACCTACACACACACACGCACACACCCCTACACACACACACACGCACCTACACACACACACCTACCTACACACACACACACACACCTACCTACACACACACACACCTACACACACACACCTACACACACACACATACACACACATGCACACACACACACCTACACACACAAACACACCTACCTACCTACACATACACACACATACACACACATACACACACATACACACACAAGCACACACACACACATACACACACATACACACACACATACACGCACACACACACGCAGTGGGCGTGAGGGCAAGAACTCCGAGGACGGGCCTGCCACACATGTGCGGGGCCTTTGTCTTGCCACTGTCTACACGTCTGTGCCATCCATCGTGCGCACGCCAGGTGATCTTTTTGTGTGTGATCTGAGTGTTTGTGATGTGTGTTTAAACTGACCGCACCTTAATGCCGCCCATCGTGCGCACGCCAGGTGTTGTTTTTGTGTGTGTGATCTGTGTGTGAGAGTGATCTCTGTGTGTGTGTATGTGTGTGTGAGAATAACTGTCGTCACATCTGTGCCACCCATCGTGCGCACGTCAGGTGTTATTTTTGTGTGTGTGATCTGTGTGTGTGAGTGATCTCTGTGTGTATATGTGTGTGTGATAATAACTGTCGTCACATCTGTGCCACACATCGTGTGCACGTCAGGTGTTATTTTTGTGTGTGTGATCTGTGTGTGTGAGTGATCTCTGTGTGTGTATGTGTGTGTGATAATAGTTGTCCTCACATCTGTGCCACCCATCATGCACACGCCAGGTGTTGTTTTTGTGTGTGTGATGTTTTATGTGTGTGATCTCTGTGTGTGTGTGATATGATAAGAACTGTCCTCACATCTGTGCAATCTATCATGCACACGCCAGGTGATGTTTGTGTGTGTGATATGATACAACTGTCCTCACATCTGTGCAGTTCATCATGTGCGCAACAGGAGCAATATATGCTGATGCTTGCAAAGCCCTGTATGATCTAAAAGTATCCATTATTTTCAACCGTTCCAATCTTTGATTGTGTGAAGGACCGCTGTGTGTTTCATCATCACACAATACCAAATATTTGTAACTGCTCCACGCTCTTTCACCCTCACACACACACACACACACACACGCACACTCCCCATAACACCTCTCCACGCACACACAAAAACGCGCACACATGTATGCACACACGCAGGCATACACACAAATACATGCAAACACACACACACACGTGCACACACACACACACACCACACACGCAGGGAGCTTGCTTGGGGTCAGCAGTGTGTCCATGCCTACGACCAAAAACAGGTGCAACGTGTCTGCTGTGCTGGTGCAGTATGGCTTGCCACGCTTACTCACAGGTGCGTGTGTGTTTGTGTGTGTTTGTGTGGGGGTGGGTGGGTGTGGGTGTGGGTATGGGTGTGTGTTTGTGTGGGTGCGAGTGTGGGTGTGGGGCTGGGGCTGGGGCTGGGTGTGAGTGTGTACGCTGAACTCATAGGTGCGTTTTATACTGCATCTCTCTCTCTCTCTCCCTCTCTCTCTCTCTCTCTCTTTCTCTCTCTCTCTCTCTCTCTCTCTCTCTCTCTCTCTCTGTCTGTGTGTGTGTGTATGTGACTTCCTCCTATTTGAAGTCTGCATCCTTGCACACAAAATGATGTGTGCCTGGTCGCTACACTTTCATCATCTCACACAACATGTATGCTTCTAGCCTCACACAACATGTATGCTTCTGGCCTCACACAACATGTATGCCTGGCCTCACACAAGATGTATGCCTGGCCTCACACAACATTTATGCCTGGCCTCACACAACATTTATGCCCGGCCTCACACAACATGTATGCTTCTAGCCTCACACAATATGTATGCTTCTAGCCTCACACAACATGTATGCCTGGCCTCACCCTTTCATCGTCTCAGCCGCAACCAAAATGCGTGGTGCCTTTCAACAATGCAGGCTGCATCCTTGCCCACAAAATGATGTGTGCCTGGCTGCTGCTGCTTCTGCTGCTCCATTGTATCAGCCGCAACCTAATGTGCGGTGCCTTTCAACAATGCAGGCTGCATCCTTGCCCACAAACTCACGTATGCCTGACTGCTGCTGCTGCTGCTGCTGCTCCATTGTCTCAGCCGCAACCTAAATGTGCGGTGCCTTTCAACAACGCGCAGGCTGCATCCTTGCATGCAAAATGATGAGTGCCTGGTTGCTACACTATCGTTGTCTCAGCCGCAACTAAAAGTGTTGCCATGTCTTCCAAGAATGCAGGCTGCATCCTTGCCCACAAATTGATGTGGGCCTGGCTGCTGCTGCTTCTGCTGCTGCTCCATTGTCTCAGCCGCGACCTAAATGTGTGGTGCCTTTCAACAACGCAGGCTGCATCCTTGCCCACAAAATGATGTGTGCCTGGTTGCTTCACTTTCATCCTCTCGGCCACAACCTAATGTGCGGTGCCTTCCAACAACGCGCAGGCTGCATCCTTGCACGCAAGATGATGTGTGCCTGGTTGCTTCACTTTCATCGTCTCAGCCGCAACTATAAGTGCTGCCATGTCTTCCAACAATGCAGGCTGCATCCTTGCCCACGAGATGATGCATGCCTGGTTGCGTATGAAGAACGTGACACGTCTGAATCTGAAGGTGAGGTCTGAATCTGAAAAGGTGAGGTCTGAATCTGAAAAGGTGAGGTCTGAATCTGAAAAAGTGAGGTCTGAATCTGAAAAGGTGAGGTCTGAATCTGAAAAGGTGAGGTCTGAATCTGAAAAGGTGAGGTCTGAATCTGAAAAGGTGAGGTCTGAATCTGAAGGTGAATCTGAAGGTGAATCTGAAGGTGAGGTGATGGTGCGTAGAAGTGGGGGTTTGAGTGTGCATCAAGGGAATGCTTCAATTTGCTGCTCGCACTGGTTTGAAGGAGAGGTGATTGAGGGATTGAAGTCACTTACAAAAGTATTGAAGTCACTTACAAAAGGATTGAAGTCATACGGCTTCCCTTTCTGCACTGCAGGTGGATGAGGGACTGTGCCAGCTCCTGGCCTACGTGTGGCTGGTTCTGTTGGCTTCCTTTTCTTCACCACATAGGCTGGTTCTGCTGGCTTCCTATTCTGCACTGCAGGTGGAAGAGGGCCTATGCCAGCTCCTGGCCTACGTGTGGCTGGATCTGTTGTCTTCCTATTCTTCACCACATATGGCTGGATCTGCTGTCTTCCTATTCTGCACTGCATGAGGAAGAGGGACTGTGCCAGCTCCTGGTCTATGTGTGGCTGGATCTGCTGGCTTCCTTTTTTTCACTACATATGGCTGGATTTGTCGACTTCCTATTTTGCACTGCAGGTGGAAGAGGGCATATGCCAGCTCCTGGCCTACGTGTGGCTGGATCTGTTGGCTTCCTATTCTTCACTACTTATGGCTGGTTTTGTTGGCTTCCTATTTTGCACTGCAGGTGGAAGAGGGACTGTGCCAGCTCCTGGCCTACGTGTGGCTGGTTCTGTCGGCTTCCTATTCTTCAACACATATGGCTGGATTTGTCGCCTTCCTATTTTGCACTGCAGGTGGAAGAGGGACTGTGCCAGCTCCTGGCCTATGTGTGGCTGGATCTGTCGGCTTCCTTTTCTTCACCACATATGGCTGGATCTGTTGGCTTCCTTTTCTGCACCACATATGGCTGGATCTGTTGGCTTCCTATTCTTCACCACATATGGCTGGTTCTGCTGGCTTCCTGTTCTGCACTGCAGGTGGAAGAGGGACTGTGCCAGCTCTTGGCCTACGTGTGGCTGGATCGAGAGCACGCAAAGCTTGGCAGGGATGCAATGCACCAGCGCCAAGCGTCCTTCTTTTCGTACCAGATCCGGACGGTGAGTGCTTTGCTACCCCTCCGCCGCCATTCTCCTCTGTCTGTAATTAGGCGGCCATGATATATATATTATATGGGCGTCGCGTGATGCTGCGTTTTTTGTGTGTATTTTGCTTGTTGTATGTGTACATGCTGTGTCATCAGGACGGAGTGCACCATGTACCAGCGTCAAGCGTCCTTCTTTTCAGATCAGATCCAGACAGTGAATGCTTGTGAGGTAAATGTATAAAGAAACTTACATTGAAAAAACGGGTCTTCCTTGTGCTTACATGCCGTGTCAGAAAGACAGTGTACCCGCGTCGCGCCTGCTTCTTATTGTACCAATTGCCTTGAGTGTGCCTGCACTGTTTTCTTACTTACTACATACTAAATCTAGGCTTCTTTTACAGCAGGAAACGAATGCAGTGCAGCAAAACACTGATGCACGATGCCACAGTGATGTGTGCAACGACATCTTCTGTGTCAAGCAGCGTCCACAACTGTCTACTGCTGCTGCAACATGCTCAATGCAGGTCACACCAGTGATGTGTGCAACGACATCTTCTGTGTCAAGCAGCGTCCACAATCGTCTACTGCTGCTGCTGCACCATGCTCATGCAGGACACCACAGTGATGTGTGCAACAACATCTTCTGTGTCAACCAGCGTCCAAAATCGTCTACAGCTGCTGCAACATGCTCGATGCAGGTCACACCAGTGATGTGTGCAACGACATCTTCTGTGTCAAGCAGCGTCCACAATCGTCTACTG
>Ga0307945_1003136_pt1 | contig 13398 bp, 10 predicted proteins | sample OrgLakmetagen228_FD_201818 | JGI IMG/M metagenome (GOLD analysis project Ga0307945, IMG submission 201818) | Saline water microbial communities from Organic Lake, Antarctica - #228 | ecosystem: Environmental > Aquatic > Non-marine Saline and Alkaline > Saline | place: Antarctica: Organic Lake...
TCTTCAAAACAAACGTTCTCTTTCTCTATTCATTTTTCTCTTCTACTTACATCAGTTTCATGTTCCCTCTAGCTTCTTTTTCTGGTGTCTTGTTCAGTCTGGCCTCTTTCTCTTCTTGAAGCTGCCCTTTTTTTGCTATAGCTCAACTGCCCTCGCTGGCGGATATAGCTGTGTAACCCTTACCCCTTACCCCCTTACCTTTCTTCTGCAAGTGTGCTGAAGTGTGCGAGCTGCGCATGAGATACAAAGACCTTTTTGAAGGAATGTTTAAGACTCATCAATGCATTCCTGAATCAAGACTCGTACAGACTCCTCAAGTTTGTATCAGATTTAGTTTCAAATTTCGACACAGGTTGATTTTGTTTCACCAGCCAATTGCCATCAGCCAGAGTCTCGGGCTGTAGGCCATCCTTGTAACCCTTGTAACCCTTTCGTCTGACAGTGGGATGCTGTATAATTTAACCCACAACTGGTAATGAAATACAACATTGGTAATGAAATACAACATTGTCGTTCCCTTCTCATTACCGGAAGTGCTTACATCATGCAAGCACAAATTGCAGAAGAACTATGTATTACACGGTGTACAGACATCAGGTGTACAATTCATTAAAGCAGCAACGGCAGCGCTGCGAATTAAAAGAATGGTTGATTGTAGTAGTTAGTAGCAGCATGCAAAAAGACGACATTAATCACCTAAAATATCAAGATTACCTATCGAGAAAAGATGGGCCAACAAGATACTAACAAGCCTAACAGTCTAGAATGGTCTGTCCTTGTATGCTGCTAGCCATTTCTATAGCACTAACTTCTAGCTTATCCAACCCACGCATAAAAAAATGAAGGCAAGTTCTTATTATTCTCTACAAAGTTGGCTAATAAGGGCCTGACCTATACCCGGAATATCCTACAGAACTACCACAAACCACCTACATGATGAATATAATTCGTACTCTGATGTGAAGCGAGCGGAAATCTAAAGTATTTGTTTTCATACAGTACAGCCTATACTGCCTACTTAGTTCAAGTGGGAAAGAAAGCGACAGAAGGACGGCACAAAAAGAGAGGAGCAGGACCTAGGTCTCGGTAGCACTAATACTTCTTTCCTGCCCCCCGTCCTCCCATAGAAGTCGTCGCTTGTTTTCTTCGCACCCCATCAGCCTTAACCATCTTTATAAACCTCATCAGCACGTCCTCCTCATTTAGCATAAACTGTGTGCAGAAAACGAGCAAAATTTCTGTGCATGTGTGTGAGTAGCTGTATGTGAGCAGTGTTTGCTGGGTGCGGAGCCCTAACTTGGGGACCCATGACTGCCTTCTTAAGGCACTTGACAACTGTGTAATACACAGGTGAACCATCAGTATCAGGGTAGATGTAGCTGCTGGAAGAACAGCGTGGCATGCCAGTGTGGGTGAGAGGGACAGGGGACGGATTGGTCGGGTGGCCTTCAGGATTGCAAAAGCTTACATGCTCAGTCCACACATCTCAACAGGCTCTGCTCTGTTATGGGCCTCTCATGCTAGTCAGCTTGTGTGAGGAAGGGAGCCTGCACAGCTCAACGTCCGTCACCACCTCCAAGAGAGCGTGTGTGACACACAAAGAGGGGGAGAGAGAGAGAGAAAGAGAGAGAGAGTAGCTCTCAGACGATTCCCTAAGCCTAGAGACTTGTCATTGCCATAGGAAATGAAGATTGTGCCCGTGATGACGGAAGGCAAGCGGAGGCTCTCTCTCTTCATTCATACAAGTGCCCACTCTACACACTCACAAGCTTGGAGGGTCTGCCACATGCATTCTGTGAGCTGAGTAGGAGCATGAGTACAACTGACAGGGGGGTGAACGCACCTGCTGGCTGCCTAAGTGCCTGTCCATCTGGTGAATGAGGTCAGCTCTGTTCCTAACTTCTGGGAGGCGGTACATCCTGCAGTACTTGATCAATGAGGCCGTCTGCGAGTGGCAGGGACATGTGTGTGAGCAGGGACATGGGTGTGATGGGACGCAAAATCTTGTCACCTCCGAAGCCTTTCAGTTCCTAAACAGCAATTGACCCACCTCTAGGCGGCTCAGATCCATCCGCTTGTTTGACGACATTTATGACTGCGTGATAAAGAAGAAGAACCAAGAGGCCGGACTACTCCGAGAAAGCGAGGAAGCAAATCGTGTTGTTCTTATGTGGCGAAATTAATATGCATGGGTGTTGCAAAGAGGGAAAAAGGAGTTTTCCAAAACTGAAATAACGGAAATGTGCCATTTGAGTATGGAACACGCGTATATACAACCAAAACAAAATCACATCAGTTGGGAGAAAGGGTAGGTAGGTAAAATTGAGGAGGTAATAGCCCGAAGTCCAATTCCCCCCTTCTCTCCCTCCAAACCGAAAATAAAGATTATAAAAACCCATGCATGATTACCAAGTATATAATGGCCGTGTGGGATTTCGTTTCGTCTGGCTTATAATTTACTGCCCGACAAATTTCTTACATTGATCGGTCGGCCATAGAGCAAAATTTACTGCCCGACAAATTTCTTACATTAATCGGTCGGCCATAGAGCAAAATTTTCCTGCCATAGAGCAATATATATTCTCTCATTTGATTTGCTCCCACCCATTTACAGGTGCTGTGAGCAGCGTCCATAGCCTTTTTTGTTTACTGTGTTCATCATGCAGTTGTACCTCGCAATGCCGCTCCAACAACATCGCTCTGTTACCCAAGTAAATGAGTTTGCAGTTGGTTCCAACGAGCACCGCGCTTTCGGGTGCGCTCGTGCTGTGTATCAAGGCGAAAGGCATTCACAAATAAAATAATACCAGTGTCTTTTTTAAGTCCTAAACACTTTTCTTTAGTTGTCTACTACTTAATGCTCGAATATTGGTCCCTTAGAACCCTTTTAAGTTGAATCGACATTACGGGTACCTTGCAAGTCTCCGAACTACAGACAACCTTCTTTTCAAATATTACTACTGTTCACTTTCTAGTAGGCAGAGAAGGCCAGAGGGGCCTGACTGAGCCAAAAAAAAGGGTGTTTTTAAAGTGTGGATTGAGCATGGGCGCCAAAGTTTGCTATGTTTAAGCTTAGCACCCAGAGGTAGTCCTTGCTCTAAACTTTTGACAGCACCTGAGCTTGAACATAGCAACTTACGGCGCACGTGTCTGATTTTCCGCGGCGTGGACCCCACCTTTCACCACAAAATCTTCACAGCAGATCACCCACTCCACCAAATGGCATACTTTCGTTTGGTATGGAGTTGTTGTAATAAACAAATATGAATGCAAAAAAAAATCAGGTGAAAAGATGAAGTGCGTGGTGATGTGGCTCAACATGTGCTGTTTTCCCATAGAAAGGCACCAAATTAGGGTTTGGGCAGTCAAGGTGAGCTTTGACCCCCGTCAATTTGCGCACACTAGTACTGTGACTTACATGGATTTAAGCACATCCTCGCGCAGCTTACAATATCAGCTTTCAATTAAAGCCAGGATGGTTTCAGTTGGCTGAGTGGGCAGTGAATGGCTGGATTCAAAGTGCAAAAATGCACATTTTCAGGCATTTCCTCAGTCAACCCCCTCTGAGAGAAGGCCAGGAATTGACATTCATTTGCGCTAACTGAACCAGTAAGCCTCGATTACTACTAGTAAGCCACACTGATAAAGCATGTTTGTCTAAGAGATGTGCTTACTAGGTAAGGCAAAGACCTGAATTGCTTGCTGGTAACCGCCTAGTTGCCTACCGGCTCCGATTCTTGTTGTTGTTAATGCCCTATTCCTGCCCACTCATCTGCAAGTGAACCCAACATTATGCAAGCAACCTTGCTCGCTCAGTGTGTTATAGTCCGCGGTGCGTTATAGTGCGCCCTCTCACTTTGCATAAAGTATGTATGTAGCAGCGCGTTGTAAAAGGCATACTCAAGATGTTAAATTCAAAATTGTATTCCTATATGAATTGTTACATTTGTACCACCCTCTTGTGGCGAGCGTCCCCGCTCGTTGACATTTCACACCTCCCAAAATCCCTTAAATTTTACCTGAATGTCCTTGATTGCACTTGGGGACGACAACGACCAAAAACTGCGTGCGCAAGGGTTAGAACCGGGGACCTCACAGAATGAGGCACGCCCTGGACCGTCCTTTGATACCAATGTAATAACAAGCGTGAAGAACAACAAGTGAAGGCGTCGGGTGGTGAGCTTGTTTGGTGTGTGTGAAGCAGAGCAGCCTCCATGCTTTGCTGCTTCCGTCAGTGTGTCGCCAAAGTACCGTTCCTGCATATTGCCCGAGGATTTGCAATACTCATGAAATGGTCAATTACTCATAATATCATAGATATTATTAGAGGGGGTTATCTGGGCGAATGTCCAATCATGCTCCAACCATGCAGTAAAGGGGCAACTACTCACACGTCACTTCATCAATTCGGACGCAATCTTACTTCAGTCTGGCCAATCCGTTTGCGGGTGGTAGGCGGTTGAAAAGCGTCGTTGAGTTCCCAAGATGTCAAGGAGAGCTGTCATGAAGATGCCTTTATAACGGGCATCTCTATCGCTCACAATGGAAAAAAGAAAAAAGGTAAACTAAACAGTGGAAAAAAAATCACTCTCCACATTTATTAAGGTAAAGGAGCCAATTAGGCACCGGGCACCCTAAAACTCCTCCACCGAAAGAATAAAAAGATCAGTGGGGATCAGGAGTGTTGCAGGCTTGACCTAAAACCGGCTCCTGACAAGATTTGATAATAGCACTGGAAAGTACGCGTCTGGCATGGACAAGTATTGCAGCGTGGTTGACAGAATGTAAGTGAAGCGGAAGCAAGTATCTTAGCTCTTTGAGAGTCAAGACCCAGCTCCTGAAAAAGGCTCCAGTGTGTGATTGTTGTAGATGGTGCCACCCACCCCCAAAAGTGTGGAGGGTAACGGAGACTCCTGGAAGGGTGGATGGTGCAGAGGCCTTTGCGCTGTTCCTGTATGGCGCTCAGCTGGTTTTGAGGTCAAGTTTCCTCACAGTGCTTGACCTCGATGAGGTCGATGACACGTTGAAGAGTGTTGAGAAATCCTTGAGTCGGTGCTGTCTGAAGAATGTGGAACTACTGATGGCTGGCGATGCCGTAGAGGCGCTCCCGTTTGTCTCCCCCATTTGCCCCCTGCCACTCCAAAGTATCCACCATGGTGACCCCCCTCCAATAGTAGTCTGTTGCTTTTATGTCTTTGTCACCATTTTGCAAATTTTACACACAGCTTGCACCCCAGCAGATCAGACCACCATCACCTGAATCAGAAATTCAGGAGCAACAGGGTGTCCTTGAATTTAGTTTTTAAAGCCCTGTAAAGCCTGCTTTTTAAACCGCACGGTGTTGAGGGCCCTTACCAGCCACGTAAGCCGTACTTTTTACAACATGCACAGGGCGTATTTGCAAGGCTCGTCCGAGATTGGATCCTGAGATTGCACGGCATGCCTGTTTCAGTGCTGTCAGGAAAAGGTGAGGTCCGCAGTACAGCATCCTGTGTTGGAAGGAAGTTAACAACCATACAGGCCAGACAGAGAACAATCTGTACTCTGGAAGAAATATCGTGAGCGAATGTGCAATTAGATCAGACGGATTAGGATGAGCACTTGGTGTGTGCAAAGTTTGCCATAATCAAATATTGAGATTGCTCCCTTTCTTCTAAATTATGGCATGAACCCTTTCACACAGCGCGAGTGAGTTTACCTAGCTAGTATGGTGCCCGTGCTTATGATTTTGTGGAAGGGATTGAAGAGCCAGTAAAGAGTGCAAGAAAGAATTGCAGGCTGCTCAAGATCGCACGGCTCAGAAAGTGGAGAATGGCTGACTGTACGGAAGACTCACTACAACATGTGAGAGCCAGAAGGGGACCGCTTAAGGTTACGATTTTTTCCACCAAGAGCACTCACAAAGCGTCGGTTGTGTGCCATTTGACGTGTGTGTGTGTGTACACACACATGTGTGTATATTGATGGCATCCTTGATTTACAGCACACACAGCACGATGTTCAGAATGTCCCGCAAAGACGCAATGGACGTGTAGCACGCATTTCACCCCATGATTTCGACCCCCAGGAATATGTCTGTTTTGCCTGGTTTTGATGTCATTTCCTACATTCCACACCCAGCTTGCATCCCAGCAGATCAAACCATCACTGCCTTTATCAGCAGAAATTCAGGAGCATCATGGTGTGCTTGATTTTAAAATCCCTGTATAGTGCGCATTGTAATAAAGTCACGGACGTGCATGGGGATAAAAAAAGTAAAAGTCTACACTGGAAGTCACCAGCGTGCATTAAGGAAAGGCTCTTAACTAGTGCTCACACTAGCCAGAGCCCCACCGAATACTACCTTTACGGGAAGATGCCCAGATGTAGGGCTCCTATCTATCTTATCTAAGGGACTTTTAGATAAAAGTGGCGTGATTAGTTGTGCCAAAGTCACCCCTGCTAGCATCAAATTATTAGCAAATGGCCTCAGCGAATCTAGCGCTCTCACCCTCAGCGCACACACATATAGGAACATACAAAGACCCCAAGAAGCGGAGGCTATTGAGCCTTTTGCGCGCCATATGATCCTCTCATTTACAGGGCTGAAACAGGCCGCAAAAAGAGGAGACCTTATGTATTTATGCACAGTAAAAGAGAAAGGAGATGAAGAGGAGATCCCAACCGAAATGCAGCCCGTGGTGAACAAATCTCTTGATGTACTAGGAGGGTTACTTTATGGGCTCCCACCTAAGCGAGCAGTGGACCATGAAATTGATCTAGAACCTGGTCATCCATCACCGCATCGAAGCATCTATCATTTGTCTCCCACAGAACTTGAAGAGCTGAGCAAGCAGATAGAGTAACTCAGCCAAAAGGGCTTTCGTCTGTGAAAACGAAAACGGGAGAACTCCACATGTGCGTGGATATAGAATGCTCAACAGGTAACTAATATAAACAGGTACCCACTCCCTAGAGTAGGTGAGATGCTAGACAGGCTCACAGAAGCAAAATACTTCACAAAAATAGATCTGGCTAGTGGGTATCACCAAATCAGGATCAAGGAGGATGGCACACTAAGACAGCCATTCGGACATGTTATGGGCAATCCGAATTTGCAGTGAGTCGATGCCCTTCGGGCTTTGCAATGCCCCAGCCACTTTCCTAAGATTGGTGAATGACGTTTTCCGGCCCTTCCTTGACAAGTTTTTGATAGTCTACTTACCTAGATGATATTTTGATTTACTCTCGTACCCGTAGAAGAGCACAAAAAACATGTGCGTCAGGTGTTTGAGCTTGAGTGTTTGAGCTTGCGCAGGCATAAGCTCTTTGCAAATAAAATTCAATGCACCTTTGCCAGACAAGAAGTAGAGTTCTTATGACATGTAGTTTCAAAGGGCGGAATCACTGATCCCCAAAAATAAGAAGCCATTAAGAACTGGCCACAGCTGCGCACCATGCACGACATCGCAGCTATGTGGGACTGGCTAATTATTATCGGCGCTTCGTCTAACATTTATAGACCATAGCAGCACCTTTGACCACTGATGAGCGCGGGGCTGAGCAAAGAGCTTTCTAAAAGATAAAACGTAGGCTTAGTACTGCCCCCATCCTCGTAGCGCCAGATCTGAGAGCACCCACTTACCTGCTTACAGACGCTTCTGGAATAGGAGTAGGTGCAGTCCTCATGCAGACAACAATGGAATGAACTGTGTGATAGCTTACCACTCAAAAAATTGAACGAGGCTATCAAGGGTAAAGAGGATGGCGAGGCTAACGAGGATACCCAGCTCACGAGCAAGAACTTCTGAGCTTTGTGGAAGCCACACGAGTATGGAGACGCTATTTATACGGCTGGCAGAACACACACAGCAACCCAGAGTATGCTTACTTTTCGCTTTTTGAGTCGGAGACCCCGCCGCTTAACGCCTGCTTACTACCTGAAGGGTCCCCTGCTATACAACTAGTAATTTGATCAGACTCAGGTGTCTGATGGCTAACTGTGACGACTACCACGCTCATTGTGTTTGCTCGCACGACTGTTGTTAACAGGTTGAAACAAACGTCATGTTCCTCGCTCTATGCTTGACTATTGGCCTTCAAGTGTGGCCTCCTCTTTTGAAGAGATGGGACCTAAGCTGTTGTAGTGTTCTCCAAGGCCAAATGCGTGGCGCAAGTAGCAAACCTGCATGAAAGGTTTGCAAAGCAAGAGCACCGTCTGTTTTTGCTAAGGGTAAATTCATGGCCCTGCGCTGTGAGAGAGCAGCAACTTCTACCTGCTGCCTGTAGTGAGCACGAGCAGGAGCGAAGATCATATCATTTGCTCTACTTGCAATCCTGCTAAATCTAATGTTTCTGTACTGTAGGCCAAAAAGGCAGGTTTGTGCCAACTGGCTTGCATATATGTATGAGCGTAAAGCCTGCAATTGGATTGGTTGGTACAAGCCTGTCAGAGCTCTGAAACCTGCCAATATTTTTTCCGGGCAACGCTTTATGAGCACAACATGTCACCATAATCATCACAGCAACACATAGTCGGAATGCAATTGTGTGCTCTAGCAATGCTGAAGGGATTGAACCTTTACCGTAAACCTATAACCTCATGTGCGCGCATTAAAAAAGTGTGCTGCAGTGCTGCAGCTATAAATAGTAGACCTTAGTCAGTTTGTCTGCAAAGGTCCAGCAGGGCAAACAATTGAGAAAATTATGGAATATAACTTTGTGATGTAGCTGTCTAGCAGCTGGCTGGAAGAACTCAATCGGATTCCCCTGCACATAACAATGAGAAAAAAACCTGATTCGAAGCACTGGTGTCATAAGCTAGCAAGTCCAGGCATCCCCCCCCAAAATAAACCGAACGTATGAGAGCAAGCATTTATGCTTCATGCACATGCATTGTCAGTGGCGTTTATAGAGGGAAACAGAAAGGTAAGCGTCACAAGCTTTGCCAAGCATGCACACAAGACACAAGGCAGGAAGGGAACGCCTACTTTAATCTAAGTAAGCACCAGTATGGGAGAATTGGTCCTTGCTGTATTGCGAGTGCTGTTAGTAGCTTTGGCCTGATCAGGATCACGTCGAAATGGTGCAGTCTAAATTGATTGCTTTGTTCACTACCTGGCTTGTGTGGAAGGAACATTATGGCACACGCCACTCAAGTTAAGGTGCCAACCGTCAAGGATATACTAGAATTCAAGCTTCATACATCTTCATGCATACCTGCAAGGGTGGGGCATGGCCTTTGAACTCATCTCCCAGCGTAACAGTGGGCAAACTTGCCGTGTAGACATGGATTTGGCGCTTGAGCACCTGGAAACAAAGCATTGGCACTTTTCAGAGGGGGAACTCCACTACTTAAAAAGCTGTGCTGCTTTATCCTGTTTTAATTAAAGGACTAGTTCTCTCCAAACAGAGACAGTGGTATCCAATTTAGAAGAGAGCAGGAAGGAAACGCAGAAAATGATCGCTGTCCGCTGGATAAGACAAGATGTTGTTCGGATCTGCATCACCTAACGCCCACCCCCCGGTTTGATGAAGGGTAAGCGACATGAACTTGAGCAGCTTGAACGGCAATGGTACACAGTCAGTTTGATACAAAACACAGTCGGTTTGATACAAAATAGCTGCTTTCATGCCTACCTGTACATGTACGCTTAGCTCTGCTGGCTTCCCCTTAAACTGTGCCCTCAAGTCACACAATTAATATGCAGCTGACAATAGTAAGCAAGTTGTGACGCCCTTTACCTGTGCTAGTACACTCAGCTCTAACTGGCCCCCCCACGAGGCTGTGCTCTCAAGTTGGTGGCAGTAGTGCTCTAATGGTGAGCCCCCCCTATCTCCTCCTCCCTCCTCGTCGTCCTGCCGAATGAGCGTGAAAATGAAAACTTGTCGGTGATTAGCGAAATTGTTGTGTGACCATGTCTGTGCGTTTTTGCACACTATTCTGAAATTCTAACTATTCCAGGATTAGTGCTGGAATTTACGCCAAGCATGCTATGCAAAACCTCTGTGGCTTGGCTATTAATTGGTGAAAGATTTGGTAATCCTGGGACAATCTCTTGTGATTCAACACGGGAAGTGTCCTTGAAGCAAGATGTACTGGAACATTTTGCACATACTCACACACAACCATACACACACAGACACACATTGGCACACAATCTACGCTCACCTCTAGAATGTAGGGCAAGAACTCGTCAGGATGGGCTCGTATGTGGGCCGCTGCAGCTTCTCGTAATTGCTGGAATTTTGGCATAGCACCTGAAGCTACCAGAGGATCTGCAGCCACTCCACTGCTGCTGCTTGTGTCGCCCTGCTCTAACGCAAGCTGCAGCTGGTCCTCTAGTGAGCGGTACAAGCAGTGACCGTCGGCCTGGGAAGATGACATTTATTCCATGTGAATCTGTGGGTAAAACTTGCAGAAGCTTTGTTCTGCTGTAAAGCAAGCCAATAATCCAGAGGCATCCTCCAGGAACCCCGGAGGATGTATTGGGTCACAAGCCAGCGTTTTTTGTTTCCTTTCTGTTTGACGTTGTGGCCTTGCTTGCCTAAAGTAGCTCTGTGACATTCCATTTTAAAGGGGAAGTGCAGGAGCATACTGGCACGAAGGTACAACAAATGTTTCTCATCATAAAATTTCTCTTCTTGTACGTGCGTGCAGACACACATGCATGTACCACGTACCTTAATCTCCCTCATACATAACCCCAAGGGGGCTAACAATTTAGAGAGAGCCTCCTCCTCCACCACACGTGCACTGGGGCCTGCAGCAGCAGCTTCCTCTGCAATACGTGCCTCACGTTCTGCCTGCCGCACAAATGAGGTAGTTCAGGTCACATGCTGACATTTGTGTGTAAAAGCTATGCTGCACGCAGACATGGACAGCACGCCAAACAAGGCAAATGTTGGCCTCTGCACCTCAGCCAGATTCACACGTTGATGACACAACATGTATATATATACACGAATATGCTGTACATGTCGTGTGTGTGTGTGTTGATGTACACATATTAGGGCAGCACTATGGTACACATAGCTCAAAGCTAGGATCTGCAGCAGCACCTTCCTCCACAATTCCCGCTTCGCGTCCAGGCAGTCACACAGACAGTCCAGTTACACAGACAGTCACACAGTCCAGTCACACAGACAGGCACACAGACAGTCCAGGCAGTCACACAGACAAGCAGGCTTGGCCCGTCAAGTTTTGGTGAAAGAAAGTGTCGCAAGATCGCTTCGACTGAGGCCTCCTCAGTTGACATACGTGCTTCGTATTTAAAAATTGATACCAAACATTATAATTCAGTCAGTTCGTATTTTATAATTGATACCAAACATCATTAGTCAGTATGAAAGGGCAGAGTCACAGATATGAGCACACAGGCCCCTGCCTTGACAACAGTGAATTTTCAAAGACACCATTGTGGGAAATCAGGTGTCGACGGTCATTTCTAAACCAACCAACGTGCCCATATTTCCTGCATTCTCCAGAACCTGAAGAAATGCAGTGTCTAATGAAACAACCCTTTCTTAAGTACAACAGACAACTGCTGTCAAACCTTTGAGTAAACATGCACACTTCAGTGCAAAAAAAGCTGGACTACGGACCTGGAATATCCAGATCAAAATTTTAATGAAAAGAACAAATACGTAGGTTTACAAGCCTTGAATATACAACCTGTAACGCACAGACACACAGACACACCTCCTCGCGCTGTGCCTTCTCCCTCCGCTTCATGGCCTTTGTGGCCTTGCCACCCCCTCCCTCTTTCTGATCCCCCGCTGGCTGCCCTGAGCTTGAAGGTGCTTCTGCATCATCCCCTATCTTCAGACCAGACAGCGTCTGTGTGCGCATGCGTGTGTGTGTGTGTGTGTGTGTGTGTGTGTGTGTGTGTGTGCACGTATATCATGCATCGTCCAGCTTCATTAAATTCCATCATCAGCACTGATCTTCCAGGCTGCCACAATTTTTCAAGCACGCTTCTGACATTTAATTTCACCAGAGTTGTTGCCCTAATCCTTGGAAGTGGCTGATGCTAGGTGAACCACTCTGTTAAGACGGACACGGCCGCAATTGCACCCATGGTTTCGAGGCATTTTCATGATGTATGTTGGTGGCCCTTCCTTTTGTTCACTGCATTTTAAGCTCCATTTTGACGGCCCATTTTATGGAAACAGTGCGAGTGGATGGGAATCAGGACGATCCGCATGCGCACCTGCGAGGCTCCCTCCTCTTCTTGCTTTTCACGCTGCTCCACGTCTTGCAGCTCCTGCTTGTGGCGATTCTCAATTTCGCTGTTCAATGCTGCCAGCTCATCCTGCAAAATGTGCACACACACGTGTGTGAGCGTGGGGATGTGCGTGTGTGTACGTGTGTGGATATGTGTGCGTGAATGTGTACATGAGATTGGTCGTGCACATTGAATAGAAGTAATTAAACTCTTAACGTGCAAAACCTTCTCAAAAGTGGTAATGGCTGGTCTGAAAGAGCTTCAAGGAAGGTGGTGAAAGTACCTTGCTTTTTTTGCCCATCCTTTGTAGATTCTTCTTGAAAGCCAGAAGTTCCTGTGGATATGAGGATCAGCAGTAGAAACAATGCTATTGTTTTTTGGTATGCCATGTGTGTGTATGTGTGTGTTCTTATGTGTGTGTGTGTGTGTGTGTGTGTGTGTGTGTGTGTGTGTGTGTTTGCGCGCTTTTGTGTGTATGCGTGTGTATGCACGTGTGTATGTGTTTGCGCGTTTGCGTGTGTGTGTGCTTGTGTGTGTGTGCGTGTGTGTGTGTGTGTGTGTGTGTGTGTGTGTGTGTGTGTGTGTGTGTGTGAGTGTGTGTGTGTGTGGGTGTGTGTGTGTGTGTGCACGTGCACGTGCGCATGTGTGTGTATGTGTGCCTGTGTGCGCCTGTGTGTGTTTGTGCGTGTGTGCACGTGCGTGCGTGTTACACTCACTCTCTTGTGCCGCTGCAACACCTGCCCTCGTGTCTCGGGGCCGGCATCTCCATCATCAGATTTATCTGGTATAGGCTGCTTGTCTTCAGCAGGTTGTACAGATTGCTGTGAATGCGGCTGTGGCTGCTGCTCACTGGCGTGCTCAGAATGAACGGTTTCAAGAGCTGGTCCAGTCTCATCCTTTCCCCTCTTCTTCACAGCGTAACCCTGACACACAGGGAGTTGTGTAATGGTCAAAAAGCCAAAAGGGAGGTCTCTTAGTGCTTAGTGACTAAATGACACACACACCTTAGGCAAGCGGCCCATGTTGAATTTTAAAAATGTCAAATTTATCTAGGTAAACCATTTGCATTACCTTGTTCCGGCAAGCTGCTTAGCACAGGTATTGCATATACACTCACGCACTCATACAACCACACACGTACACACCCACACCCACACACACACACACACACACACACACAAACACACACACA
>Ga0307945_1003146_pt1 | contig 13362 bp, 17 predicted proteins | sample OrgLakmetagen228_FD_201818 | JGI IMG/M metagenome (GOLD analysis project Ga0307945, IMG submission 201818) | Saline water microbial communities from Organic Lake, Antarctica - #228 | ecosystem: Environmental > Aquatic > Non-marine Saline and Alkaline > Saline | place: Antarctica: Organic Lake...
GGCTGCCGTGTTGCTCCGCCGTATGAGTCTTAGCCGCTCCCGAGTATTTCCGGGCGTGTGCACGAAGGCACACGAAGGCGTTTTCCAGGGGGCACCACGCGGAGGTGCTCATACATCGCCCCCCAGCCAGTAAGGCCGATCAGCATTTGCCACGATCAACCGACCGCAATATTAGAGGGAAAATCATCATCTGTGTGTTTTGGGCACAAAGTAACGTCTGATGAAGCAGGGTCTACACTTTTTCTTGGCCACAGCCGAGGGTGGAGGGTAAAGAAGGAGTTCTTAGTAGGAGTATATTCCGAAGCCTCTCTCACAAACGAGCAAAGAAAAGACTTGGCTAGGAAGGCACCGCCTACATATGACAAAGTTTGACCTGAACTTTGCTCCACCTTCACATGTGTGCTGAGGCCGCCACCCTTAGGCCATGTATTGCAGGCACACAACGCATTAAAGCCTTTGCCCAGACATGTGAGCTTACTGTGTATATACCATGGCTGTGGCTCATTGCGAGCTGGCTCTGGAGCGCGGAATGTGTGCAGGGAGCAGTAAAGGTGCTTGTAGAGAGGAGCGCCCAGCCGAGTCTTAGTTGGAGGGGAAGTTACAACGCAAGCGAGATGCGCGCCCCTGCTTTGAATCTTTCAAAGCGTGCCGCTTTTCAACTTAGCTTGGGCAGGGTTCGGTAGTCGGGATCCTTCTCAGACTAAGGCAGGCACAGTGGTCCCACCCGGTGTAATGCTGAGGTAGTGCAAGCAGTGCTCCTTATTAGTAGGCCTTTCTATAAGCTTGTTTTGAGGTTTACCTCGTTCTCATAGGTTGAGCAGCCATTCCAGGTTGAATGCCTTTGTATTCCAAACTAAACTAAACTAAACTTTCTATAAGCTTGCACTGAGTGACTGTGTTGGTGGAGTAGCACGGCAGGTTCAGTGCTGTACTACTAGTAGGGCTGCTAGCTATGTGACTCGGTACTTTTTGAGGCCGGCAATGGGCTGATGCATGGGTCTCTCCAAAAGTGGACGGCTTGTAAGTGCTGTTACTGGTCGTTTCCCAATACATAATATCATAATAATAAAGTAGTTTGCAAAACAGCTAATGGAATGGGCAGACTTGTGCTGCAAGGTTCATCACCCTGAGAGAAAAACTGTTCACAAGGTTGGAAAACGGACAGCACCTCGTTGTTTGCACGGATGCCTTTCAGAATAAGCAAGAGGAAAACATTCATGAACTGTACGGAGCAATCATAAAGAAGCCGGCTGGACACTGAATTATGAGTGAGCATGTCAATGCAAGTAGATCTACGAAAAAGCTAGCCTAACGAGGCTGCAAGAGGCAGGGGCAGTCAGGACACACAGCCAAAGCCCAGGCAATTGGAAGAAGCTTAGTCAGTCTACATAATCGTACAATTAGAACCTGCGTAACATCCTTGACAGGAAGCACAAGAGCTCATGGGGGCGTTGATGGCAGAAGAGAAAACCTACTTTCGCTTACTCCTTCTGTCTAATTTTCCAAAAGAAAAGGGACACGCCTTCGTTCCCTTTCATATGTCCATCCTCTTCCTGACCTCTTGCTAATAGATATAAATTGTCCCTCTCTCCCTACTCGCTACAAGCCCCAACATCAAGCATCAAATAGGTTACTCAAATCTCCGGCATTAAGTTCTTGCGGGACCCCTCGAGCGTCAAAGCCATGCTAAACCAAGGTCCATTGCTTGGCTGGTATTGGGGGGCAGATCTGACATTTCCAGCTGATGCGTGGAGAGCCCTTGTGCCCCCGAGGTGGCGGGCGGATGGGGGAGTTGGCCCATCTGTACATGCAAGCAGACGTTCCTTTTAACACGCCATGTGTAAGAGGAATCAGCTAATGCACATGTGCCGCCTGCATTGCACACGTACTTAATGTGGCGCATTGTGTGTGTGCATAATTGTGTATACATAATTGTGCGCATAATTGTGTGCGCATGCACTGTCAAAGGCAGTGTTCCTACTATTGATCCTCATTGACCTGTCTGCACTTGCTCCCCTAAACAAGGGAGCAACCGTACCAAAAAATAAAGAGTACAATAAAAGAGTGGAATACTGACAGCAGAGGAGCTTCTCTTAGCTGGCGAACAGGCAGCAAGCCATAGCAAGAGCTTCACAAAGGGCTCACCTGCTCCAGGTCTCTGGTTTGCAGGTGGCTCCCAAGGCGTTGGTGGAGCAGCATGAGCTGGTGCTGCTGCTGGTGGTGAGCTAGAGCCTGCTGTGCCTGCATTGCGCCATTGAGGAGGGGGTGAAGAGGTGTTTTCCCGGAAAAAACAGCACCTTCAAGCACACTTTGTAACCGCCAAGCACCGTTTTTTACGAGGTAAATTTTAGTTTGTAAGAAAAACAGTGTTGGGAGGGACCTTATTCTTGTCAACCAAACTTTGAATCTGGACACTTCACTGGTACATTATTATTTTAACCTTCATCCACACATGCGTCTTCCTCTGCCATGCAAGTCCTTCCAAGACCAGCGCCTCACACTTCCTGCAGTAGCTGTGCCAAGAGGTCTTAACCCTGATGCTTCAAAGCATGTGAGTCAAACACCAACTGAGCTGTTGCACCTAGTACCTATGCATAACACAGAAAAATACACACATGCACGCACGCACGCACGCGCGCACACACATACACCCACATGCTCACAAACACACACGTGCTCCCAAACACACATATACACATACTCACTTGCATATCCTGTAGCTGGGCCAGCTGCTGCTGGGCAGCAGCAAGGGAGTTTACCAGGGAGCTCATAAGTGCAGGGTTGGCTTGCTGTGCCTGTTCTTGTGAGCTCAGGTTTTCAGCGGCAGCACCCTGTAGGCAAATGAACCATCTTCCATTTTGTTGTGCTGATGCATTGCTCTGTGCTGACGATGGTTGCTGCCGTATGAAAGTGAAAGTATCTAGGTCTGGTGTGTTGCGAAATTTATACGTTTGACGGTTCTCAAACACGAGGCCAAGCGCTAAGCACAAATGCATGCACACACACACACACACACACACCACAACATCCTGCACGCACTTACATACACAGGCACTCATACACATATAATCACATGTGTGCACGTCCACTTACACACATACACACCCCCTACCTGCTGCAAACTCGGGGATGGCTCAGCAGTGCCTCCCCTGCTTCTGTTTCCTGCCTCCACCTGCGGCGGATGCAATGGCTGCGGCTCACTGTCAGAGCAATCGATAAGGCCAAAGCAGCATGCATTGCAGTCCCCGATGTCGTTTGGCCCAAGGAGAGGGGCACTGGTGGAGCTGGGGGACGGAGGGGAGAGGACTGCAGGATCGCTGTCAAGGAGATGGCCTAGCTGCGGTTGTTGCTGCTGCTGCTGCTGCTGCTGCTGCTGCTGTGTGGAATAAAGAGGGGCAGCACTGCCTGGGGGCATGGTGGGCGACCGAGGAATTGTGCTGCAGCAAGCAGGATTGGTAGAGCAGCCAGGGACCCTGCCTGCTTGGTGTGTTTGCGTGTTTGTACCTGGCACTGGAGTCACGGCAGAGGGTGGGAGGGTGAGTGTAGGAGATGCTGCTGCAGCCCCCCTGCAACAGCTCCTGCCAAGAGCACTAGCAGTTCCTTCACGGCTGCTAGCAGGATCAACGCAACCAACGGAGCTGTGGCCTCCCGTGTCTGTGCAACCTCCTGCTACCGAACAGGAGGCAACTGGTGCTGACGCTATAGGGGGGAGCAGAGTAGCGACGGGGGATGGGACGGGTGCAGGAGGGGGCAGCATGGAGGTGGCGGAGCCACAGTGCCGAGGGAGCTGCTGCTGCTGCTGCTGCTGGGGCTGCTGCTGCTGGGGCTTCTGCTGCTGCTGCTGCTGCTGCTGCAGGAACTCCCTAAAATTGCAAGCCCCTTGGCCGCCCCCCAGATGCTGCTGCTGCACAAGCAGGCCCCCTTCTCCTGTTGTCTGCATGCCCATGGCCGCACTGATGCCGGGCAGGCTGGCAAGAGAGGGCTCCAAGAAAAAAGGGAGGCCCCCTCCTCCCATGCCACCCATGGAGGGCCACCGACCGCCTGCATTTGTTAATAAAGAATACTCATGAGTGTGCAAGGTCTTGTTGGAGCGGGCAAAACGACAAGGGGCGGCCTTGGCACAACGAGGGAGTACTCTTGTGACATTTCGAGTGGGAGGTACACCACGAATAGGGGGTAAAGTAATACTTGAGTATGCAATTTGGTCAAGATAAATGCTCGTGAGGGAGGGCTATGAACAAGAGGTCCTCGGCCTGCAATGAAGACAATCAGACAATCGATACCCTCTAACAACTCTTACACGAGGGAAGAAAATTTGCACCGATTTACTTGGAGTTTATGGGAGGAGGTACAGCAAGCACAGGTGAGGGGACGTTGGGTGCTTGCGCTCAACGTAATTGATTTAAATTACATGAGGAGCTAGGCTACAAGCGTATTGTGAACAAACGCCTGACTGCTGCCTGAACAGCAACAGCTGTGCCCCACTCACATCTGCTTGATCATGCTCCAAACTGTTCAAAGCCTGCTCACACCTTCTCCAAAAGTGGCTGCCGCGGCTGCCGCTGCAGCAGTGAAGCTCTGCCCATCCATGTCGCCCCCACACAGCTGCTGTAACAGAGACTGCTGTTGCTGCTGCCGGTGCTGCGCTTGTTGGTGCTGCTGTGGCGGCTGGTGCTGGTTATGGCGCTGCCGCTTGCCTCCCCGGCCGCTGTTAGCCCTGTGCGTGCCTGATGCTGTGGCTGCTGCCACAGCTGCCGCAGCTGCCGCAGAAGTCCTGTCAATGCCCTTTGTGTGGAACACATGTGTGTATGTGTGTGTGCGTTTGTGTATGTGTGTGTGAGTACGGGTGTATTTGGGAAGGAGGTCATCTCGCTTATGCTTCCTGCCATCGTTGTTTTTTGCTTCCCTGTGCTTGGGCCTTCTCAACAGAGCACATCCCTCTCGATCACACCCCCTGACCGGTGACATAAGTTCATACCGTATACACAAGTCCATACCGGGTAACATAGGTTCGTACCATCAAGCTTTGCTAAAAATGGAACTTTTAGGAGCCGGATGGTTTTTTTACTGAACTTGCACCTACTTTCACAAGAGATGCAATCCGGCACTTGGTCATCACCTCGCCATAGTCACCCAAAACAGTGCCAATAAGCTATCCACCCAATCCAAAGCCCCCTTTACCTCATCTGAATGCAAGATACTTGATGTTATATCTAAATCATTGACATTTGCTGGATATTCGGCATTCTGGGGGGCTGTGTGGGGCCTGGTGCGTAGGGAAAAGGTACATTTCTGAACTTGCCCCGATCAACTTCTGCTTCAGGATATAAGCAATATAAATGTCATTTAACGATGCTACAATGTCGAATTTGGGACAGGGGTACTGGGAATGCCGATGAGTGGGAGGCACTCACATAAGGGACACAAGGGGGAAAAGACATAAACATCTGTTGCTCCATATTTGCTGCGGGTTTCATCCCGGTTCTTGCTCTCAGAGCTGCGGGATTAAATATTAATCTTACTAAAATCAAATGGGGCCAATCGGTGGCCTGGTTGAATATTTGTGCAAATTTGTGTAGCGTGACATGCAGCAATTTACGCCTGTGTTTTTCCGGCTCCATATAAAATCCCCAAATTCACGGCAGAGGTGCGGTATGAATCATCAAGCCCTAAAATATAAAGGGTGCGGATTGGTGCAGTGTGTGAGCAATGATGTCTGTTTTTGTAGCATGACATTTTTTTGGAAGTTTTTGGCGAGCCACCCACGAAGTCTTTCGGCCTACTTTCTTTGCATGCATGTTAAAACTAAGCTTTCCAACACAACTTTCAGCTCCCAAAATGGTGAAGTGGTTGGGGAGGTATGCCCGATATAGGGGTATTGGCCCTATTTGCCCGGGGAGGAGGGGGTTGCATGGGGACGACCACTTGCTCCTCCACGTCAAATTTGAAATGCCAAATTGGGTGGAGTTGCTGGGGAAGCGTGAAGTGTGTAGATGGGAGAAGAAGCTGAAACAATCGTGTCAGGGGGTAGATGAACGAGCTCATTACTCCATCCGTGCTGCAGGATATCCGCCGGATTCATCCCAGAAGTTTTATCAGCTGAGGGGTATTTCAAAGTGGAGCGTGTTCCTTGATGATGCTTATCGGCACTGTAGCGGTGCTTGTTGGCAGTGCAAGACTACTAGTAAAAACGAGGGCTACACTCTGCATGGGACCTGTCTCCAGTGGAGCCAACCTTACCTACTTGCCCTATCTGAGGTACAATGATAAGCAACTACGGCACAGGTAGAAGTCTTTCGAGTTCCGGCATGTCAAGGACCTTCAGAATCTCTGGTTCTTGTCTGCACGGCCCAGGTTGTTGCACACCATATTGCACATTGAGTCATTTCAAGAACAAGAGAAAGCTTTGCGCTACAGTACCTGGTCAACAAAGACGGCTTGAGACTGGCCCGGACCTTCACTGTAGGACCCAGAGGAGGGCATGAGGGCACTTGCACAGCAGGAGCCTTTGGCCATGTCCACCCACAGTTGCTCCTGAAGGCATTCTTTTGGTGTTGTTGTTAAAACAAGCACAAGCATTGACAAGCAGGTGTGCACGCGCAGCACTTTCACACACACACACGTGGCCAGCCTGAACAGCTTGCTTGTTTGTGCAGTATTGCCTCTCTGTTTCAACATACACCACGGGATTTCTCATTGATATTGTGTCAGGGACAAAGTTGCACCGATCTAGACTAATGATCGTGCACTTCTTTTCCCGCCCTTGCAGTCACAGGGTAACGGGCCTGAGGTACAGAAGTGCACACAGTGTGTGCGAACGCAAACACACCTTCAGCCTCAACTGTCGTTTTAGCTCTGCCACTTCTTTGTCTTTGGCCCCCAGTTGGCTCTGCGTGTGCCGCAGGTCCTCCTGCAAGCATGAGCATTCCAGAGGGGGGTCTTCCATGCAGGGACAGGGTGTCATGCTGCATCAAATGCTGACACAAAACAGTACCCACGCACACGCATACACGCACGCACACAGACAAACATACAAACATACAAACAGACACGCATGCACAATGCACACACACACATCGCTAGCACACACTTGGCGCATACCACACATGTGCACTCAAATTCCTATTCGGCCAGAAGTTCAGTCAATGCAAGAGGTTTTGAAATGACTATTATCTTGCGGACTGCATCCTAGTTACTTAACCACCCTTACAAAGGAAGACACCTTCATGTCACTATTACGTAGCAGCCAATGTAATGAGGTTGTGTGCTTAAATGCAACAAGTAGACTATGAGCTACCCTCCTTGGGACGTGAATGAATCCAAAATGGGAACTATGTCATGCCTTTAAACAGACAGAAAGCGTACAAAGAAACAAACACACAAGTAGGCAAACATGCACTCCCCTGTTTAAGCACACACGTCAATACATAACACACCAATAGTGGCTTGTTTTCCTTGATGACAGTTGGTGATCACGGCATTTCACACCTGAAGCGTTACGTTTGCTGCCGACAAAGCTGCCACGTTGCCCATGCCCCCTTGTTGGGCACCAGGGCCAAGCCCAGCACAGCCCCCGCTCAAGGCAGTCTCTAAGCGTGCCACGTGCAGTTGTAGGGACTGCGTGCACGTGCACGTAAGTAATGTGTGTGGGAGTGTGGGAGTTTGTGAGTGTTTACGTGTGTATGAGAATGTGTGTGTGCGAAAAAGAAGGTGGCAGGGTGTATATAGGTATATGTAAGTGTGTGCGTGTGTGCCTAAGTCTCTCTTTGTATACGTGCAATAGGGTGAGAGAAGGTGAGGGTGCATAGGCACATGGCGCGGCTGAGATAAAACAAGGGAGCTCATTAATTCAAAGCGATGACACTCAGTCTGCTGCACGATTCAACAGGTACAATCTGTTTATACTTGAAATTTGGGCGTGTACGCCTGCAAGCTGAAGATATGTTCTTTTAAAGAGCTGGCACACGCCCAGCACCAACACAAACTTCACATAGAATCAGGGGTAAGTCATACGGCGTATCCGTATTGTTCATGTATTTTGGTTTTGACACAAATTTTGCTATACTGTACTAAGCGGCTCTAAAGTCTGTATGGCAAATCCCCGAGGAAAATGCACTAATACATACTATCTCTCTCTCTCTCACACTCACACACACACATACACACGCACACACGCACAGCACATTCAGCGGCACATACACACAGGCATATATACACACACATTTAAGTAGCCTCACCTGGATCTTCCTCTCCCGCTCCTCACAATGCTGCCTGACCCGCCCGCCTGCAATTGCACGTGCAAGCTTGGCAAGGCTGCTCATGCTGCGCTCCCCGCGCCCCTCCTGAGTGCCCCCGAGCAAAGGAGCCAGCAGCCTGTAGAATACAAAGGTGGGAAAATGGCATATGCTTTTGGTATGTTCTGCTGCGCACTCACGTCTTCATACGAAGGAGGAAGTAGACAACTGTAACCAAGAGAGTGGGAGAATACACAGTTGTCATAAACATGCCCTCACAATTGGGCCCCAAGCAATGGAGCCAGCAGCCTATCGAAAGCAAAGATGGACAGATCAATCTGTGTGAGTGTTTGTCACGCACCCACGCCCTCACGCAAGTGTCTTGGGAAGCAGCATCAGACCAAGGAATGCCCAACTCCTTTTAACGAGAGAGCAACAGAGTAGGGTGGCAAAAAGCAAGCTTTGTTTTTTACCCACTAGAACCCCTTACCGACCCCCCACTTCCAGAACCATTGGTCCATGGCAGCCCTTTCTGGCCTGTTTGTTGGAGGACTTGATAAGAAAGCACTGGCACAATTATTACCTTTCCAGTTGAGTCGACCTTTATGGATTATGTCGTAACAAGGTTCTTAATTTGCAGGACACGCGCCAGCAGCGGAAGCCCTTGCCATTTCAACACACCCACACCCTTCCTGAGTGCCACTCAGGCTAGGAGCCTGGCGAGCTAGACAGCCCAAGAGACAGAACTAGTCGCAAAACCAAAGCGCCATAAAACGTCACAGGCTTACAGATGCGTTGAAGGCAAACTCGAAATTCTGTTTACCGCCCTGCTTGCGCCCTCGTCCACCGAGCATGCTCACCGCCCTCGATGTTAAGCGGAGTACACTTCTGTTGTTTCCTGCACTTCACACACATAACGTCCCAAGACGTACCAGCAAGCGATTTCTCAATAGCCAGCAACATTTCTGTCTTCCTATTTGCGGTCCTGCCCTAGTGCTTGTCGATGTCTCCAGTGACACCAGGAAAGTGCAGCCTGTCCAGGAGCCGAAAATTTTAATAAGATTTTAGGCTGCCCCAGAGGGGCCCCAGAGGGGCAGCCTAAGCCTGTTCTGGGTCTCCCGGAAACTTGCAGGGGCGACAGCCACCCCAGCAAGAATTCCCCCCTCCTGACCAGACCTACTAAGCCTGTGGTTGCATGGCTTGCACCTTGCACCTGGCCCTGATGGGGCCTCGACCATGTCACCATCGAGCGAGAGCCCTCTGCTCCGCCTCTGCGATTTCTGTCGCGTGGGCTGGTTGGCACCCATCAAGATCGCCCCTTTCAAGACGATAAGAGACTCGTCGGAGCAAAACCACGGGAACATGGAGAGCCCCAGGTGGCCGAGGACCACATCATCCTGGCTGAAAACTTACATGTGGCTGTCTTTGACAGGCAAGAGTATTGAAAAAGGGCTTATGCAGGGGCCTCTGCAAACGTTGCACAGATCTAAGGTTTCAATGTTTGCGGGCCAGGGTGATGACCAGCAGGTGCTCTGATACAAAATGCAAATGTGTTGTGGGACTATGAGTATGAAGGTAGTATATACCACACAGCAGCAGTGAAAAGAGCTACCACATTGTCAGGAGGTGAAGGGAGCATTTTGCATGGCGTGAAAGCATTACGCACGTAATGTTGCGACACAAGGTACGGATATTGTGGTGTCGATGAAGGGCTCAAGAGCCAGAAACACAAGGCCGGGGGCGCCAGCCCCTGGCCAGAGAAAATCTGTAACACCCTGAATTTAAAAAACGCAGTTCCGGGAGACCCTGAAACATTTCAGAGGCTGTTATGGGCCCCCCTGAATATTTTGAGCACCCAATGTACTATACCTGGTTTATTCCAGGTCCACACTGCTTTATTCCAGTGCAAGTCTGAAACTTCTGTTTGGGAATTTGTCAGCACTCGCTTTTCTTCTCGTGCATCTAAAAGCACCTACTACCTGCCCAGGGCATCAATTACCTGCACTCGTCTGCCAAGTGCTTCTCGTCCTCCTTAGTGGGCAAGCGCCCGCTAAAACGCCCCTCCAAGGACGGCTTCCTCCAGAAGGGCAAGGCAGTGTACTGGAACTGCAAGGAAGTACGTACATGTGTGCATCGCGATTGATGGGTGCGCATGTGTATATGTATATGTCTGAGATGGAATTGTGCATTTGTATTGAAAGCCTCCCAACAGTCTTTTCCAAAGCTGCATTGTTCATTGGCATTTACATAAAAGCCTTTGACCTGCACGCTAATTCGCCAATATGTGCCACACGCACTCCAGTGCACTCATTGACCAGCACACACACACACACACACACAAAATTTAGAAGCTCAAATTAAAGTGCTGGGCAATGCTACCATTAGAGAGCAGCAAATTTGTATTCGAGATTTCAATGGCACATCGAAAACACAAAGGAAAGTTCCTCTGTCGGGCTTTCAACATACAGCAGCTATGCATGAATACACGCATGTCCACACGCATGCCACACACCGTAGCTGAAGCGACGGTCTGTCCAGAAACCACGACATTTAGGGCACAACTCTTTTCTTGTGCGTAGCGCCCTCTACACGGCTGCATACAGCGGACGAGGTAGGAAGGTGTGTGGGGGTGGGGATAAGTTGACGTCCCCTACCCTGCACACATCTGGCCAAGCAATGCATGTGTACGTGTGTGTATGTACACGTGTGTGTATGTGTGTGTGTGCACGTGTGTGTGCACGTGTGTGGATGTGTGTGGGTACATGTGTGTTATCTTTTTCTGTGTGTGGTTGTGAGCTGTAGCTTTGGCCAATTGCTTGGTGTGTTGCCAATCTAGAATTTCCATAACTGTTGAGCAAGCCTGTGCCTTAGAGGGGGTGTCAAGAACCTTAGGGGGCGGAGCATAGCAGAAGAGAGAGCCATCTGGATTTAGGCTGGCTGACACCTCCTGGTCTCCAAAAAAACACTGGCATCCCGTAGTAGCCTCTGTGATGAAGACAATTGTAATCAAGGGGTGTATGTGAGCGTGTTCAAGTAAAGGTGGTGGTGGTGGTGGTGGTGGTGGTGGTGGTGGTGGTGGTGGTGGTGGTGGTGGTAGTGGTGGTGGTGGTGTATATGTGTATGTGTGTGTGTTTGTGTGAATGCACATGCATGCATATATGCATTTGTGTACATGTTTATGCCGTATGTATGTATGTATGTATGTATGTATGTATGTATGTATGTATGTATGTATGTATGTATGTATGTATGTATGTATGTCAGTCAGTCAGTCAGTCAGTCAGTCAGTCAGTCAGTCAGTCAGTCAGTCAGTCAGTCAGTCAGTCAGTCAGTCAGTCAGTCAGTCAGTCTGTCTGTCTGTTTGTATGTATGTATGTGTTGTGCATGTGTGTGTGTATGTGTGTGTGTGCGTGTGTGCACGAGTATGTATGTGTGTGCGCGTGTGTTACGGATGTGTGTATGTGTGCACATGTGTGCGCATGTGCAAACATTGTGCATGCACATGTTCGTGGTGTGAGTGTGCATGTGTGTGGGCATGTGCATGTATGAGCGTGCGCATGTGTGCCTGTGTGTGTGCTTGTGTGTGTGCTTGTGTACATGTAAATATATGTGTGTGTGCACGTGTTACGTGTGTGTGTTACGTGTTTGCATGTGTAAGTGTGTGTGTGTGTGCGTGTATGTGTGTGCGTGTATGTGTGTGTGCGTGTATGTGTGTGTGTGCGTGTGTGTGTGTGTGTGTATGTGTGTTTGTGTGTGTGTGGTGTGTGTGTGCGTATGCATGTGCGTGTGCGTGTGTGCGTGTGCGTGTGCGCGTGTGTGTGTGCGTGTGTGTGTGTGTGTACGAGCGCACGTGCACGTGCACGTGCACGAGTGTATGGTGTGCGTGTGCGGTTGCGTGTCTGTGTGGTTGCAATGGTGTGTGACTGACCTGAGACGCTGGTAAGTGCAACAGGCACACGGCACAGGACTTGGACGGTATGGTGTATGGCATCTACCCTGCCTAGTGAGAGCGTGTTGCTCTGGCCACCTTTTGGACCTCTTGGAACCAGTGCATTCTCAGCACCGCCTCCTTCTTCATTCTCAGCTTCGCTGTTCATGGTCTACCTAGTTGGAAAAAAGGTGGGGAAAGTTGGAAAAGATAAATCGATACTATATATATTAAGCTACATGCCGTCAGATAAATATAATAGGTTTAAGCATGGGGAGGATGGAATCGTTAGCAATACGCCAATGCTTCGTCTTCAGGTCAACAATTCACATTATAGGACAGCACATCACAGCATGCGCTTCACATACTACATATCCGCAATTCGAATTATTCACTATCATACGTACGCGAATGCATCTGAGTATGCCTGGTAGTGCGCTCTGCCTCTTTTGACGTGGCCACCTGATGAACAGTGTGTGGGCTAGGCAATGGACAGTAAACGCTTGCATCCAAGTGCCCTAGAGCATGAGCTGTAGCCCTGTGGCTGCTGCTGGCGGGCCTGTCTGCTCTACATAGTGATAGTTGTTAGCCTCGGGCTGACGCGGAGTTTCCTTTGGCACGAACAACGTGGCGCTGGGCTTCATAGCTGATCTTAACCTTTTTTAACAACCCCTATATTCAAACGTGTTTTTCTTGAGAAAATTAGGCTTAGGATTGAGGGAGTCTGTTGTACTTTATTAGGGTCTGTACTTCTAATTTTGTGCTTATTGCCGTTGCTGGCCTACCAATTTTGGGGCATCAAACTGTGTGCCGAACCAACAATTTTGATCATGAATTCTCTGTTAGGGAAGGGTCTAGTGCTTGCTCAAAATTTTAACCTTGAATACTTGAGGGCTCTTTTCCCACTTCTAATTCCTCCCTTTCTCCTCGTTTTCCATCTTGCGCTTTTGTTTGATCCTGGTTGACTGATGGGACAATAAGGTCATACCAGCCCGTCCTCCAAGCCTCCCATCCTCCTTGTAATAATCATACAGGAGAAAGAGCTCGTGCAGTACAGGTTGCACGAACAATGCTGCCTCATGCTTCAAAAGCATTTTGGAGAAAAAAAATAGATTAAAAAAGCTTGTAAGTTTGCCCTTTTCCTGTTCCTGTTTCGTTTACCATCATTACTAGGTGCTGACGAGTTGAAGCTTGAATGAT
>Ga0307945_1003155_pt1:5000-13341 | contig 13341 bp, 11 predicted proteins | sample OrgLakmetagen228_FD_201818 | JGI IMG/M metagenome (GOLD analysis project Ga0307945, IMG submission 201818) | Saline water microbial communities from Organic Lake, Antarctica - #228 | ecosystem: Environmental > Aquatic > Non-marine Saline and Alkaline > Saline | place: Antarctica...
CAGGCGTTGATGGCGTACTGAACTCTTGGCATGCGCTTTCATTGCTTGCACACTCACACAACCTGCCCCAGGTTCAGGGTAGACAGGTCCAAGCGAATCGGACACCTCTGCCAGGATCGCCAGCAGCGCTGCGACTTGCCACACTGTGTGCCCACTTCTATTACGCCTGCAGGCGCGCAAGCACACAAACACAGCTGCGCACATCTTCACACTTACGCTGCTTTTTCCACTTCAGGGTGAGCAGCTCTGAGTGCAAGAATGGTGCACCCCCGGACTCTGAGCGCGCGCGCTGCTTGTATGACCGCTGGCTGCTAGATGTGCCCAAAGTGCTGGATGTAGCTGCACTGTATGGCCCCTCCAACCCACGCCTAGTAGGGCAGTGGATGCGTGATCTATTTGCGCTGCAGCCGCAGTACGAGGGGGATGTGCAGGTGTGTGTTATGTGCTGTGTGTACTTGTGCATTTGTGTGCGTTGTTTAACTGGATTTTATCCAAGTGCTGAGGCAAGGTGACATGGCTTCCTAGTAGTAGTATATAGTAGTAGTAGTATGTATGTTTGGAGGTGGGGTGAAAGTACATGTACGTGGGGTGTAAGTACATGTATGTGGGGTGTAAGTTCATGTATGTGTGGAGGTGGGGTGTGGGGTGTAAGGATATGTCCAAAGGGTAAACTGGCTCACATGTGATCTTTCGCCACGGTTGTGGAAAGAGCACCTCCTCACACCTCCTCTCATGTTACGCGCTAATTCCCATGGAAGGAAGGGGAAGCCCTTTCCAGGCAGGTGCAAGAAAGTGACCGGGCAGACAGAGTGCTCTGTTTGTATGCAATATTGACTTGTTTTTCTTGCTCGCTTGTAGAACACGCATGCATGCAAATTAGCACACGAATGTGCGTGGTGCACACGTCCACAAACATGCTCACACACAGGCACACACACACACAGACACACATACACCGACACACAAAAAAACACCCACAGAAATGCACATGTGTACGTGCCTGCAACCCAACGTGCTCCTGCTAGTGACCAACTCAACCAGTGATGCCGAAGCAATGAAGGGTTCACGCAATCACTCTACGTGCACCCATGCAGTGCGTGTGCACCCATGCAGTGCATAATACCCCTTCTGGTGAACAACCTAAGCAACGTGCAGCAGCAGGCATCAAGCATGTCACACGTACACTCATGCAGGGCATGCTACCCCTGCTGGTGAACAACCTGAGCAACGTGCAGCAGCAGGCATCGAGCATGTCACGTGCAGCGTCAAGGGGTGATGCTGCTGCCATGGTCAACCTGTGTGATGCTGGGGCGTACGTGCTGGATGTGTGTCTGACTCTGGGCGCCTTCATTACCTGTTACCCCCCTGGGTGAGTTATTTGTGTGTTGGAACGGGAAAGGGGAAGGGGGGTGCTGAGCAAGTGTGATTGTGTTTGTGTCTGTGTGTGGAAGCAAATTGTGGAAAAAGCAGGGAACGTTGCTGTGTTGCGTTTGGTGCCTGCCTGATTTCCTTTGCACCACAGGCTGACAACTCCTTTGCGAACTCAGTGTTGGTAGGCCTGCAAATTTACAGTTGCGCTTGTTGGTGTTCCTGATCAGAGGCAAGTCTCTCCTCCCCTTTGCATTGCAAGCGTCAATTCCTCAACGGCAGGCGTGTCTTTTTCTTTGTGTACTGTATGCGTGAGTGTGTGTGAGTGTGTGTGTATATGTGTGTGTTTGTAAGTGTGTGTGCGTGTGCATGCATGCAAATTTATTTCAGAACGCCTCGACAGCTAGTAAGGTTGTCATTTCACAGGTATAGGAAAACCATTGTCCTGTACCATACTGCCGCGTAACCAGGTTTGAAAAGCCCGATTAATAAAACCCCAATGCGAGCAATGCGAGGGGGGCAACACTTGATTAAGTAGCACAATGCGAGCCTACACGAGGGCCTTTTGGCCTTCTGAGCTGCACGTGCACGCGTATACATGTGTGTGTGTGCGTATGCGTGTGTGCGCGTGCGTGCGTGCGTGCGCGTGCGCCCCTTGTAACCTATTTAAACTGCTCTCGACACTCCGCGAGAGGTCAAAAACGTTCGCGGTACATGGTGATATGACAGCGGTGCGGTAAAAGGTGTTAAACCCATGAAAGTAATTGCAACGTGTCACAGCTAAAGCGATTGATCTTGTCTCATGCCCTTGCAGCAAGCTCCATGCTATAGACTGAAGTTTCTCCTCTTCTCATCTACTTCCTGGCAATTCTTTCCCCCCCTAAATATAGCAGAAGGCCTCTTAAAAAGAGTTAAGAGTATTGAAAGAGGTCCTGTATGTAAAAAGAAGGGGACACGTAGTACTGGGTACCAAGTGGCTCCTTCTTCTTGGTCATGGGGGAGTGAGAATCTCCCCCCCCATGACCAAGAAAAGGAGCCACTTGGCACCCAGTACTGTAAATCTCCTTCACTGCAAAAAAAAATAAGATTGATGGGGATCAAAAATTGTGTGTGCGTTACACCAATTTCGGCTCCTTGCATGCATTAATGCACAGCTCTTGTTTATCAATTTCCGGCCTTTGCCTTGCATGCCACCACCACTTCATAACCTCTCAGAGACCCTCGTTCTTTGCATGGAATAGTGCCTGTGAAGCAGCCATCTCCGCACCTAATGTCATCTACTCTCATTGCATACAAACACTGCCACCTACTTTATTTTATTTTCCTACCTGCCACCTTTTTTCATCTACTACTCTCATTGCATACAAACACTGCCACATTTACTTCACAACCTTCCTCGGACCTTGCATTTCCATTGGACATCCTCTCTGTGCATCTCTTTTTGCATCCAAAGCACGTTTCATACCTTTAGAGCATCATAACCTTTGCATTTGCACATTTGCATTTGCAAACTACCACTTGCACCTTAACTTGTGACCGGCATCAGTGGTGATGACATACTGATTTTCTATTCGCAATGTCTTACCACAACTTGAAATCCTTGAATCACAGGGCAAGCCTTCTCCTTAGTCCTGGTCCTGGAAGCTTATTAGGGACCCTGACGGAGGTGCATGACCAAACCCTACCCCTGCTGCTCAGACACAGAGCAGCTGCTTCCTCTTCCTCAGTAAGTGTACGCACGTAACACATCATGCACCACACGCACACTCACTTTCGTGCAGTACAGTGGCTGCCTTGTTATGCATTATGCATTGTTATGCATTCATTTGTGCCGCAGGAATGTGTGCTTACATACACATACGCACACCTGTGTATGTTGCGCGTTTAGGCATGTGCATTAAGATGACTGGGACACACAGCATTGTATGCACACACTAGTACTAGTACTGCACGCACACTAGTACACAAGCACTTCTAAATATGCACTAGTACAACACGCGCAAAGTGCAACACACGCAGCGTTCAATCATGTATAAATGGGGCAGCATTCTGCAACAAGCAGACACCACTGAACGTCAATGCTTCTCACAGCAAACTTTTGTTTAAGCTTCCACTTGTTTGGCTGCTAAGAACAAAGGAGCAGTGAAGAGCAGTGAAGAGGAAAGGTTAGCGACCACATCTCACGGTCTGATGAGCCCAGCCAGAAATATGCAAAGCAGAAAGGACAGATCGTTGATGGGATCCAAGAATGACACTTTGCTTGCATTCTGCGAAAAATGACAAAAAAATGACAACAACAAATGCGGAAATCCCCTGCTCTGCTGTCTGTTCCAGTATGAGCGTGTTTATATTTTATATGTTTCACAGCAGCGTGTTGGAATTACAATGCAAGTGTAATAAATAATAAAATAATAAATAATAATACGTCTCGCAGCAGCGTGTTGGGATTACAATGCGAGTTGGACACACGTAAGGCTGAGCTGGATGCACTACATCCTGCAAGAGAGAATGCAGCTTGCTGATCTTGCGAAAGCGCAATAGCCAAGCTTGTCAAGACCAGAAAGCTGCACTCTCTTTTGCAGGATCTAATGCAACCAGCTCAATAACCACACACCCTTGTGTGTGTGGTCAATTCGCATTGTAGTCTCAACACGCTGCTGACTCCCCTCAAGGCAGGCAGCTACGTTTCCCCCCTCTGTACACACACCTCAGTTCCTTATACACACAAGCACACACTCCCAACAAACTTTTGGCATTGGCTGCAGGTGCAGACACAGCAGCTGTTCTTGCGGCTGAGACAGCTCGGACCTGCCCTGCAGCGGCTGACGTTTCAACTTCTAGTACATGCGTACCTCAGGTATGAAATGGGAAATGGGATTAGGGGACTGAATGGGGAAAAAATTGAGTTTCTTACCCAAATCTTTAAATTGTAGAGGCAGCTGTTTCGAGATTGGAGGCAACAAAAGGAAGAGGAGAGGGCAGCAAAGAATGGCAGTAAAGAATTAGAAGTGATCTAAGCCGCAAGTGGATCTGCTCTATCTCTTGTTCACCTCGCTTTCCTAATTGTTTGCAATATCTGATAAGAAGGACACGTGCCTGCTTCCGCAGACCCAAGTGCTGGAACAAGTGCGCTCCTGTATCGATATTTAATTACCTAGATCCCTGACACAAGTGCTGGCACAGGCGTGCCCCTGTACCAATATTTAATTATCGAAATCCCTAGTACACGAGTGCTGGTACAGGCGCGCTCCTGTATCAATATTCTATTGCATACATCCCTATTACATTCTACAGGGCTGACACCGCAGCCTCAAATCATCCTGGGTCTTCTAAGGGCAGCACGCTTGGAGATCCAAAGGTGTACAATGATAACTTTCTTTTTTAGGCGTGTGTGTTTGTGTGTGCATATACGAGTGTGTTTGTGCTTGTTTGCTTGTGTGTATGAATAAGCTCGTTTGGGGAGTGCATTGTTGGAATCTTGAATTGCTGGATGTGAGTATCTGAAAGAGGCACTGGCACAGGTCACACGGACCACGCCTTTCAACATATGCGTGCATTCATGCAATTTCATAGCCATACAGGCAGTCTGGCACACATAAGTATGTATGCATACACACATAAACACATATCAGGCAGCCGAGGAGCGCGGCAATGAGCTGATGGGTGTGCTCATGTCCGTCGCCACCCCACCCATGTTTGAGGATAGCGTCCCAGGAGGAGGGACATCCAGCCATGCAGTGTCCTCTGAGCCCCAGCTGCTGCAGGATATGCAGCGGCGGTCCAGGCTGGATGTGGAGGTTGTGGGAGCGTTGCGCAAGGTGAGGGAATAGGAGGTGTGCAATTGTGCTTGTGTGTATGTGTTTGTGCGTGCACGTGTGTAATGGCACATGATTACAAAAGTTTGCCATGTTTATAGCTATAGTGGTATTTCCTTTAAGCCCTCGGCTGCCCTTGCCAAAATCACCTCTCATTGCTTGTTTGACATAAAAGCGAAAAATAGCAGATAGATGGGTGATGTAACACACTCCTAGCACGCAATACGCACTGCACTTTACACATAACACACAACACACTTTCTCACACAGGGTGTGGTATTGCTTGTCAAAGGCATTTTCCACGGCACATGCCATTTATTTGCAAACAGAACGTGGTCATTACAGACGACTCGGCTCTTGACATTCAACACTTTACAACTGTGTGCAAGGGGTGCTGGACAATACCCAGCTGGACCATTCATTTGTCCTTTAAAGCGGCATTCATCACTTCTCACACAGGATCAACTCATTGTAGACGGCTTGGCCCCAGACAACAGACACGCAAATTTTGCGCAGGGGGTGCTTGTGCTGGATGACACCCAGCTGGACTACTTGCTTGCCCTCCTAGGCAGCAGCCGCAGCAGCGCAGAAGCCGCACTCAACGCAACTACCAAAGCAACTGCAGCATTGTCGTCATCTGTTTCTCGTGCATCTACCAGTACCTCTGCTCACATGGATGTCGCCAGCACAAGCAACGCAAACGGTGGGTGTGACACAGACGCATGTTATAGGCTACGTAATGGATATGACGACTGAAGTGGGGGTAACAAGGTGTTGGTGCTGTAGTTGTTGTTGGTGCTGTTGTTGAAGCTGTTGTTGTTGCTGTTGTTGTTTGTTGTTGCTGTTGTTGTTGTTGTTGTTGCTGTTGTTGTTGCTGTAGTTGTTGTGGGTGGTGTAAATGTCTAGCTGTGCGTGATGAACTTGCGCCTTCTTATCTGCTAGAGGCTGTGTACACGTACATGCCGCAACAGGAATATTGACAGCGGAAGCAAACAATTTTGCTGTCGTATTCTGTAAGCAGTCGTTCTACAAATCCCTGTCTTGCTTGCTCATACACAATGCACGCTCTCTTTCCTTTTTGCACATGTCTGTGTGTGCTCACTCTTTTTGTGCACACTCAAACACGCAAAGAGCAAGCCCCTCTCCTTCCCCTGGTGCCTCTTCTCACTTTCTAGGATCTGATTAGATGAGGCAAATAATGTTAATGAAACAAACATACAACATGTTTTATCAAACAACGCACATGCACAGGTGCAGGTCCCTCTTCTTCCTCTGCGTCCTCTCACCCTGAAGTTGCCTCCAAGATCGCCCAGATCAAGGAAGTCATGGGAGACGCGTTTGGAAATGGCTACCTGCATGCCTGCTTGCACGCTTACAACTATGAGCCAGAGCAAGTGGGTGTGATGATGTTGACAGAAATTTAGGGCGAAGGTTTGCAGGCTCTTGTTGCCGTTATTTGGGTTGTGTACTTTTCTGATTCAGTGAATTCAAGCACACTTCGCATCGTGTCATTTTAAAGCTATTTTGCTCATATTAATGTCAAAAACTTCCAAGGTCATTGCACTGTCTGCATCTTGAGTTCTGTAAGGATGCTTGCACTCACACTCAGAATTCCTCAGAAACCTCTGTATGAAAGACCAACAAAAGCCTTTTGTGCGTATTTGAAAGCAATTTACTTCCTAGCGCCGTTCTTGTGGTGCGTTTTCATGCATATGCAGCAAAGAGGTAACATAGAGTCATATACACGGTGCATTATTATTATATGTATATATTAAACTGTGGCCACCTTCCTTTGTATTACCTGGTCACAGGCCTTACTTTGCATCACCTGCACACAGGCCCTTGCCCTCTACCCCTGCCAATTTTGTGTGTGTTTAAATTGCGCAGGTGCTGCACCTCTTAATCCACTGCAACAGCTCTCATCCAATGATCAGCGCTGCCTGTTTGTGCTGCACCCCACCTCTGCCCCAAATCTCGTTGTCACCCACGCACAGGTGTTGTTGCGCTGCACCCCACCTCTGCCCCAAATCTCGTTCTCACCCATGCACAGGTGTTGCATCACATACTGGAGGGTTCCCTCAAACCTGAGCTACAAGCCTTGGACTCCTCTTTGTGTTCATGGAACCCCCCGTCAGGTAAGGGTGCACAGGCACGCGCGCGCGCACACACACACACACAAATATACACACACACACATACACGCACACACGCACGCACACACACACACACACAAATATACACATACCCAATAAAACTACGACCTGACATTAAAGCGCTCATGCACACATACTTTACACGATACTTACATGCACAAGCACTCCAAAACACCTACCCCCAATCATACAAATACCCTGCAGCTATCGACAGCTCCATGTCCTGGTCAGGACTTGCGGCGGGAGCTGCAGATCTATCACGCCAAGAGAGTGCAGCAGCAGCAGCAGCAGCAGCACACGCAGCGCGGATGGTGCCAGAGATAGCACAAGCACCTGCAAAACGCAGCCAGGTGGGTAATTCAGCTTGAGTTGGGGGGGGAGGCATATGCATGTATTGCTCTTACCTCTGATATCAAGGAAAGCGTGCAGGCTACTGTTGTGCGCAAACACCTTCAATATCTCAAACACCTTTTAATCTGAGTGCTCAGTTTACACAGGCAACACAGACGCACATGCAAGTACACATATGCATCCCTTCTATGACAGGGCGCATAAAGAGGTGTTCGGTCTCTTCTTTAACAGGGTGTGCACTAGCTCAATTTTCACGCAGCCTCACTCACGCTCATTGTAAGTGCACATATGCATCGCTTCTACTATGACGGGGTGCAAAAAGAGGTGTTCGGTCTCTTTTTGGGTGTGCTCAAAATTACACGCAACCTCACTCACACTCGTGCTTACCCACACCAACGTAGATGCACCGTGGTGTTGCACGCATCCTGAGTCGCGTCGATGAAGAGGCACGCAGCGCCACACGCACTCTGGCTAACGACATGCAATGGGAGTACGACGACGAGTATGACGACTCGTTTGATGATCTTAATCGCTCAGGTAGAGGGGGGATAGCTGAGAGAGAGAAAGAGAGAAAGAGAAAGAGAGAGAGAGAGAGAGAGAGAGAGGGAGAGAGAGAGAGAGAGAGAGAGGGAGAGGGAGAGGGAGAGAGAGAGA
>Ga0307945_1003158_pt1 | contig 13338 bp, 11 predicted proteins | sample OrgLakmetagen228_FD_201818 | JGI IMG/M metagenome (GOLD analysis project Ga0307945, IMG submission 201818) | Saline water microbial communities from Organic Lake, Antarctica - #228 | ecosystem: Environmental > Aquatic > Non-marine Saline and Alkaline > Saline | place: Antarctica: Organic Lake...
TGCGTGTGTGTGTGTGTGTGCGCGCGCGCGCGTGCGTGCGTGCGTGTGTGTGTGTGTGTGTGTGTGTGTGTGTGTGTGTGTGCGCGCGCGCGCGCGGGAGCGGTCTAGTTTACTTATAAAGTTTGCCTGTGCGTATTCAGAGCGCAGGGGCGTTGGCCCACATGCAACACAAATTACATACATTGGACAGGGATCTGAGGCCGCCAGCTCTCTGTGGGCCGGCGGTGCGCAGGTGGCGCAGATAGTCGTACCCGTCGTCGGGCAGGCCAAATTCCAGGATGGCCTTGCGCCGCTCCTCCGGCAGCTCGTAGCTGGCGTCATCGTAAATACTGTGCGTGGGGATAAGGGGAGCAGACAGGTTCTCCACCCCCGAGTGTGTTTTTATGCTGTGCACCTTTGAGCTCAGCATGAGTCGTGCTGTGCAATTGCAAGTACTTCAAGTGCCTTACAGCAGACTTGATTGCTGCTTGTTGCACCTCAGCATGTGCACACGAGTACACGCACGTACAAACATGCGTGAGCATACCTGGTCATACCCAGCAGGTCCGCGAGCTCTGGGTCCATGTCCTGCTCCCCAAACTGCAGCCCATTCTCCTTATTGTGCTGCTGCTGCTGGTTGTGGCCCTCCTCCTCATCTGAGTCCACGTACTTCCGGGTGAGCGTGAAGGTGGTGGCTTTGGACTTGTCAATGAACTTTCTCACAGTCTTTTTCCCCATGATTGTTTGCTACAAAATTGATTAAATTAACCCAAGTAAAATTCGATCCTAAACCCTAATCAACATTTCAACTTCCTCGTGTCGACCAGAGTGTCCCGCTGCTGGTGTGTTGCTGTAGGTGGGTGGATGAACTCAGGTGCTCCAATGCTAGGTAGTTCAGTGGCTTGCTAGAAGCAACACATCTGCTTTCAATCAAAAGCCCTTCGATTGAAAATGAAAGCGCCTGGAGGTAGTGTCGCCTCATTTCAAGATACCACAAGTACGTTCTTCCAAAACATGATGGTTTTGCCCAGACGTGCACACTCAGAGCTAGAACAAGCTTGTTTGACGTGAGGAGGGTGAACGGCTTGTCGTCCTTGCTTTGTGTTTTCCTTGCTTTGTTTGTGCGTGATGCATCAAAAATTACTTGTACAAGCTGGCAACTGATCCTTCAAGGAATGACATTTGGTTTTGACGCAACACAATTGAGACAAAACAGTACAAAAAAGCTGGCCTTCCGTCATGTCTGGTACATGGAAAATGTCCCAGTTAGGTCTACTTGGGCACAATTTTAAGTGGTGTGGTGGTGCGCAGATATCCAACGATCCAAGCAGCCCTCTCACTTCTCATTATTTTGAACTCTGAATCTGGACGGACCCCTGTAAAGTCTTTCAATGTGTCTACCCTTAAAAACATACTATCGTCAATGCACTCATACTATCGTCAATGCACTCAGTCCTACAGGCCTGTTCACGTAAGTTCAGGAATAGGAACACAATTCCTTTGCAAGTCTTACCCTGACCTTTTTTTTAAAGGTTTCTAAACAGCCGTAGTGAGTCGCTACTGTTTGTCGTCATCAGGATGCCTCCCAAAAAAGATCCCAAAGACTACATGTTTCGGTGCATTAAAGGCAATGCATCTCCCCTCGTCAAGCCTCCAGGATCTTTGAAGGGGTGAGTGAAGCTTGCAGGTTGAATACTTACATACTTTTGTCCTCTTTAAATATATAGACTTACAACACTACAACCTCAGTGCGCTGATTTGGAGAGGGTTAATTACAGCTTGCCTCAGCACCTCCTTTATTTAAATACAGAAATGGTTTCCTGCTGGATCGCTGTGAGAATTGTGAGGTGCGTGACCTGCCTGTGCCATTGTTGCGTCAACGTTGTGGTGTGGTGAAATGTTGTGGAGAATTGTTGGACGTGGTATGCGTAAGCGCAATGCAACGTGTGTAAGAGTGCTTAGGGCCGCGCAGAAGCCAGTGTGTTGTCCTATACAAAACCTTGCACTGTAAACTGGTTAACTCTGTGCTCACGCAGGTGTATGTGCTTGACCACACCTCTCAAGTACAAATTGATGATTGCATTAATTGCAAGATCTTCGTAGGTGAGCTGTAGCTGAGTTTTTAGGTGCTCAAGTCGGCCCGCTGAATTATTTTCTTAAATGGTGTTCCGTTCCTGTTTGAAAAAACCTTATCACGACCGTCGATGATTTTTATGCTTCTTTTAACGTTTGTTTTACTCTTTCTCTGTGCAAGCAATTTGTATCTGGAGAGCGTTTACAGATTGACAATGGGGCGTGTGACTATGTGCATTGTGACTGTAGGTTTGAGCCAAAATTGATGTGATCGAGTTTTTTCAACATAAGCGACCTTTTTGCTCATCATCACATGTGCTCAAGTATCTGTTGTGCATGTAGGTCCTGTTGACGGGTCTGTGTTCATCAGAGACAGCTTCGACTGTGAGCTGTAAGTCACGCAGCATGAATATAATGTTAGAAGCCTATCTTAAATATGGCATTGCCATCTTGTTGGCTGCTCACACTTTAAGAGAAAAGAAAAATCTACGCAGGCAGTGAAAGAACACTCCCCACATTAATGATGGAAACGGAGCCACTCTGGTACCGGTTACCGTAAAACTCCACCAAAAAAAAAAAAGGATCAATGGGGATCAGGAGGGTTGCAGGCTTGACCTGAAACCGGCTTCTGGTGACAGTTGATAATAATATAATAATGTTGAAAAGGAAATCACACTGGAACCAATCTAGCTTCATACTAAAGCAGGTAGAAGAAGAAAAAACTACGCAGGCAGTGAAAATCACTCCCCACATTAATTTAGGAAAAGGAGCCACTTTGGTACTGAGTACTGTAAAACTCCTCCATCGGAAGTATAAGCTACCAATTAAGTGCTTGAATTTTGTTGGATCGCTCTGTACAGATTGACGAGACAAAAGCCATGTCTGAAACACCAAATATCACTTGGTGCAGTCAGTGACTTTCTTTGATGGTCAGGCAACAAAAGGTACATTTACTGCCGTAGCTTATCTGGCACGGCCCCCCCAATTTGCCGTTTTAAAGAGCAGTGCTACTGAAATAATATGACGCACAAGTCGAAGCTAACAAACTGGGTAGCCGTACGCAAGGAGCATGAAAATAAGTTCCTTTTGGGCCTCTGCACCCCCCCTCTGATGAGTCCTCTACAAGTTTCATGAAGCAAAGCAGAATTTAAGACTTGTATTGTAGCTCAATCAAAACTTTTGTTTGACGCCTATCATTAATATGTCTGAAATACTGTAAATTGCGCGGCACAGGTGTGTTTGCACCAGGCAGCTGCGGACACGAGACTGTAGAAACTTGGATCTGTGTGAGTGCTCGGAATTTGAGCAGAAACCGTGTGATTAAGGAGAAAGCAACATTTGTAGTGACAGAAATAGAAAATGCCATTATTACTCGCATATAAATTCCAATCAGGGGCTTGCTCCTACTTCTGCATCCTGCATGAACTTGTCAGCTACAGCTGCCCTAACCAGGCGTCCTTTCTCTTGTCATGTCTGGATTAATGTAGCACAAATTCAACTTTCTACCCTTGCCATCCTGCATGAACTTGTCAGCTACAGCTGCCCTGACCAGGCGTCCTTTCTCTTGTCATGTCTGGATTAATGTAGCACAAATTCAACTTTCTACCCTTGCCATCCTGCATGAACTTGTCAGCTACAGCTGCCCTAACCAGGCGTCCTTTCTCTTGCCATGTCTGGATTAATGTAGCACAAATTCAACATTCTACCCTTGCCATCCTGCATGAACTTGTCAGCTACAGCTGCCCTAACCAGGCGTCCTTTCTCTTGTCATGTCTGGATTAATGTAGCACAAATTCAACTTTCTACCCTTGCCATCCTGCATGAACTTGTCAGCTACAGCTGCCCTGACCAGGCGTCCTTTCTCTTGTCATGTCTGGATTAATGTAGCACAAATTCAACTTTCTACCCTTGCCATCCTGCATGAACTTGTCAGCTACAGCCGCCCTGACCAGGCGTCCTTTCTCTTGTCATGTCTGGATTAAATGGTCACAATGGTTACAAGGGGGGGTGACCGTCAGCCAGGTTGTTTGGCTGATGTCTGGATTAATGTAGCACAAATTCAACTTTCTACCCTTGCCATCCTTGTTTTTGCGCACGCCTTCGCAGCACTGCATTGTGCAACGCAACCCAGCCTGGAAACCTCTGTCGGGGTCACTCTTTCTCCTTTCCGAGGCTTTTATCCTGAGCTTGAGCAACACTTCAAAGAGGCCAAGCTGGACCCAAACGACAACTCCTGGGATCAGGTGCGTACAAGCATTAAGCATTGTTGTGAAGTGATTATATGTTCTTACACCTTTTCTTACTTTTCATTTGTTGAATGGCAAGTCTTTTTGAGCATACCCTCCTCTTACAGCCCAGCTCTTGTCAGGATCTGGCACAAGGGCAGTTTTGCCCTCCCCTTTTTCTTGCTTTCGAACATCAGGTCCCTTTTTCGTTGATTACAGGGAGCGGATATTCACTGTCTATAATTCTTGCTTTCGAACATCAAAATTCCTTTTTCGTTGATACAGGGAGCGGATATTCACTGTCTTTAGTTCCGTTTGCTGTCCCTTAAAAACCCAGCAACACGCTCCAGGCAGTAAGCATTCCCTCTAAACTGCTTGGTAGCCTCCTTTGAACTCTACATATGGTGGTCTGTTATTTGTGGCCTATGTACTTCCCTTGGCTGTCCAGGTTCCCAGACAAATCCTATGTGCAGATCTCTTCCCCCTTCTTTATTTACTGGATCAGGTGTACGATTTTTCTGCTGGTGAGGAGATTGATGGAACAACGCAGCACTGGAAGCTTGATCACAGCCCTCGTCCGCCCTGGTACGCACCCATGGTGAGTGGCTCTTGATTGAACTATGAGGCAAAGCCTCTCAGTGCACTTGCTAAAGTCGGCAAAATGCACGTCAGGGTTGTGGTCTGCTTCAAGGCACAGCGTTTTTTCCATAAATACCTGCAAGGCGTTTACTCAAAGCTTCACTTCATTTGTTGCCGTAGAACACTGGGATACTACTATGCATAATCAACGTTGCAGCACTACTGTGCACACACCACAATTTCAACATTGGTAGGTACAGGAGGTGACTGCAGCCCCTCCTGCAGGGCCTTCACAACAGAGCGCACAGGAAACACGGACTCGTCCTGAGGCCTTACCTTCCCCTCCAACTCAGCTGAATGGCTTCAGTGCTGCAGGTGCGATGTGTCTCGGGGGGGATTCATCCTTTGGTGATGAAGTCAAGCTTCAATCTTTTGTCGAACACTGCTGTTCCAAATTTCTAAGCATTTTGTGGTTTTGCATTTTCCTGCTGGTTAGTGCTATTGTGGCTGCAGTTTCTGTCCACTCTTTTGCAGCATGCCTTGAAAGATTGGCCAATGCAGTCCAAGTTTGTCGCAAAAGATCTTTCAAGTTTGTTGCTCAAGCTTTTTCCGCTGATTATGCCATCAATGAGATTAGCTGCATGGCCATGGGTTCACCTTCATACACTCGTTTGTGCAACATAATAACGATCAGGTACCACCAATGGGATAGCTGCACAGGCGCTGAGGTGTGAGGATGCACGTGAGGGGTGGCGAGCTCAGAACAGGTGAGTACTGTGTATGGTAGCAAATTTGGATCTGCCCAGTAAAAAAAGTACTCTGCTGCCCAGCAGCACTGCTTCCCCTTCTTGAATGCTTGAGGTGTATTGCTGCCTAGTCCTGTCTCAGGCAGAGGGTTCGGGAAGTCATGTTCTACAGGGTTTTGATGCTGGCTGTAGCAGTCTGCTGTGCTATTTCCTAGCCAAAAGAAAGGCCCCTTGCTTTTGATGCTGGCTGTAGCAGTCTGCTGTGCTATTTCCTAGCCAAAAGAAAGGCCCCTTGCTTTGATGCTGGCTGTAGCAGTCTGCTGTGCTATTTCCTAGCCAAAAGAAAGGCCTCTTGCTTTGATGCTGGCTGTAGCAGTCTGCTGTGCTATTTCTCAGCCAAAAGAAAGGCCCCGAAGCCAACTTAATAAAACAAAATGTGGGAGAGAGGCACAAGAGTAAATTATAGGTTGAAGTAGCCCTGGGTTCCCATGGCAACTACTAATATTACAAGCAGCATGCATACAGCATAAATACAGCAGCATGAAGAAGCACAAGGAATGCAAGCCTACGTCGCCCCATGTGCATGTGTAGAACCGGATTCTTTGCTGCTTGAATCGCAGAGCAGGGTTAGCCTCACAGCAGCAGGCAGAAGCTGAGGCAAGGCGCAGGGATCGGGCTCGAGCTGCTCAGGTGCTTCAAGAGAAGGCTCAGGTGGGAAGTGGAGGAGGGGGGTGTTATGAAAAGCAAGCAGCTTTGCTCTGCTCCAAAGGCTAAGCTAGAGTCAGAATAGTTCCGGTGTCAGTACTTCAAGACGGCAGCATATGACAGAGTTCTTGTTAGGCCTATGCCTGATCACACACTTCATTATTTTGGTTAGCTGTTATTATGACGCGCATTTCCGTCTCCACAATCCAGGTTCGCGCTTCACAAAAGGAAGCACGACATGCTGAGATTGTAAAAGCCCGCACACAAGCCGTTTCCCAAGCCAGCCAGGGCGTATCAAGCTCTGAAGGACCTGGCGGATGGCAAAAGGTGAAGGGGGGAGGGAAGTGCGTAGAGTTGGCCAGAACCATATATATACGGTATATACACGGTAAATTTGGCAGGAAAATCACCAAATATACGGTCATATACGGCGTGTATATACGGTTCTGGCCAACCCTAGAATTGCATCAACAAAAAGGAAGCCTGACATCCCTGTAAGCGTGTGGCTGCAACTTAGGAAGCTGCTGATACACACCTCGCTGGTACACATAATGTGTACGTATAGTAAAAACCGTACCGTACCGTACCGTACACCGTACAGTGCACAGGCCTGTACACATTTACCAGAGGGGGGCGACTGACCCCCTAAATGGGCATGTTCAAATGTTCCTGGAGTATGGGCGCCGCAAGAGCTTGCTACAGTCAGACTTGTTTTCAAACCATGGCTCCAGGCTGACCATAGCCATTGAGTTTCGTTGTAGCAAACTATGGCGATGATGTCTAATTTGCAACAGCGTGAACCTTATCGTGAATCTTAACGTGAACCGTAACAGTGAACCTTAACGTGAACCTTACAACAGATCACCCACCACACCAAATCACATCTTTTGTGGTGCTTTGGTGTCCTCTATAAAATAAATATCACCAACAAAAATGGAGTGGATCAATAAAGAAGTTCTAGTGGCCAGTGTGGCTTTGATTCCTGTCAAATTGCACGCATATTGATTTACGTGAAGATAAGCACATATGCACGTAATTAACAATGCCATCTTTCAATAGAAGCAAGAATGGTCTCAATTGGAAAAAGGGGCGTTGAATGGGTTCAATACAAGTGTACAAAAGGACCATTTTAGGGCATGTGTTCAGTCGCCCCCCTCTGCAAATTTACAAAATAACATGTACGGAGTACTGTTTGATATTTCCCTTCGGCAAAGACACCTTGCATTGACACAGTATATGTTGAAAGATGATATTGTCCAAGGTCATTGCTGAAAGGTGTTCATGTCACCTTGTACATTGCTTGCACAGTACCTTAGCCTGCACGTTTGCAAAGTTTTGTTTGGTCTTCTTTCTTTCTACCTATGCAAGGTTTTTATTGAGTCAGCAGTTCATGTTCCGCATTTCATACACTTCAGGTGGCCAACTTGCTGAAGGACCCAGTTACTGGCTCCATCGGGCAGGTTGTGCCCGCCAACAACGGAAAGAATGGAAAAAATAATGGAGGAAATGCTGGAGGCGCCGCGACCTGTAAGGACGTAGGGCGCATGCGCCAGGTGCTGCTCTCGCTAGCCATGCAAGAGAAGTGGTAGCAAAGTATTCGCCACTAAGTTATGTGGATTGAAGAAGTTGGTTGATGAGCAAAGGAACTGGAAGGATTGATGAAAATGTCTGACGTTTGAGCAGGTGAGCTCAAATGTTCCTCCTTACTGCATTTTGTTTAAATTTGACTAGAAGGATATGTTTGACCTAGGAGAAAATGGTAAAAGAGAAAGGATTCTTTTTTAGTCATCCTTATCTTGCTTAAAATAATGGGGACTTGGGAAAAGTCCTGTGTTGCAATTATTGCGCTTTTAGAAAAAGACCGCGGCTGAATATGCGGAACGTCGCAATTTTTTAGGCTCAGTAATAAGGGCAACAATGCACAAGTACGCAAGTGTCCTCAGGGTCATCATTTGGCACCTCCTCTCTAGTACCGGTACCAAAGCCAAGAAACTTGATTGTAGATATTGATGCAAGGTGCCGCAGGACAAGAGCGTCCCCATTCCTGTTCAAATGCAACGGGAGTGGCTATTCGAGGAAAACCAGGGTTCTTAACTGATAAGCGAATAAGGAACCAGTGCTTTCTTGTGGACCAAAAAGCAATTCTCTTCGGACTTAAGCGACGAATATCACTATAAATTGACGACATTCATCACAAAAAAATTTTATACATATTATATTTTCCACGGTTGGAATTCGTAACGCCACAAGCTTTATTCGCTCCTTTATTGTCCTGTTAGCTTTCAGTATTTATTTCCATTTCATCTCAGTGGCCGCCGGCCATGTTTCTTGCCTTCTGTGCACAGCACGCGGCAATCACTCTAGCACTCTCCGTAGGGCTCGTGCTGGTTTCATACGTCGTTGAGACAGCCACTTACAAGACCCTCACTTTTCTGGAGCATAAGGGAATAATTGAGAGGTTGGAAACGGCCTGCGCAGCATGAATTCTCAGATCGTACGTAGTGAACATCGCACTGTAACACCTCTCCATTAACATTTGGCAGGCTCGCACCACAGTACACCGCAACTGAGACCCACTATCAGAAGCAGGTGGGTCATGGAGCGAGGTGGGAGGACGGCTGTTGAACGCTTAAGGCTGAGTGCTGTATGCTATTACAACTCAACAAAATAGCAGATTAATCAACCACCACGAATATTTTCTTTTTTTTGAGCTACCAGGTGGCGGTCACGTTCTTGGTGGCCTCCTGGTTTGTTCTGGTCATTGCCCTTTGGCCTCCTGTGTTGGAGCGATTGCTGAATTCGGCACGACCGCGATGGAACCCCTTGGAGGTGAGTTTGCTATTCAACCTTTTGCATCACCCAATACGTTGAAGTTTGCCAAGTGCAGCCCTGCCTCACACTCAAACATTTCTTCCTGCGTTGCTGCTGTGCAGTTAGCTCTAACCTGCTGGTGAGTTTGGTTAAGCGAGAGGGCTCTGGAAGCATGTTTTCAAAGCTCAAAAGTGCACCATGTCCCACGCATTACCTTAACCTCATCAAGTTTCGCGCACTAAAACAGGCTGGGCGTGGTGCTCCATGATGCCTGGTTCTGGTCCCTACACCACATGCTGCACAAGAACAAGACCCTTTACCAAAAGTAAGTGGGATGGGGTCAGTGTTACAGCGGTCAGGTCTTTTGCGTCTGGATAACGGAAGGAAGAGGATAAATGCAAGCAGTGGGAAGAATTGGTTCCAAGCTTAATGAGTTCAAAAGAGCTCCTTTGATGCGCCCGCTCTTGTGAAAATCCAAGATCAGTACAGAAACAGATTGGTCATGAGATGAAAGGTAATTTGTTATGTTGCTCAATTGTGTGCTGCAGGATTCACATCTTACACCACCGATCGGAAGGAGACCTGACTGTCTTTGGTAAGTCATTAACATATTGCACGCTATTAAGGAATTAACGAGAATGTTGCCAAACTGTTTGAGGGTAAACATAACGCTCCTGGTGAAAAGCTGTGCTCCTTGTTTAATTTATTGAGGTAGCCAAACCTCAACAGCATATACTGCACAATGTTTTAATTAAGCCAGTTTCATTGCATATTTGCTTATATCAGGTTAGGTAGGTAGATCCGTCTCACATGCTATTTTTCTAACATTATGCACGCAGGCACAGCAGACATGGACCCTATCGAAGCTATCGCACTGGTCTTTGGATTCTATGCTGCTGCACTTCTTTCTTACGCTTACTTGGTGAGAAACCCTTTGCTGGTTTAATATTTGGATGATGGCATCTGCTAGCTTTCTTCTTGTCTGAGAAGCGATGACTGCTATTACTATGTTTCTACTACGCATGCAAGAAACAGCTGTTCCTGCTTGAGATGTCTTGCCCATTTCATGACAAAATGTTCTCTTAACTGTTTGATACACAATCATCTATTCATACATGTAGCTGGGCTATTGGAACCCCGTGTCCTATGCCTTCCTTGTGCTCCTGGAAGCAAACATGAATATGATGGGTAGGTTTTTCTATGTGTGAAGACTTGGAAATGAACTTGCTCTTGTTGCATTAGCTAACAACTTGTATTATGAGTTGAAGTGCAGCCAATAGGATCCTGTATGTTACATCACTTCAGACACCTGTAGCCTTTACCTGAACAGTTCCTGCCAACATATGCTCTAACCATATGCTCTAACCATAAACGAATGGTGTCAAGATCCAAATGACTACTTTATCTTGCAGGTCACTGTGGCTACAGGCAACCCCTTTGGCTTGCAGTCATCCAATCTTGGGGCGTTTGCTTTACACCTGGCAGTGCACACGCCAAGACCCACTACATCCACCATCTCAAACCCACTGTAAACAGGGCTCTATACTTTACCTGGTACAATCTCAAAAGCTGAGAAGATAATTTATTTTGAAATTGTTAGCTTGGAAGACGTAGAATGCACGCACGCACACAACGCACGCACAGATACATTCACCTCCCGCTAGGCCGTCCTGAACTCTGTGCTCTGCTCGTCATAAGCAGAGTGTTGCGGACATGACCGTGACTGTGACCGTGACCGTGTGTGTGTGTATAGTAGACTTCATCTCCCTCGCTGTAGGTTTAAGGGTTCAAGGCTTGACGTTTTGCCTGCTCGCTTCCAGCCGTTTTAAGCCCTCTTGAGCCTTCTCTTCTGTTGGGTCTGCAATGATAGGAGTGTTGCAGCATTCATGCTGCGGCAATTATGTACAATAAAATTAGGTGCAGCTCTGCCCATGCTGGTGGTTGCTAAAGTGCATCTGGAATACACACTGGTTTTAATTGTGTGTGAAAACATCAATATGGCAGGTGCACATAAGCAAGTGAGTAAGCACGATCTAGGATTGCAAGATGCCAGAAATAAATGAATCATATCCATTTTTGCAACCTGAAACATGTACGTTTTGCGCTCAGGTGGGACAAAGCCATGGGCACCTTTCAAGATACTCACCCAGCCATCAAGGTACACAAAAGGGTGTCTAGTAGGAGGCATGGTTGTAAGCGTCCAGGAACAAGAATGCGAATTTTCTCCCAGGAAAAAGAAAGAGTAACAATGAAATAAATTATCAAGATGGCAGTTAAATCCTCTTCCTGCATTGGTCCCGGGCGCTGTACAACTTCTCCACCAAAAAAAAAAGGAAAGGATTGGGACTAAGAGGGTTGCAGACTGGCCTGAAGCCGGCTCCTGATGAGAGTAGGCAATGATACTGGAAATCTCTTTAAAGGGTCCGCCTGGTACAAACTTACTCGAAAAAATTGCCTCATCTGTCTTCTTCTTGCACTCTTCACCCTACTTATTTTATCCTCTCCCATCACATGGCTTTGCAGGAATTCAGCCCAGAGCAGCAACGGGAGTATGAGCTCAGGGTGAGACAACAACTTGTTTTTTGCATATCTTGATGAATATTATTTCATGTTTTATTACCTAGCCATTAAGACCCCTGGAGAAAAAAACCAGCTTCCAGGAGACTTGCTAGCAAGCATCTGCTCCTCATGTTCAAGCATAACCTTCCCATTTTCCCGTGGCCAATGCGCCTATGCAATACTAAATGCCGTGTGCTTCGGCACCTCACATCTTATAGCCTATAGCATTCTTTGTAGCATTAATCAAAATTGTTACTTGCCTGCAGGCTTTTGTTGCATGCAAGCATGCTTTTTTGAGCGGCGTGCAGCAGATGCGTGCGTTTGTCAAGAGTATTGGCCTACCAGCAACGAGTAGCAGCAAGCCTTCTCCACTGATGCTGCCTATTGAAGCCATTACCAACAAAAAGGAGCGAGATTGCAAAGTGGCTTGAAACTCCCCATTGCTTGTGACTGGATATTGCTTTAGTTGGTAGCGATGGCAGCGTGGATGGACGTTTTTAAAGAACTGCATTGTTAGCCAGCCAAATACTTTGCCTTGAAGATTTGAACAAAAACTCAGTCTACTTTTGTTGCATTTGCAGTCTGTTAAATAATTGATAATACATGGTTTGCCTTTGCATTCCCTTCACAAGCCGCCGTCTACAACACGCCAGAGCGCATGTGCTGACTGTGGCATTCATCTGCCAAAACTCATTAGTTTTTGCTGGACTAAAACAATGTCAGCATTTAGTCTAAAATACATGCTGTACTGCCCAAACAAAATCAAATGCGAGTAGCTGCTGGACAGTTTAGGAGGTCAAAGGGTTGCGACTTGGACCTAAAACCCATACTATTTGCCCATACAAGATCAAATGAAGTAGCTGCTGGACAGTTTATGAGGTCAAAGGGTTGCAAGTATTGTTTGTCTAAGATCTCTAAGTTAAATTCATAACTGTTAAAAACGTAAGCATGCATGCATTAAGGAAAGGCTCTCAACTAGCCAGAAACGACCAGTCGATGGCCCTACTCTTGCTACCAGGCCTCATTTACATCTGTCAACCACGCTGCGAAACTTGTCCTTACAGGCACACAATTTACTGTTGAGGTACACATCGGAGGTCGTGGGATCGATTCCTGTTGAGGGGACGATAAATATCGGGAGGCGGAATCGCCGCGTTTGCTACAAGGACGCCTCCGGGATTTGGCACTGGGGAGACGCGCGCAACCTTGGGGGTGATGGTACTTGTATTCTTGGCCTCCCTTTTTTTGTTGAGGTTTAAAACAGAGGTCTTAGTACACACCATTGGCAAGCAAACGCGTTGCAACAACTCCGATATGTACCTCAACATTTCCGTTGCTATAATCAAATCTCATCAGAAGTCATATTGGTCAACCCTTTTTTATCCCCATCAATCTTTTTTGTTGTGGTGGAGGAGATTTACAATAAACTCGGTACTAAAGTGGCCCTTTTTCATAATTTGTGGGAAGTGGTTTTCATTGCCTGCGTAGTGTTTTTATACCATATAAAACACAACGGTCAGTGCCAATCCCAGTCAAGTGCAAGTTTGTGTGGGTGTTTGGGTGGGTGGGTGGGTGGATGGGTGTGTGGGTTGGTGTGTGGGTGGGGGGGGGGGGGGTGGAAAGCAGTGGCAGCAAGTTGGTAACATTGTGGCTAACTCATA
>Ga0307945_1003165_pt1 | contig 13328 bp, 10 predicted proteins | sample OrgLakmetagen228_FD_201818 | JGI IMG/M metagenome (GOLD analysis project Ga0307945, IMG submission 201818) | Saline water microbial communities from Organic Lake, Antarctica - #228 | ecosystem: Environmental > Aquatic > Non-marine Saline and Alkaline > Saline | place: Antarctica: Organic Lake...
CCCACACACACACACACGCACAAACACACACACACATACTCACACAGGAAGTCGCTCATGCCCATTATCACTCCCGTATATCCAGCCATGAACTCCACCCACAACGTCACTCGCTGCACCATGGTAAGTGCTAATTAAGCTGAATATGACCTTTCGCGGCGTTGGTTATGTATGTATGCATTACTAGAGGCAGTAGCTTCACCCACAACATCACCCCCTTCACTTACATAGTAAGTGGTGACCACAATTCTTGTGGATATGACCTATCGCGGCGTTGGTTATGTATGTATGCATTACTAGAGGCCGTACCTCCACCCACAACACCACCCGCTGCACTTACATAGTAAGTGGTAACACAACTCTTGCGGATATGACCTATCGCGGCGTTGGATATATATGTATTACTAGAGGCCGTAGCTCCACCCACAACACCACCCGCTGCACTTATTATGGTGGGGGAGATTCACGGCACTTCATGCCAATGTGTCTCCTTTTTCTTAATATGCAGGAAGTATTTTGCTGCCTGTGTAGTTTTTTTTATTTACCATGGTAGGTGTCATCGTTTTTGTTTCTCTCGGGGGTGTAATACATACATAAGTATATATACATATATACATACGTAATTATTTCTATAAATACACATGCGAAGTGGCTCCCCCCCCAATGTAAGGAGCGGGTTTTGCTGCTTGCGTACTTTTTCAATCGCATCTGAAGGTTACAATTTATAACAAACTCCCTCCTTCCTGCATAGGCCTCACGATGCTTCCATTTTGATTGCACTCAAATATGTAGGGCTGGCCAGAACCGTATATATATACACCTTATATGACTGCCTGTTGCGTGATTTCCCTGCCAAAAATACACTGTGCACACTGCGCACATATGGTTCTGGCCAACCCTACAGATCAGTGTGTAGCAAAAGCATGCTACCGGAGTTAGGTACCACGGTAATTTGGCAGAAAAATCACGCAACAGGTAGTCATATACAGTGTATATATACGGTTCTGGCCAACCCTACAAGTGTGTGTGTAGCAAAAGCATGCTACCGCACCCTACAAGTGGTCGCACCCTACATGTAGTCGCACCCTACCACCCTACATGTGGTTGCACCCTACATGTGGTCGCACCCTACGTGTGGCCGTACCCTACCACCCTACATGTGGCCGCACCCTGCATGTGGTCGCACCCTACATGTGGTCGTACCCTACCACCCACATGTGGTTGCACCCTACTTGTGGCCGTTTCCTTTTCCTTTTGTCCATTTTCAGACACTGACTGTGGGTTAAAATGTGTAGGTGGAGTGTAGGGTATTGTTGGTGGTAGCAACAAGGTTGCAATCAACCCAATTAATTATATTTAAACCCAATTACGTGTGTAGGTGGAGTGTAGGGTATTGTTGGTGGTAGCAACGAGGCCGCAATCAACCCAATACAGTGTATCCAAACTCAATAAATTGTTGGGTTTTGTTGGTGGTGGCAATGAGGCCATTTGCAAGCCTTAACACCCGAAAAGTGTATATAAGGCTTAGGGTTTCGTTGGTAGTGGCAATGGGGCCATGAGCAACCCTTAAACCCAATAAAGTGTATATAAGGCTTAGGGTTTCGTTGGTAGTGGCGATGGGGCCATGAGCAACCCTTAAACCCAATAAAGTGTATATAAGGCTTAGGGTTTCGTTGGTAGTGGCGATGGGGCCATGAGCAACCCTTAAAACCCAATAAAGTGTATACAAGGCTTAGGGTTTCGTTGATAGTGGCAATGGGGCTTTAAGCAACCCTTAACACCCAATAAAGTGTAGGGTTTTGTCGGCAATAGCAAGGAGGCCGCAAGCAACCCTTCAGACCCACGTGCCTGTAAGCTCCCTGAGAATGGTCGTGCCACACATTCTTGATGGTAGCATACGGCACGAGCTTACTCGATTTGATGGCAGCATACGGTCACAAGCTCAATCAATTTAATATCAACATACGGTCACAAGCTTTATCAATCTGATGGTGGTATACGGCCACAAACTTGTTCAATTTGATGGCAGCATACGGTCACAAGCTTTATCAATTTGATGGCAGCATACGGCCACAAGCTTGTTCAATTTGATGGCAGCATACGGTCACAAGCGTGTTCAATTTGATGGTGGTATACAGCCACAAGCTTAATCAATTTGATGGTGCATGCTGCTTCCATGCCCCACAACTCCAAAATGCGTGGGCATCGGTGGTTGCCCACTGCCCACAATACCTTTCCTATTCCAAGTTTTATGTCCTACAGCCTTTTCCAGAATTTTATGCGGTACCTTTCCTTTTCAAAGTTGTGTGTCCTACAGCCTTTTCCAGAATATTATGCGGTACCTTTCCTTTTCAAAGTTGTATGTCCTACAGCCTTCTCCAGAATATTATGCAATACCTTTTCTTTTCCAAGTTAAATGTCCTACAGCCTTTTCTAAAGTATAATGCGCTGGCTTCAAGCAGCAGATCCCATATCAGTCTGAGCCGACCTTCTACCAGACCTGTAAGATGTATAGGGTTGGCCTGAACCACATATATATACACGGTGTGTACACAGTATTTTTGGCAGGGAAACCACCAAAGGTACGGTCATATACGGTTTATATATACGGTTCTGGCCAACCCTGAAAATGTGCAGAGACTCCACCATGTTCACAGCCACACGCAGTAGGTGATGCAAAATTTTGAGCAAGCCTTTAAGATCTGCACAGTCTTGCCCTTTTTTGGCTTTCTACATACACTACAATGCCCCCTGCACACAACCACACGCAGTACGTGATGATGCAAGAGTTTGAGCAGGCCTTTGATACCTGCTCGGCCATGCCCTTCTTTGGCTTTTATAACACACTACAATGCCTTCCTGCACACAACCGCTCGCAGTACGTGATGATGCAAGAGTTTGAGCGGGGCTTTGAGAACCTGCTCGGTCATGCCCTTCTTTGGCTTTCTAAATACACTACAATGCCCCCTGCACACAACCACATGCAGTACGTGATGATGCAAGAGTTTGAGCGGGGCGTTGAGAACCTGCTCGGTCATGCCCTTTTTTGGCTTTTATAACACACTACAATGCCCCCCTGCACACAACCACACGCAGTACGTGATGATGCAAGAGTTTGAGCGGGCCTTTGATACCTGCTCGGCCATGCCCTTTTTTGGCTTTTATAACACACTACAATGCCCCCCTGCACACAACCACACGCAGTACGTGATGATGCAAGAGTTTGAGCGGGGCTTTGAGAACCTGCTCGGTCATGCCCTTTTTTGGCTTTCTAAATACACTACAATGCCCCCTGCACACAACCACTCGCAGTACGTGATGATGCAAGAGTTTGAGCGGGCCTTTGAGATCTGCAAGGCCATCCTGTTCTCCACCCGCCATTCCACAGACTGGGCCCCCCTGTTTGAGCCCCTTGCCTTCTTTGAAGTGCCAAAGGCCTTCTACGTCCTGGTGCGTGTGCCTCATATTGGAGAACCCTGCCGAGTGTGTGTTAATGCGTGTGCACACTGCGATTTGTGTGGTGTTGACGTGTTTCAAAAGCCCCCCTTTATGATCCCCTCGCCTTCTTTGAAGTGCCAAAGGCCTTCTACGTCCTGGTGCGTGTGCCCCGTAATGGAGAACCCTGCTGAGTGTGTGTAAGCTGCGGTTTGTGTGAAGTTGATATGTTTTGAAAGCCAAGGCGCGCAATTCACTCCCTCCTGTTAGAGCCCTTGGCCTTTCTAAAACTCCAAAGAGTTGTACCAAACTGAAGAGTGGCGTTCTCCCCTTATGTCTATTTCAAATGGATCAACTGATTGGCAGGATTTCCATCTACTGCCTTGTCAAAAAAGAGGGTTTACAACGTCTGATTAAAAACTTGACGAGCTCAAACCAAAGACAGCCTGCGGCACACTGACAGACACTTAGATAAGCACACACACACACACACACATACACACACTTGCACGCACATTTGCACGTACAACACACACACACGCACACACACGTACACAACTGTACACACACGTACACGCATGCATACCTACCCAATGTTGTATGCGTCGTACTTTTGCTCTCCAGATTGAGCTCACTGCCAACAACAACACTGACATGGAGAAGTGGGACGGCTGGGTGCGGTCACGTGTGCGTCACTTGGTGAGGATGCGTGCGTGTATGTGTACATGTGTGTGTTGCATGGTTTACAAGATACAGTGAGTGGGTGGGTGGGAACGGTCACGTGTGCGTCACTTGGTGAGGATGTGTGTGTATGTGTATGTGTGTGTTGCATGGTATACAAGATACAGTGAGTGGGTGGGTGGGTGCGGTCACGTGTGCGCCACTTGGTGAGGATGCGTGCGTGTATGTGTACATGTGTGTGAGTTGTTGTGTACAAGTGAGTGGGTTGGTGGGTGGGTGGGTGGAAGCGGTCACGTGTGCGTCACTTGATGAGGATGCGTGCATGCGTGCATGGGTGTGTTTTGTGTGTAAAAGTGTGTGTGTGTGGTTGGGTGGGTGGGTGGACGGTCACGTGTGCGTCACTTGGTCAGGATGCGTGCATGTGTGTGTGTGTTTTGTTGTGTACAAGTGTGTGGGTGGGTGGGTGCGGTCACGTGTGCGTCACTTGGTGAGAATCTGTGCGTGCATGTGTGTTTTATTGTGGACGAAGATGTCACCTACGTGATGTCACCCACGTGGTGTCACCCACATGATGTCACCAACGCGATGTCACCCACATGATGTCACCCACGTCATGTCACCCACATCATGTCACCCACATGATGTCACCCACGTCATGTCACCCACATGATGTCACCCACGTCATGTCACCCACGTGGTATCACCCACGTCACGTCACCCACGTTATATCACCCACGTGGTGTCACCCACATAATGTCACCCACGTCATGCCACCCACGTCATGTCACCCACGTGGTGTCACCCACGTCACCCACGTCATCACGATGGTGACATCATGTGGGTGACGCGTAAAACGCGTAAACTAACCCTAACCCTAAAGGTTTTTTGTACGCGCGTCACCCACGTGATGTCACCCACGTGATGTCACCCACATGGTGTCGCCCACGTGGTGTCGCCCACGTCATGTCACCCACGTGGTGTCACCCACATGATGTCACCCACAACATGTCACCCACGTCATGTCACCCACGTCATGTCACCCACGTCATGTCACCCACGTCATGTCACCCACGTCATGTCACTCACATGATGTCACCCACATGATGTCACCCACGTCATGCCACCCACGTCATGTCACCCACGTCATGTCACCCATGTGGTGTCACCTGCCTCTGTAGGTGCGTGTGCTCGAGGAGCACGCCAACGTGCGCCCCTTCCCGGAATCCAAGTCTGCTCCCTCAGACGAGCATCCTGACGACGACAGGCCTCGCAAGTACTACTTCCTATGCCTCACCAAGCGGTCCCCGCAGGTGGCTGGGTATACTTGTTTGTGTGTGTGTGTCTGTGTTGTGTGTTTGGGTGTGTGGGTGTGCGTGTGTGTGTCTATCTGTGTGGGTGTCTGTGGGTGTGGGTGTGTGTATGTGTATGTGTGTGTCTATCTGTGTGGGTGTGGGTGTGGGTGCGCATACGTATGTGTGTGCCTATGCGTGTGCATGTGTGTGTGTGTGTGTGTGTGGGTGTGTTTGTGAACAATGTTTGCTTGCTCATAGTTTGCGGCTGAAAGAAATAGGTGAGGGTGCAAGGGCAATTTTGCATCGGTCAGTACACACGCACACACACACACACGCACATGCACACACGCAAGCACGCACGCACGCACGCACACACACAAGATGGCCTTACGCACACACCCAAACGCAGCTGGACGAGATGAACGTGAATGGCATGGTTGCTCCTAAGACCTACACCCTGCAGCGCAATGCGGGAGCCACACACACGCACACACACACACACGCTCACGCACGCACGCACGCACACGCACACACACACAAGATTGCCTTACGCACACGCACACACACAAGCACACACACACACGCACACACACACACACAAGATGGCCTTACGCACACACCCAAACGCAGCTGGACGAGGTGAACGTGAATGGCATGGTTGCTCCTAAGACCTACACCCTGCAACGCAATGCGGGAGCCACACAGGGCCCTGTCAAGACGAGCATCAATGTCACGCAGCCCATCCGAAGTTTTACAGACCAGGTGTGTGTGTGTGTGTGTGTGGTTGTGGGTATATAGGTGACGTGGGTGGGGGCGTGAGGCAAAGCGTCTGAGATACGGGTGGGGGCGTGATGCAAGTTGTGAAGTGTGTGTGTGGGTGGGTGGGTGTGTGAGAGGGTGATGTGTGTGTGGAGGGTACGAGTGTGGGTGCCCAAGGCAAAGTGCCTGTTGTCTGTGCGTAGGGATAGTGGGTGGGTGGGTGAGTGTGTGGGGATTGCTGTGCATGTGTGTGCGTGTTTGTGTGTGCTTAAATGTATGGGCGTGTGTGTAATGGTATGAGTACCATTTATGCCATGCAGCCCATCCAATGCTTTAATGCTTTGCAGACCATGGCAGAGTGTTCTGTGCGATGTTGTGTGTGTGTGTTTGTGTGAGTGTGTGTGTGTACAGATCTGTGTGCTGACATGTGAGGCGCTCCAACGCAGAGGCAGCTCAAATAAAGGGTGTGAAGAATGAATTGCGTGGCGAGCCCACGTGGGGGGGGGTGGCCGGAAGACCACCATCATCAAGCAAATGAGTGCAGCCAAGTCAGCTTACAAGGACCACCCGGAATAAGCATCCACTTTTCTTATGCGAACTGTACACCTGCACGCACGTGCACTCTCGAATTCTGGTCCGTACTTAAAAGTGCCCTTACTTGCGTGAGGGCATGGAAACGAAGCCACGCATCGAGCAATAGTGTGACCTTGCGTTGGCATGTCCTGGAGGCTGGAATCCCCATCTATTTACGCCTTTCGCACAAGCACCTACATCTACACACACAGATACACACACATGGACACACACACACACGCACACGCACACACATACACACACGCACACGCACGCACGCGCGCTCGCACACGCAGGTACGCTCTTGGAAGGACGCGCGTGAAGGCATGGAAGTGCGGCCACTCATAAAGCGGCAGTGCGACCTGCCCGCATGGGCCTTCCCCCAGGGCTTCAACCCCCTCTTACGCAAAAAAGTCCAGCCTCCTCAAGGGCCACCCTTGGAAGGTGCAGCTGCAGCAGGGGCTAAAGCAGCAGGTGCGGCCATGTCAGCAGCGGCACCAGCAGCACCAGCAGCAGCTGCCGTAGTACAAACGACTCCATTGCCAGCAACAGCAGGTGCAGGTGCAGGAGCAGCAGGTGCAGACGCAGCAGCAGCAGCAGTGCCAGCAGCAGCAGGTGCAGACGCAGCAGGTGCTGGTTCGGCAGCAGCAGTGCCAGCAGCAGCAGGTGCAGACGCAGCAGGAGCCCCTGGGGTAAAAGGGGGGCCAGCAGCAGCCAGTGCGAGAGCTGAACATTCCAGCGCAGCCTGCACTACCACCACCACCACCACCGCCTCCACCTCTATCTCTGCCCCGTTGGCGGTAGAGGGGGGAGGTGAAACAAGTGGACGTGATGCAGCAGCAGCACCAGCTCCAGCAGCAGCAGCAGGAAAATCAGCAGCAGCAGCAGCAGCAGCAGCAGCAGGAAAACCAGCAGCACCAGCACCGGCAGCAGCAGAAAAATCAGCAGCACCAGCAGCAGCAGCAGCAGCAGCAAGCAAATCGGCAGGACCGTTGGTAGCAGCGGGCGGATCGGCAGGACCGTCAATAGCAGCAGGCGGATCAGCAGGACCGTCTACAGCAGGCCCTAGTGAATCAGGGAGCCAGCCAACTGCAACTGTCAGTGGTTTGAGCCAAGCGCAACAGCAAGGTAGTACTGAAGGGTCGTAATTATTTTCTAGGACAACTCAGTTTTTGCTGAACTGATAGGAATTTGGTGATTGCGCAACTGCTGGCAAGTTGGCGCTGTAGGGAGTGTGTGTGTGTGTGTTTGTGTGTGTGTGTGCGTTCGTGCATGTGTGTGGGCGTGTGTGTGTGTCCCAGCCTGCATGTAACTCTTGTGCTTCTGCCTGTTATACTGCAAGCATGCACACACACACACACACATATACACACACACAAATACAATCACATACGCAGACACACACACACACACACACAAATACACACATATACACACAAATACACACACAAATACACACAAATACTCACACGCAAATACACACATATACACACACGCAAATACACACATATACACACACGCAAATACACACATATACACACAAATACACACAAATACACACACGCAAATACACACATATACACACAAATACACACACAAATACACGCATACACACATAAATCCGCACACACAAGTACACACACACACACACATCAACAGGTATCAAAATAGGCGTTGGCCGCAAACGTGAGAGGCCCCAAGAGCTAGGAGGCAACCAGCAGCAGCAGCAGCAAGACTGGGAAGGGCAGGGCTTGGAAACGGTGGGTGTTCTGTATAGATTTAACGTTGTGTGTATGTGTCAGGTATAAGGTTGGCCAGAACCATACATGCATAGGTATATACGGTGTACATACGATACGTGCGTGCGTGCGTGAGTGTGCACGTGCGTGCGTGAGTGTGCACGTGCGTGCGTGCGTGTGCACGTGCATGCATGCGTGCTTCCGTGCATGCGTGCACTGTGTCTGTGCGCATTGTGTCTCACTGTGTCTGCGTGCACTGTGTCTTTCCGTGCAGGGACCCTGTGCGTGCACTCCGTCTTTTTCTCCTTTCTTACATGTTCATACCACGCGTGTTCAAACCACTTTCCGTGCAGGGACCCTCTGCGTGCACTGTGTCTGTGCGCACTGTGTCTCACTGTGTCTCACTGTGTCTGCGTGCACTGTCTTTCTGTGCAGGGATACTCTGCGTGAACTGTGCCCTTTCTTACATGTTCTCTCCATGCATGTTCAAACCACTTTCCGTGCAGGGACCCTCTGTGTACTTTTTTTCCTTTCTTACATGTTCCCTCCACGTGTGTACAACTAGTATATATGTGCAGGGACCCTCTGCGTGCACTGCGTCACATGTGTTTCCTCGTGTGTTCAAACCGCTTTCTGTGCAGGGACCCTCTGTGTACTTTTTTCCCTTCTTACATGGTCCCTCCACGTGTGTACAACTAATTTATGTATGCAGGGACCCTCTGCGTGCACTCTGTCAGTGCGCACTGTGTCTCACTGTGTCTGCGTGCACTGTCTTTCCGTGCAGGACCCTGTGCGTGCACTCCGTCTTTTTTTCCTTTCTTACATGGTCCCTCCACGTGTGTACAACTAATTTATGTATGCAGGGACCCTCTGCGTGCACTCTGTCAGTGCGCACTGTGTCTCACTGTGTCTCACTGTGTCTGCGTGCACTGTCTTTCCGTGCAGGACCCTGTGCGTGCACTCCGTCTTTTTTTCCTTTCTTACATGTTCCCACCACGCATGTTTAAACCACTTTCCGTGCAGGGACCCTCTACGTGCACTTTGTCGGGCATTAGCACTCCAGAGTTACAAGCAGCCCAAGCAGACGCTAAAATTATGAATAGCGGTCAGGTACGTGTGTGTGTGTGTATCTGTGTGTGGGGGGGGAACAAATTCTTACGTGGGTGTTTGTGGGAAGGTGGGTCGAACCTAGCTTTTCTTTTATATAATGTAATTCTTTTAAGTTATAAGCACTTTGTGTTACCTTTCGCATAAAAATTCAATTCATTCAACAAGCTAATTAGAACCTGGTGGCTGGGAGAGACGTAGCCGTGAGTTTGGGTGTGTGCACGGATGCAAATTTGGGTGGTTTTTCGGTCGAGCTTCATGAGCTGTGCACGACTTATGTGCGCATCACTCAAGGCGCATCATTTAAGGCGCATATATACGGTACGTGTGTGAGTGTATCTGTGTGTATCTGTGTTTGTGTGTGTGACTGTGAATACGTGTGTATGTGTGTGTATTCATGTGCTGACGTCCCACACCTGCACCTCCTCTATTGCTGCTCTGTTATTCCAGTGCTAGCCCACCAAGTGCTTTCCTGAGTGTTTCCTGTGTGTTTTTCCAGTGCTAGCCCACTGAGTGCGCTGACAGACATGCGTACCCTGGTCTTGATATTCCTGAGTGTTTTTCCAGTGCTAGCCCACTGAGAGCGCTGACAGACATGTACACCCTGGTCTTGATATTCTAGTTATACATGCTCATTACACAGTTGACTACACTGAGGGGCTCGCGGCCAGACTGTGACCCACACGATCGGTACTTGCATACGTCAGAGCCCTTACACACACGTTAGTGCTTACGCACTTTGAAATTTGTTATTTAGGATGAGTACGCTGACTGGCTCGCGGCCAGATCGTGACCCACACCACTGGTGCTTGCATACGTCAGAGCCCTTACACACACATGAGTGCGTATGCACACTTTGGATTTTGTACTGTAGGATGAGTACGCTGACTGGCTCGGCCAGACTGTGACCCACATGGCAACTTGCGGCCCTGAATATCAGCAGCAGCAGCAGCAGCAGCAGCAGCAGCAGCAGCAAGGCGTAGGCTGCACTCCCTCCTGTGCAAATGGCATGAGCTCGCAAACAAACATGGGGAACGCAGACAGTATGCTTCAGCAGCAAGCGTCAGCTGATGGGTCGAGAGAAATGATGCAGGATAAGGAATTGGATGAGCGGGTCGGCAGGTGAGAGTTATTGTGTTCGTGTGTGCATGCGTGCGTGTGCGTGCGTGCGTGCGTGCGTGTGGGTGGGTGTGTGTGCGCGCGTATATGTGTGTGGGTATGTGTGTATGTTTAATTGTGTGTGTATGCTTGTGTTAGTATGTGCGTGTATTACATTTTGTCCTTTGTCCTGTTAATCATTTAAACCTGTTGTCTTTGGTCTTTGCTGTGTCAACTGAATTAGCTAGAACTGTTTACACCGTATACTTGGGATTTCCCTACCAAATATACAAATTGTACACCGTAAACGTATAACTCTGGCCGACCTTATGTATGAAAGCAGGGAAGAGGATCAGAGTGGGATTTCCCTGCCAAAAATACAAATTACACAACATTTATACATGGCTCTGGCCAACCTAACGTATGAAAGCAGGAGGGAAGAGGATCAGAGAGGGGCAGATGACGACCTGCATGACGTACAGCCTCCGACAAAGAAGGCACAATTACGGAAGCCGGGGCTGACCTTTAAGTGAGTGATGCTGCCTGTGTGTGTATTTGAGTATGGGTGTTTGCATGTGTGGTGACCATGTTGAGCCTCCAGCGAAGAAGGCACAAGTACAGAAGCCGGGGCTGACCTTTAAGTGAGTGGTGCTGCCTGTGTGTGTCCTTGCGTATGGGTGTTTGCATGCGTTGTGACCATGTTGAGCCTCCAGCGAAAAAGACCCAAGTACAGAATCCGGGGCTGACCTTTAAGGGAGTGATGCTGGCTGTGTCTGTCCTTGAGTATGGGTGTTTGCATGCGTGGTGACCATGTTGAGCCTCCAGCGAAAAAGACGCAAGTACGGAAGCCGGGGCTGACCTTTAAGGGAGTGATGCTGGCTGTGTCTGTCCTTGATTATGGGTGTTTGTAAGTGTGCTGACCATGTAGTTAAGCCTCCAGCAGAGAAAGCACAAATGCGGAAGCCGGGGCTTGTTTGTTATTGAGTAATGCTGCTTGTGTAGGTCCTTGAAGTTATGTGTTTTCATTTGTGCTGACCATGTGTTGTTAAGCCTCCAGCACGGAGTTTAATAAACTGACAGCCTCTGCGGTGCTGAAAAGAAATGATGCGTAAGGGTTGTTGAACCTTCATTTTGCCTGTGTTGGCACCAACGCCTTCATAAACTCAGACAAGGCTGTGCCGACTAGGACTTAATTTGAAGGATTGGAGGAGAGGTGCAATGCTCTGCTCAGACGTCCTCCTGAATCCAAAAATCCTTGATCTGGAGGATTGGAGTAGAGGTGCAGTGCTCTGATCAGACGCCTTCCTAGATCCAAAATCCTTGATCTGGAGGAAAGAGGAGAAGTGCAAAGCTCTGCTCAGACACCTCCCTGGATCGCACGATTTTGAAACGGGTGCACACGTTGCCTGCCTTGCTCTCTTTTGCAAGCTGTGAGCACTGTAGATTCACAATCACTTCAGAAATTAACTAACTATTTTGTCAGAAAACGAAAATTTCAAATAATTCTCGGCGCCCTCTCCGAACTGAATTCGAAGTGATAAATTAATTATGTTTAGAGGTTTTGAGGGTGGTTTTCAAAATGAGCTCCAAGCGCACCAGTGTGAACCCCTGTCATGCCCTGCTCTTGAAGCCTCAGTCCCAGGAGAAAGGCTGGTTGCTCAGCAGAGAGACCATGAGAAGCTGTAGAGAAAGAGAGAGAGAGAGAGAGAGAGAGAGAGAGAGAGAGAGAGAGAGAGTGGCAGCTCAGGAGCTAACATAGAAAGCAAGAGGCAAAGGCAAGGGGTGAGGCTGTGATGAACCCGTGGGGCGCCCGTGCTTGCAGCTCTAACAAGCCTCCTTCTCTCCCCGTTTGTGTTTGCCCCTTTGTGTGGCTATTGCGCATGTAAACCCCTCACCTCTCTTTCCCTGCTTATGAGCACTGTGCAGCATCAGCATCAGCCACAGCTTCAGCCTCTTCAACAAACAGCAGTAGCAGTGCACAGACAGCATTCACAGGGGGTTCTTGAACTCAAAATTCAATTCCCGACAGGGCTCCCAAGTGCCCACAAACTTGAAAATAAATCCCCGGGCCCCCTCACAAACTGAACTCGGAGATTTGATTAATTTCTTACGTGTGGTCTTGAAGTGATCGTGAATCTACGGTATTAGAAAGAAAAGAACCTGCGTGAGCAGTGACAGCCGCTCCCTGCTTTAACTGCAAATGAAAAGCAGCTACCAGTGTGTCTGGTTCCTTGTCTCTGCCAGTTTGTTAAACGGCTTGACACCTGCTTGTACTGTGGTGTCTGCTAAATGAGTTGTGTTGCAGTAATTTTGGACCCTGCTGCTCGGGGGGGGGGGGCACACTCAAAGAAAATCAAACACTTGTAAGGCTGGCCAGAACCGTATGTATACACCGTAAATTTGGTGTTCTTCCTGCCGAAATAACTGTATGTACACCGTATATAATATATATATATATATATATGTGTGTGTGGTTCTGGCCAATCCTACTTACTTGAAAGCAAGATGCTCAAAACAACTCTGGCCGTGGCAAAACATGCCTCAATCACTTTGCTTGCTAATGAAGTGAGCAGACGCGTTTTTTTTATAGGCTAACATGCAGCATCACCAGAGCTAGTCCATCAGCATCAAGTCTTTTTGGTTT
>Ga0307945_1003166_pt1 | contig 13328 bp, 16 predicted proteins | sample OrgLakmetagen228_FD_201818 | JGI IMG/M metagenome (GOLD analysis project Ga0307945, IMG submission 201818) | Saline water microbial communities from Organic Lake, Antarctica - #228 | ecosystem: Environmental > Aquatic > Non-marine Saline and Alkaline > Saline | place: Antarctica: Organic Lake...
CTCTCTCTCTCTCTCTCTCTCTCTCTCTCCTCAGCACATGTAACTCATGCTTGTGTACCCTCCAGCCAGAAAGCGGGAGTCGACCCTCCCCATCCCCCAACTCACTCATTCCTGAACTGCTGTACACAATATTTCGTGCGCTGGAATCAGGTGATCACACAGTATTGAAATGAACACACAATATAGTTTGTGCTTTGGAATCAGGTGATCACACAGTATTGAAATGAGCACACTATATTTCGTGCGCTGGAAGCAGGTGAACACACAGTACTGAATGGACACACAACATTTCGTGCGCTGGAATCAGGTTATTAAAATTATATGAGTGCATTCACTAGAACATACAAAGTATGTAAAAGCCGCTTTTGGGGCTCTAACGAGCCCAAACCAGGTTCAGTGAGGCACTGTTTATTTCTGCCTAAAGCTCTGATCGCAGGCTTCGGCTGGAATTCCGGATTATAAACCGGCATCCAAGCTTCTAGGTCAGAGGGGAAAAGGGAGGGAAACATGTGTTTATACAACTCCACACATACGCATCTAGCAGCCCCTTTTTTGAACGGAGATGTTTGTTGGGACGTGTGCTAGAAAGCTGATCTTTTGTGCATTCACTGGATTGCTGATATAAACGTGGTGGAGGGCATGACGGAAGGAAGACTCATGGCTGGCAGTCGAGGGATAATTTCCATCGGAACTGCCAATTCAAAGCAAGTATGGAACCCTGGAGCCAAAAGTTGTGCTATACAATATATAGAAATTGTGTTACACATTATATACGCATTATATAATTACATATTATACAGTTACACATTATGTACACATTAAGTACACATTATATAGAAATCGTGTTACACATTATGTACACATTATATAGAAATCGTGTTACACATTATATAGAGCATAGAACAATGTTGTGTCAACTAAAATTAGTTGGTCATTAAAGAGAATAATGTCACTTTAACCTACGTTGGGTGAAGGCGTCTGCAGAGGGGGCCAGGTTCCTAGCAATATCACGTCTCTTCTATGCTACCGTGGGTGTTTGGAGTCTCAATCGAAATGTGAGGGGGCCAGGACCCTAGCTAAACAAGGTCTATTTTATGCTACTGTGGGTGTTTGGTGTCTCAATCGAAATGTGAGGGGGCCAGGACCCTAGCTAAACAAGGTCTCTTCTATGTTACCGTGGGTGTTGGTATCTCAACCAAATGATATTTGGTGAACACCTGTCATTTATTACTCACGCCTGTGCAGCCTCCTTCCTTTCCCTATCCATGTCAGCCTTGACTCAAATACATTTCATTCTGTTCCACACCTGTGTGGCCATCTCCCCTCTTTTACCCATGCTGGTCTTACCTCTGATGAATTGTTGCCTATTCCTGCGTTGGTGACTGGCAGGCTGCAGAGTTCATACTTCTGGAAGCCAGACCTGAGGGGTATGCAATTGTGTGTGCTGTGTGTGTGCGTGAGTGTCTGTGCGTATGTGTGTATGTGTGTGTGTGTGCGTGTGTGTGTGCGTGAGTGTCTGTGCGTGTCAGCACAGGCAGTCTCAGTTTGTGCTCTGCAGGCTGCAAAGTACATACTTTTAGAAGCCAGACCTGGGGGGTGTGCAATAGTGTGTGCTGTGTGTGTTGTGTGTGTGCCAGAGCAGGCAGTCTCAGTTTGCGCTCTGCAGGCTTCACAGTTCAAACTATGCACGCCAGACCTGTAGTGTTTAAAATTCTGTGTGTTTGTGTGTGTATGTGTGTGTGTTGTGTGTAGCGGCGCAAAAATAGTTTGAGGCCTGCAAGCTGCACAGTTGTACTTGGGAGGCCTGACCTGTGGGGCGTACATCTGTGTGTGTGTGCGTGTGTGTGTGTGTGTATGTGTGTGTGTATGTGTGTCAGCGCAGGCAATCTTTGTTTGTGCACGGGCAGAGCAGCATACATAGCGAGACAAGTGTACAATTGAATGTGTGTGTGTGTCAGCACAGGCAATCTTTGTTTGTGCACAGATAGCGCAGCATAGATAGCAAAAAAAGCAAATGTATGACGTGCTCAGGTAGACCAGCGCACATTGCCAAAGATAAGCGAGCCTTGCAAGGAAGACTGACGGCATGTTTGTTCGACATTCAACATTCCTGAACGGGTCTCTGCAAGATTGACAAAGTTGTTTTATGCACTTATAATTTCAAATGCGAGCAGAAGGCCACCATTCAACATTGACAGGGTGACTTGCCTGGCATCAGATGGTGTGTGAACAGAGATTGACAAAGTTGTCTTATGCATTTATGATTTCAAACGTAAGCAGAAGGTTACCATTTAACATTGACAGGGTAGATTGCCTGGCATCAGATGGTGTGTGGACAGAGATTGACAAAGTTGTCATGCATTTATGATTTCAAATGTAAGCAGAAGGTTACCATCCAACATTGACAGGGTAGTTTGCCTGGCATCAGATGGTGTGAGAGCAGAGGTCGACCAAGTCACATCCATCAGAAGAACATGAAAGCATCAGATGGTGTGAGAGCAGAGGTCGACCAAGCCACATCCATCAGATGGTGTGAGAGCAGAGGTCGACCAAGTCATATCCATCAGATGGTGTGAGAGCAGAGGTCGACCAAGTCACGTCGATCAGATCAACATGAAATGTGTCCTCACAAAGTTATGTACGCACACACACACACAACCAGCCAGGTCCATATAATGTGATATAGGAACGTCAGACGTTGTACGCGCACAGTTGGCCAGAGCCGTAGAATGCAATGCACGCATACAATCCACCAGGGTCCTATAATGTAATGTACACACACAATTGGCCAGGGCCTTATCGTTTAAAGTAAAGTACACACACAAACAAAAAAGGCCAGGGTCTTATAATGTAATGTACACACACAATTGGCCAGGGCCTTACCGTGTAAAGTAAAGTACACACACAAACAAAAAAGGCCAGGGCCTTATAATGTAATGTACACACACAATTGGCCAGGGCCTTATCGTGTAAAGTACACACACAACCGAAAAAGGCCAGGGTCTTATAATGTGTAAGGTACACAACCAAAAAAGGTCAGGGCCTTACTATGTAAGGTAAACACATAACCAAAAAAGGCCAGGGCCTTACTATGTAAGGTAAACACATAGTCGGTCAGGGCCTTATCGTGTAAAGTACATACACAACCGAAAAAGGCCAGGGTCTTATAATGTGTAAGGTACGCACACAACCAAAAAAGGCCAGGGTCTTGCTATGTAAGGTAAACGCACAACCAAAAAAGGCCAGGGTCTTATATTGTGTAAGGTACACACAACCAAAAAAGGCCAGGGTCTTACTATGCAAGGTACACACACAACCAAAAAAGGCCAGGGCCTTATAATGTAATGTACACACACAATTGGCCAGGGCCTTATCGTGTAAAGTACATACACAACCGAAAAAGGCCAGGGTCTTATAATGTGTAAGGTACACACACAACCAAAAAAGGCCAGGGCCTTACTATGTAAGGTAGACACATAGTTGGCCAGGGCCTTAGCGTGTAAAGTACATACACAACCGAAAAAGGCCAGGGTCTTATAATGTGTAAGGTACGCACACAACCAAAAAAGGCCAGGGTCTTGCTATGTAAGGTAAACGCACAACCAAAAAAGGCCAGGGTCTTATATTGTGTAAGGTACACACAACCAAAAAAGGCCAGGGTCTTACTATGCAAGGTACACACACAACCAAAAAAGGCCAGGGCCTTACTATGTAAGGTAGACACATAGTTGGCCAGGGCCTTATCGTGTAAAGTACATACACACACAACCAAAAAGGCCAGGGCCTTACAATGCAAGGTACACACACAACAAAAAAAGGCCAGGGCCTTACTATGTAATGTACACACACAATTGGCCAGGGCCTTATCGTGTAAAGTACATACACACACAACCAAAAAGGCCAGGGTCTTATAATGTAAGGTACACACACAACCAAAAAAGGCAAGGGCGTTATTATGCAACATACGCAAATAGTTGTCCAGGGCCTTGTAATGTAACCCACATGATGTAATATGTAACGTACATGATGTAACGTACATGATGTAATGTAACGTACATGATGTAATATTCGCACGGTGAGGGAGTTTTACAGAACCCGGTTCCAAAGTAAATCCTGCTCCTTAATTAGCGTGTGGAGTGGTTTTTCACTACCTGCATAGTTTTCATAGTTTTCCTTTTATCTCTCTTTTGTTTGCGCACAAAGGCGGTGTATTGTATAGGCACTGTCCTGAACACTCATGAGCTCACAGGACCTGATTTTGCAAATGTCTGCAGGGTGACCTGGATCTCAACATTAAGGAATCGTAAAGGTACTTGGTGAACATTTCTAGTTGGAAATATAGAATCATGTGTTTGTCCGCATTAAGGAATCGTAAACGTACTTGGTGAACATTTCTGGTTGGTAATATAGAATCATGTGTTTGTCCGTGTATGCCCTTAGCTCTAGAGCTCGAGTCATACCCTATTACACGGCCATGATTTATTTTTGTTTGTTTGCCTTCAGCTGCTCGCCTGCACACACACACACACCACACACACCACACATACACACACACACACACACACCACACACATACACACACACAATTTCTCGGAGGAAAGACGGCAGATGCCTTTTTTCATCATTGCTTGCAGCAACACACACACACAAACAAGCACCCACCTACTGCCTAGGGGGAAAGACGCCGGCAAACACACAGACACACACACACACAGATACACACACCGGCAAACACACACACACACAGATACACTAAATGCTCACACACACACACACACACACCTACTGCCTAGGGGGAAAGACGTCGGCAAAAACACACACACACACACACAGATACACACACCGGCAAAAACACACACGCAGATACACTCAATACTCACACACACGCACCCACCTACTGCCTAGGGGGAAAGACGCCGGCTGCTTTTGGTCAGCTGCTTGCCTAGGCCCCCTGCCTGTGTCAACTTTTGAGGCTGCGTTGTACACAGCCTTTTTGTGGGCTGGCATTTGCTTCTGTGCCGCACCCACTGGCGGAGGCAACTGTGTATGAGTGTGAGTGTGGGTATTGGGTGCATCTCTGTGTGTGTGTTTGTGTGTGTGTGTGTGTGTGTGTGTGTGTGTGTGTGTGTGTGTGTGTGTGTGTGTGTGTGTGTGTGTGTGTGTGTGCGCGTGCATGTGTGTGTCTGTGCATGTGTGTGTGTGTGTGAAAAATGTATGTCATGCTTAGTGCAAAACTGCATTGGTCCAAACTCCCCGAGTAAAAAATAGTGACTCCACAGCTCGTGATGGCACAGCCAGCAAGGGTGACAGGATGTGTTAGTGCCACCAAAAGTCCGCCCCTCTCTCTTATCCAATATATCAATACAACACTGACAGGGGATGCAGGGCACAAAGAAAATGCTGTCGGTGGCATCCAGGCACAGAGAAAATGCTGTAAGTGACATGCAGAGAAAGGACGCAGGAATACATTGCAAAATGTCATTTTTTTATTGTAGGACTATTGAATTTTAAAAGCTGCCCAGAGCAATAGAGAATCTGTCAAAGGAAGGAGCGCTGCATTCTGGCATGCAAGCAATACGCAGGGCGGCAGAGATTCAGAGCCCTGAGCAAAACAGAAAGCTGACAGGGAAGTGCGCAGATGCAAGGACTCCTTTTGACACAGAGCCTTGAGCAATACAGAATCAGACAGGAAGTGCGCAGATGCGTTTCTTTCTAGCGTCCCAGCATTGCTGCACAGGATTAAAACGGCACAAGGACGTGATGACCTGTGCCCTGAAGAACAAACCTTGCAAACCTTCCAGCTTTTAGCGCTAACGCTCAGAAGATTAAACCTTTTAATATAAACCTTTTAAGAATAATCGTTTGAACCGCTAACGGAGGATTGAAATGAGCCACGAGCACATGACAGTCTGTACACTGAGAGGTTTCCTTTTACACACTGAACTTACCTAAAGAGATAAAGAGATGGTGCGGCCGACCCTACACACACACACACATTCACATTCACAAGTGGCCCTATGGCATGCGTCTGTTTGTCATGCCTGCCTTTGCTTTTGACGAGTAAACGTGTTGGCAGGGGGAGGATGTCCCCAGCCTCACAGCAGCATCAAAACCCATGTGTGATCTAGACTTTTTTTTATCAAAACCATGTTATCAAAACCCATATGTGATCTAGACTTTTTTTTTATCAAAACCCATGTTATCAAAGCCCATGTGATTTAGACTTTGTTATCAAAACCCATGTTATCAAGACCCATGTTATCAAAACCCATATGTGATCTAGACTTTGTCATTCCGACTTTGGAATGCATGAAACCAAGTTCCTCTCTCCTTTCATTGTCACCGCTCACACTGTCTATCCACGCTTATCGATGCAATCATTTTTGAGCTGACCCCACTTTTTTAAAACCTTCTTAAGCCAAGTTGCTTGTTTCTAAACCAAAGCGAAGTTGTTCTTCGCACTTAATAGCTTGTTTTATGTTTTTCTTGCTTGTTGTTTCTAAACCAAAGCGAAGTTGTTCTTCGCACTTAATAGCTTGTTTTATGTTTTTCTTTTGCCAGTGGTGAGTTTCAGGTGGGACGCGTCACAGCGTCAGAACTTTATAATTGTAATTGCGCGCATCTTGAAACACAACGGTCACAGTATAACACACACCCACCCATGTGCGGACGTCCTGAGACAATTCTGCACATCCTGAAAAACAACGGTCACAGTATAACACCCACACACCCACATACACATACAAGCACACACACACACGCTCCCAGATACGCAAGCACACACACAGACACACACACACATGCACGCTCCCAGGTACGCACACACAAAACACAATCGCACACACACACACACACACACTCACCGCACACACACAGCACACGCGCACGTACCTTCACAAACTGAGGCACGAATTTTGTTGCCTCCGCTCTCAAATGCGGGGTAGAGCCAAACTCATGTGAATGATCGGACGCACGTCTCTGCCTCTGTTGAACCCCCATTTTCTCGATCAGTGCTGCAATTGCAGATCACGACACGACATGTAACCAGCCAAGATGCCTCGTAGCATGCATAGCAGTGCTGCCTGTTGAGGGCTGGTGCTGCTCATCCTAAAAGATGGCAAGTAAGAAGATACGACGCCTTGAGCCACCTTGCAGCTTTGTTTGAGCAGTGCTTCAATTGAACACCATAATGCAGCTTTGTTTGAGCTGAAACACCATAACGCAGCTTTGTTTGAGCTGAAACACCATGATGCACCTTTGTTTGAGCTTCAACACCATAATGCAGCTTTGTTTGAGCAGTGCCTCAAATAAACACCATAATGCAGCTTTGTTTGAGCTTAAACACCATAACGCAGCTTTGTTTGAGCAGTGCCTCAATTAAACACCATTAAACACCATTAAACACCATAATGTCGATGCATGAGGACGAAGTGCCTCACAGCTCACACACATCATAATGTTGATACATGAGGCTATGTTTGAGCAGTGCTTCAATTGAACACCATAATGTTGATGCATGAGGACAAAGTGCCTCACAGCTCAAGTCCTTCTCATTGGCTAGATACAGCTGGGCTCAGCGTACACGTGCGCACACACATACTCACATGCACACACACAAACAAACACCCCACCCACCTACACCCACACCCACACCCACACACATACACACACGCACACACACAAATACCCCACCCACCCACCTACACCCACACCCACACCCACACCCACACCCACATCACACCCACACCCACACCCACACCCACACCCACACCCACACACCCACACACCAACACACCGCCCTGCACTTGGGCTTTGCTGGAACCTCAGAAAAATGTCCACCATATTGGGTCGATGACCAACATGGGACTGCTCCCTCTCGTTAGGGTTTCAGCACACACAACACACACACACTTGTCTTAGACAGGGAAGAACTAGTATGATCTCTGAGCATGTGAAGCTCACAGGCTACTCTGCTCTAGCTTGGAGCACTTCATTATTTCTATGGTGATCTTTCCGAGTGTCGTTATTTTTCCAGTACACATGTCAGAGATGTCCATCCTAATTTTTTAGTCTTCATCTCTACTCAAATTCATCATGGAGTGTGTGATCAACACAACAACTGCAACTGCAACATTTCCTTCTAGTCAGGGCTCTGATCAACACACACACTTGCCTTAAACAGGGAGGACTTTCAGGCCACAACAAAATACTGCAACACCTACGTTCTGAGCGAGGCCCAATGGGGTCCAGGACCCCAACGGGTTCTATTGGGCGCGTTTGGGGACCGGGCGTCAAGATCAGAGGGGCGGACGGGTTCTGTCCGCGTGAAAGAAAGGCAATTTGCAGGTATCAGGTTGCGTGCACGCGGTTGTGTGTGTGTGTGTTTGTGCGTATGTGTGTGTACGCAAGCATCCACCAATGACAACAAGCGCCACCAAGAAAGCAAAGCAAGTCATACCGTCTGAATGAGCAAAATATAATTTGGCGTGTTTGGTAGTCATGACAATTTCTGCTAGCGCCTTCTTTTTCATGTACTATCGTAAAAAGAATTATTGAGCTATGCCCAGTATTAAAGTGGCGTGCTGTCCCTGAATGGCTGTGGTAAAGGAATTGTCAATTCTGTGTACGGTGACAACAAAATCATGTGCCATTCTCAAAACATAGTTCATGTGCCATTTTCAGACAAAAAAAGATGAAATTATTTAACATCTAGTCAGTATTTACGATGCCCAGTATGCAGTATCACAGTGTCTTCCTTTCTCTGAATTAACATCTAGTCTAGTCCTTTCTCTGAATTAACATCTAGTCAGTAGTCCTTTCTCTGAATTAACATCTAGTCAGTAGTTACGATGCCCAGTATGCAGTATCACAGTGGCTTCTTTTCTCTGAATGCATCTGGGGACTGGCGCCATTTTCAAACAAAAAAGATGAAATTATTTAACATCTAGTCAGTAGTTACGATGCCCAGTATGCAGTATCACAGTGGCTTCTTTTCTCTGAATGCATCTGGGGACTGGCGCCATTTTCAAACAAAAAAGAAAATTATTTAACATCTAGTCAGTAGTTACGATGCCCAGTATGCAGTATCACAGTGCCTTCCTTTCTCTGAATGCATCTGGGGATTGGCTACCACTGCAGTATCACAGTGCCTTCCTTTCTCTGAATGCATCTGGGGACTGGCTACCACTGCAGTATCACAGTGCCTTCCTTTCTCTGAATGCATCTGGGGATTGGCTACCACTGCAGTATCACAGTGCCTTCCTTTCTCTGAATGCATCTGGGGACTGGCTACCACTGCAGTATCACAGTGCCTTGCTTTCTCTGAATGCATCTGGGGACTGGCTACCACTGCAGTATCAGTGGCTTCCTTTCTCTGAATGCATCTGAGGATTGGCTACCACTGCTTTCGCATTATTTCTTTTCGGGTTTCCTGCATAACCATCCAATTCACTGATACGGTTGGGGTTCCTTGCAAATCACAAACAGCACTTGCTGTCCTGCCAAGGGTGCTGCCCGACTGAATTGACACAGCTCCATGGTTGGCCTAAGCTTGCACAGATACACTTTCTCACGGAAGCAAAATCTAATCACACAAGTGCACATGTGCGCCCCCTCATAGACATGCGTCAGGCAAACGATGCGCAGTTTGGTTTTGCAGGTTTTTTTTTCAGGTAGGTCTGAGCCCATGCATGCTGCTTGCCGTATGCAAAGCATCTCCACGTCAGGTTCAAAAACACTGGCATAGTGTACTTGTTATGCACCACACCTGCAAGGCCTCATCACCAAGCAGTAACACGCGTGTACACTTACCTGGACAAATTCGTGCTCGTTGCGTGTGACATGGCTCACCTAAAATTGTGGTGTGTGTAGTGTGTATATATACGTGAGTGTTTGCACGTTAATTACCAAATGTCTAGGGTTGGCCAGAACCATTGGTGATTCCCCTGCCCTAAACAACGTATACGCACCGTATATAAATAGTTCTTGATGATGCATATACAGTATATTAGGCAGGGAAATCACCAAATAAGGACTTGCGCTACCAAAGTATGCGGATGCTCACTAAGATTGTGCGTGTTTGCGTATATGTGCGTGTGTGTGAGTGCGTGCTTGTGTATGTGTGTGCATGTGTGCTTGTGTATGTGTGTGTGTTTGTGTGTGTGTGTGTATGTGTGTGTGTGCATGTGTGTGTGTGTGCTTGTATGTATGCGTGTGCGAGACTCACTAGGTTGCGGACCCTGGCTTCCCCGCTAATTTTCTCCAAGTACAGCTTGGCGTTTAGTTGCATGCTATGCTCTGCTTTCGCCTGCCTTGCTCTCTGCGTACACAGTAAAAACATGGATGGCTGCGTGTGTGGTTTGTTTTTGATGGACCATGTGACCATGTGTTCACAGACAGACATACAGACACACAGGCATACACACATGCACACAGACACACACCCAAACCTGCAAAACCTGCACACGCACACGCACATACACACAAACACACACACACATACACACACAAGCACAATAGTTCTCTAGCACACAAACACGCATGCGCACAAACACACATGTACACAAACAGACGCAATGATCACGCACCTCTTCACCAAATGTGCAGTGCATAGCATAGGAGGAGGCCACAAGCCCAGCATCTATTGTGTCCGTGTTGTCATGTGATTTCTGATGTGGTAAAGCCTGTTGTTGCTGTTCCTCCCTCTTCATATACAAGATGTCCTCTGCAATGAGAGGACGTGAACAGTGTCGTAGTTGCGTGTGCTAGATCTTAGAAATGCTCACAACATTACATAATTTGGTACAGGCGAACTCGAGGATTGTTTGTCCGCATCGGTAAATGTGTGTGCTTTCTGTTTGTGATACTGATGCTTGATGCTTGATATACCAGTTGAGCGTATGGGTATCGTTTGTTGTGCACGTGTTTATGTATTTGTGTGTATGTGTGTGTGTGTGTTTACATGCGCGTATGTGAATGCGTAATTGTGTGGCATGTCTGCGTGTACGTGTGTATGTGTGTATGTGTGTGTGTGTGTGCGCGTGCGAGTGCGTGCGTACGTACGTGCCTGCGTGTGTGTTTTGAGTGTGTATGTGTGTATGCAAAAATGCATGGGTGTAATTTAAAGGAGGGGGGGGGGGGGCGTGTGCAAACACGTGTGTCTGTGCGTACGAGTGTGTAATGAATGTGCATATATATGCATTTGTGTATGTGCGTGTGTGTGTGTATGTGCGTGTGTGTGCGTGTGTGTGTGCATGTGTGTGTGTATGTGTGTGTGTGTGTGCACGCGCACGTGTGCATACCCTGTGCAACGAGGGACGAGGGTGCATGCACATACCACTAGCAGCTTTAGAACAAACGATGTATACTTGTGCTATTTGTTTCGACTGTGTACAAAAAGTAGTTGTACGATGCGCTGTATTCTAAGGCTACTCGTTGCGCCACGTGCAGTAGCTACACGGATTCGTTAAGCTGAACTCGGCTTCTTGGCCAGCCTCTCTATCAATGCCGTTAGTACTACTTACGTACTACTTAGAACGCACCCGGATGAAAAAATGTCTGTTGCCCCTCCCACTTGTGCTGACCATCCCAAATCTGCTGCTCTTTCTCTTCTCTTTTTGGACTCTGCTGAGAAGAAGACGTCTTCGCAGGGCTCTGAACAGGTTCTTCACTGGTTTCTGGAGTTTGGGCAGGCTCCTCGTCTGCTTTATTTGCGCGTCTGTTTGTGTGCCTGTGTTACGTGTGCGTGCAAGGCGTGTGACTATGGACTCGTACTGTCAACAACAGCACCTGCCTGCCTGCTGTATTTACCTGAGGCTCCATCCCTGGACAGGGACATTTTCTTCGGGGGGGGGATCATTTTCTTCAGGGGGGGGGACTTCTTCTTGTACCTGCTCTGGAGGCTCCTCCTTCACAGCCTCCTGGATATTCCAGTTCACCATGACATCGCTGGTTCGATTAGTCGAAGCCTACGTTTTTTCATATTAAACCTAATAAATACATTAAGCTGTTAATTACAACGGCAAGCTGTTAGTTACAACGGCAACAGACAAGTCCTGCCGATTGGGGACAGGGGCCTAAGCTGCGCAGAGGGTGAGCTATAGGTTATTCCATTCCAGACACATCCTGGAACTGCTTCTTCGGTTAGTGGAATACGTACAGGCTCTCCTTTCCATTTCCCTACCTGCTGCCCTGAAATCCTCCCAATAAGCTTCTCAAGTTGCCTGGAAATTTACGTGTAAACCTGAGCATCACAGAAGCAAGGAAGCCTTGCACCTGACTGCTTGCAAGCAGCAGTGCTGGTTCACTACTGCAGGAAATGGCTCATGCGGTTTCTGTCTCTACCACCACCTGCACAAACAACAATATTGTGTATGTATAACTTTAGTGAATGGCTCACGCACGTGCTTATCTCGCCTTGCCACCACTGCACTCGCTTCGCAAGTAAGCCTACTGACACTTTCAATCACCTGCCTGCACCGTGCTCCTTTTGTAAAGTGCAGGCTCCTAAACAAATACCTAGCAGAGGAGAGGAAGCACAGTCTCCTGGATTGATCTGCTGCAGGTGTTCCACCCCTCAGCACCCAGCACCGCCTGCGCAGTGTGTGCGTATAACCCAGCGATGGATAGCGCGAAACACCTCACCCCCTCCACAGCCGCAACTGAACTTGCACTCCAGCCCACAAAGATTCCATACACATTGGCAGATCCCGGTGCCCAGCAGCAGGATAAGCTTAATGCATCTTCTCCCACACCCGTCCCTTGCTCACCCTCTCGTGCACGTGCGAGCCACGTGCATTTCGGCAGCGACGTCGGCCTAGGCAGAGAAGCAGGGAAAAGCGATGGGATCAAGAAGGTCAGTCGCAAGTCCTCCGTCCACGTACAGCAGGCTGGCCGCGTCAGCAACGTACGGCGGCCCTCAATTCATCGCAAGCTGCGCAGGCCATCAGGGTACCAAGTCCTCCCCAATTCTTTGCGAGTGGTTTTCCTGTAGAATGATCACCTCACCAAGTCATTGGATCCTCTTAGCAAATTGTCAGAACCATGACACAGGTGCTGCTGCCACGTGGGGTAGCAAAGAAGGAGGCACAATCGAGCGTTCTGTTTCCCCCCACCAACACACACACACACACACAATACACACGCACACGCACACGCACAAAAACACACACAAACACAAACACGAACATACAAACCCATTGGTTGTGACAGGGAAACAAAGGGTTTTCCTAGCAGCAAGCCTCACTGCAGGCCTTGCGGGTGTGTGTTACGATCCTATGAAACAAACAACTCTGGTCATACACCTGCAAGTGCTGGACCACCTTATTATC
>Ga0307945_1003167_pt1 | contig 13327 bp, 12 predicted proteins | sample OrgLakmetagen228_FD_201818 | JGI IMG/M metagenome (GOLD analysis project Ga0307945, IMG submission 201818) | Saline water microbial communities from Organic Lake, Antarctica - #228 | ecosystem: Environmental > Aquatic > Non-marine Saline and Alkaline > Saline | place: Antarctica: Organic Lake...
ACATACTGATGCAGGGGGGGTGAGGGGGGGGGGGGTGACTGTAGTGGCCCAAAGTGGGCTGCGCAGCAGTGGCAGTGGCAGCAGCAGCACAAGCAGCAGCACACACAGTGGGCTACGGATCACTGGCAGCAGCAGCAACAGCCCCAGCAGCCCCAGCACTAGCAGCAGCAGCGTCAGCAGCAGCAGTGGTGTGGGGGGGGGGAGAGGAGTTGGCAGCAACAGGTGTGTGCAGGTGTATGTGAGCGCATGTATGTAGGGGTGCGTGTTGCTGAGTGTGAGTGTGTGTGTGTGTTGTGTAGATGTAGGTGTCGAAGCGTGTGTAAGTGTGGGGTGTGGGGGTGGGTGTAGGCGTGGGTATTCATGTGCACATGTGTGCGTGTGTGCGTGTGTGCGTGTGTGCGTGTGTGTTTGTGGTTGTGTTGCTGTTTGGGGGAGGGGGCGGGGGTATTATGGATGCGGGTGTGTGCATGTGTGTGTGTTTTTGTGTGCGTGTGTGTGCCTGTATACTTGTGTGCTTGCATGTGTGTGTGTGTGCTCACCTTGACCAAGCATACTGGTAGAAGCGTAGTAGTGTCTGGAGGTGGGTGTAGGTTTGATTGTGGTGTGTGTGTGCACGCGTGTACGTGTGTGCGTATGTGCATGTGTGTGTGTGCTCACCCTAAAAAAAACACACTGATAGAAGCGTAGTGGTGTCTGGGGGTGGGTGTAGGTCTGATTGTGGTGTGTGCGTGCATGTGTGTGCTCACCTTGACCAAGCACACTGGCAGAAGCGTAGTGGTGTCTGGGGTTGGGTGTAAGTCTGATTGTGGTGTGTGTGTGCGCCTGTGTACGTGTGTGCGTACGTGCATGTGTGTGTGCTCACCTTGACCAAGCATCCTGGTGGAAGCGTAGTGGTGTCTGGGGGTGGGTGTAGGTCTGATTGTGGTGTGTGTGTGCGCCTGTGTACGTGTGCGCGTACGTGCATGTGTGTGTGTATGCGTTTTCCTCAGAGTACACTGGCGTGAGCACACAGGTGTTTGAGAGAGGGAGAAGGTGTGGATGTGTGTGCGTGTGTGTGTGTGCGTGCATGTGTGTAGATGTTTGTGTGTGCGTGTGTGTTTGTGTGCGTGTGCGTGTATTTGTGCGTGCATGTGTGTAAATGTGTGTGTACTGCAAGGACGCATTGACATGTGAAGCCCCTCTGCTTAAGCACAATACCCTTTCCTATCCCAAAAGCTGAGAGCGCTTAGATACGTCTGCGTTCTTTGTTTTTTTTAAGCCCCTCTGCTTCGAGCACAAAACCCTTTCCTATCCCAAAAGCTGAGAGCGCTTAGATACGTCTGCGTTCTTTGTTTTTTTTAAGCCCCTCTGCTTCGAGCATCTTCGCCCGCACCTTTAGTAAAAGATGGCTATAATTAATCACCACTTTTAATTCAAACCGCCAATCTCAACCCCAATTGGGACACTGAGATTTTTCACACAGGGGTTTGAGTAGGGCGCTGCAGTTTACTGTAGTGTTTATAGTTTATACTCCGTGAAACTCTCACTTGTGTTTTGTGCAGGAGGTCAAGTTGGCCTGATCCATATATATACGGTGTATATACAGTATTCTTGGCAGGGAACTCACCAAATATACAACCATATACGATGTACATACACAGTTCTGGCCAAACCTACTGGGACGCTATAGCTCCTTGGGCCTCCTTTACTTAACGCACACACACACACACACACACACACACACACACTCGTGCACACACACATGCACACACACAGAGATGTGTGTACGTCCAGGATCTTTGGCAGAGGGAAACACACAACAGACACACATGCACACATGCAAACACACATGTACACATGTCCAAACAAACACACACGCACACACACATGCACAGGAGCAGCAACAGCAACAGCAACAGCAGTGCAGCTGCAGGGCGTGCACGTGCACACACACACACACACGCACATGTGCACAGGCGCAGCAACAGCAGTGCAGCTGCAGCTTCAGGGCATGCACCTGCACACACACACACACACGCACATGTGCACAGGCGCAGCAACAGCAGTGTAGCTGCAGCTTCAGGGCGTACGCTGTACCCCTCCCACTCTTCCTCATCCCCCCCTCCATGCGGAGACGAGGACACGGCGTGTGAGTTGCCCAACTTGCCCCCCCTGACGCCCCCAGCCCAGCAGCAGCAGCAGCAGAAGCAGCAGCAGCAACAGCAAGAGGAGCAGCAGGTGCACACAGGCAACGGTGGGTAGCCTGGTTGTGTGTGTGTGCATGTATGTATGTATGTGAGTGTGTGGGTATGTGTGTGGATAGGTATGGGGTGTGTGTGTGAGAGTGTATGTGTGTGTACGTGTATTTTTGTGCAGCTTGACTGCTTGCTCTTGTAGGCTGGTTTGCAATCGTTGTGCCGACGCACGTGGGAAGCAGTGGGTAGGTTAAGTGGTAGTGTGTTGTGTGTCTGTATACACGTGCACGTGTGCATGTACGTGTGCGTGTGCACGTGTGCATGAACGTGTGCGTGTGTATAAATGCCTGTGTAGTGTGTCTGTGTGAAGGTGCACGTGTGCATGTACGTGTGCGTGTGCGCGTGTGCATGAACGTGTGCGTGTGTATAAATGTATGCCTGTGTAGTGTGTCTGTGTGAAGGTGCGCGTGTGCATGAATGTTGCGTGTGCGTGTGTGTGTGCGTGTGTGTAAATGGATGCCTATGCTGTGTGTCTGCATGCATGTGCGCGTGTGCATGAACGTGTGTGTGTGTGCATGTGTGTATGTATGTGTGTGTAAGTGTATGTCACCTTACACAGGGATTCTTGCAGCACAGCAACACCTGCATACACACACGCACGCACGCACACACACACACACATGCACACACATGCACATACACATACACACACGCACACACACACAGGCACACACACATGCACACACACATGCACACACGCACACACACGCACACACGCACACACACATACATGCACACACGCACACATACACACATGCACACACACACATGCACATGCACATGCACATGCGCATACACACACATGCACATGCACATGCACATACACACAGCAGATGGCCCTCACTTCAGCAGCAGTAGCCCAGAGCCCCATGCCACTCCATCTTGTGGAGAGGATGAAGACTTTGCATGTGAGATACCCTTATGGAATGCTTCCCCCTCACCTCCCTCCTCACGACACACCTCACAACAGCAGCAGCAGGTGCGTGCGCATTTGTGTGTGTGTGTGCATAAGTATGTATGTGTGTGCAAAAGAGTATAAGTATGTGTGTGTGCATGTGTGTGTACGTCGTATGATCCATATCATGCACATTTGTGTGTGTGTGCATAAGAGTGTAAGAACGTGTGTGTGTTGCATATGTGTGTGTACGTCATGCGCGTGCACGTGTGAGTGTGTGTGTAAGCGTGTATATGGATGTGTCCCTGACCGCCCCTGTTTTCTGTATTTTGGAGTGGGGAGTGGGTCCGTGGTGAGGTCGTCTGGGTAACTCTCATCTACACTGCTAGCGAAAGGCTATATAATGGAACGCTTGAAGGCACCTTTTGACCCATATCGTGTGTGTGTGTGTGTGTGTGTGTGTGTGTGTGTGTGTGCATAAGAGTGTAAGTATGTGTGTGTTTCAGCACACAGTCACTACCCACACGTGCGCGCTCACAGACACACACACACATATACAGCAATACATGCATGCGTGACTGCACACACCCATACACACATGCACTCAAATACACACGCACATGCACGCGACCATACACACACACTTTCACGCTACCCTCACTTGTGCACACACGCACACACACACACGCACACACACACGCACACACACATATGCACACACACTCTCTTGCTGCAGGAGCAGCAGCAGGAGCAGGAGCAGCAGCCACCATATGGCAGTGGCACCGGGTCTCAGAGTGACGAGGAGGTACAGCCCTTCTTCCCTTCGTGTGGGGGTGAGGATGTGGCGTGTGAGTTGCCCAACCTACCCCCCCTCAACCAATAGAGGTCATGGTCTGAAGGAGGCACGCAGCTCATTGTCACTGACAGTGGCGTTTGAGTTGTCCAACCTACCCCCCCTCAGCCAATAGAAGTCAAAGTATGAAGGAGGCACGCAGCTCACTATCGCTATCGCTGTCAAGGATAGCCAGGAAATGGCACTGGATGGGCAGCTCACTATCTCTGACAAGGATGGCCAAGAAATGGCTCTGGACAAGTATCACCCTTATGAAATTGGGGGCAGTCAGGGACATCCACATACACACACATGTGCGCACGCACACCCATGCACACATGCGCACATACACACACATGTGCACACGCACACATACACACGCCCACCAACACACACAGTTATAGCAGCTGCTACGATGCGGGTACCATACTTGCCGCTGTGGTTGAATGCTCTTCCGATAACATTTTCCCACCACCCTGTAGGGGCATGATAATTGCCTTGCAAAACTATACCAAACCCAAAACTTATCAAGTTACTTTATTTTGTGTCGTCCGAAGTTGTATTAGGCTCTCTGCTCGTACTGGCATAGGAGACACCGGCATAGTAGACACTGCCATTATGGTGGTGGGAAGCACGGCCCCCTCCTTGCAGCAGCTGTACCATTGCAGATACGTTTGATGTATGTAATGCACATGATTGTGTGCTGATAAATGTGTGTGATTAATTTGGATAGTCGTTTTTCACTGCCTGCATAGTTTTGTAGTTTTCCTTTATTCTTTGATGAGTATGGCAACAAGGACCTTGTAAGCTTGAGCTGGATTGTTTGGTGTCGTGAGCAGGAAGGGTACTTACTGTTGCTAAAATGCAGTACTCGTGCTGGCTGTGTCATCACTGCCAGCGGAGTCCTTTTCTTTCTTTCTAGTAGGCAATGGATGTGTGTGTGTGTATGTTTGCACGCGCGTGTGTGCTAAAGTGATTGACGTGTCCTGCTCGTGTTGTAATTTGGCTATGCGTAGTCTTTTTGATTGTTGAACTTGCTACCACTGTGACCCTGTCTCGAGGAATGACATTCCTTCATTGTAAAGATCTTAACCCTTCTCTTTCTCTCGTGGCTACCTCGCACGGCTCTTGCACAACAATGGTTGCAATGGTTACAAAGGGGGGTGACCTTCAGCCAGGTTGTTTGGCTGATCGGCTGCTGACTGGTCTCGGCCATCCACAAATAAATCCATAAGCTCAGAAAGAAAAAGCTTTCTTGCACAACAATAGTAGCAGCACATATACTTAAGCTCAGGGTTATAACATCCTCTCCTATTTTATGCTGGTAGGCTAGTAGTGCTTACGCTGTCTGCATCTTTCAGAGTTTACAGAGTTTGTTAACTCTGCATCATTCTTCTTAGCTTAGGGTAAACTTATAAACTTACATTCGGGTTTACAAATCATGGTAACCGGCACCATGGAGGTGCTCACGTCGCAGATGAGTTTGCTCCAGCTGCAGGATATTGATTGCGCTTGGTGTTGTGTACAAGGTTTACAAAAATCACGTCGCAGATGAGTTTGCTCCAGCTGCAGGATATTGATTGCGCTTGGTGTCGTGTACAAGGTTTACAAAAATCACGTTGCAGATGAGTTTGCTCCAGCTGCAGGATATTGATTGCGCTTGGTGTTGTGTACAAGGTTTACAACAATCACGTCGCAGATGAGTATGCTCTAGCTGCAGGTAACTAATTGCGCTTGGTGTCGTGTACGGCATCCTGCTCGTGGAAGGGCAGAAAACTAGCTAGCACTTGTGTTGTCAGCAAGCCAGAAATTACAAATTTCAAGCTCTCCGTCCAACAGTGCCTTCCAGAAAGACCACAAATCTTCATGACCTGGTTTACAAATTTTAAGCTCTCCGTCCAACAGTGCCTTCCAGAAAGACCACAAATCTTCATGACCTGGTTTACAAATTGGTCCTGTCAATGCATGCTTCCTCACTCTGCACAAGCAGTGGACACGCATGATCAATGATGCACTGTACGAATGATGGTGCTACTCTAATACAAGCAACGCACATACAAGCAACACACGTAGCTACAAGCAACGCGATAAGCACAGTTCTTAAAAAAGCAAAAAGACGCGCATACGTATATGCCCTTCTGCTAAAACACAGATAAGTATTTAATTTAACCTGGCTCTTACCTTCCAACCTCATTGCGCAGTAGCGGCGGATATTAAGCAAGCCAAATGCAATCATAGCCACTCCGACCCAGCAGCCACGCCCACAAGAAACCCGACATACACATACCAAACTAGTCTGCCAATAATGCAAGAGGAGCTGCCCGCAATAGCCTAGCAGGTGGCTCTGCCAATCCACACCCCCTGGCTATAATGAAACCAAGAAGGGACATAAAACCAAACAAACAGGATATACATCTGATCGAAATTAAGGACTGTGTAGACTCTTCCCCTAGTACTCAACAAGCATAAAAGGCACGGGAACAACATAAGCTGCAAATGCCTCGCTTACTCGGACACCGTAAGACCCTTCACACTACTATCCTGCTAGGAGCAACAGGCACCATCTACAGCAGCCACACAAGGAACCCACTCCACAGCCTCGGAGTCACTGGCCTAAATGCAATCTAGTGCCCCATGGAAGCCCCTTTGGATCTAGCTAGTGCCCTGACAGAGCTTGATTTGAATGAGGTGGTCATGCTCACAAACAAGGCAGTCTTGCTCACATCTTTTGATCGGCGCTGTCTGGGGTCAGTTACGTTGCTGTCGGCTAGCAGCCCCCCCCCCCCCCCCAAAAACTCCCTTGCTTGTGACGTTGGTGGAACAAGGGTTCCTGATCAGATGTAAGTTCTCTGTATCAGTGGGCACATGTCCCGCACGTACACAACATTGCTGTATTGGTCCTCAGCAGTAAGTATTATTAATTATTAATATAGGACCCCTAGACATTGTTAGTGGTATCCCTCAATCATGCTGGCTGTGTCATCGCTACCAGCGGAGTCTTTTCATTTTTTAGAATGGTAATAGGAGCAGTGGATACTTCTTTTATCTTGGCCGCGCGTGGTGCACCAGCTTTTCTGTTTCTTGCACAAGTTAAGCCTGTGCACCTAAATCCGCATTCAGACCCTGGGCGGTGACACCCATGTCCACAAAAATCCTTTCAGATCCTTTTGCCTCTACTACTCGAAGGATACAACATTATGTAGACCGGTATGTCTTGTGACGAATAAATTAGGTGTTGTTACCCCTGCTGGTATAAAGCAAGTCAGTCACGGATGAGCTAAGTTTGGGCACACCGGTAAGGGGTGCTCTAACTTGCTGTTTACACTTAATTTGCATACTATTGAAGGGGAATCTGGGTTTGGAGCACCCTGCAGACGCACAGTTGAATGACTGTGCGTCAAGAGGAGACATAAGAAGCCATCGCACCTTTTCTGCTTTAGGTCCGCCTCAATAGTAGGCTTAGTGCCATTGGTAATACTTTGTGGAAGGGGTGTCCAGGCTGATCTCAATTTGCAGTCTCGTCCACGTCCACGTGCCTGCTGAACTGCTCAATTGACAACACCTGTGCACACGCGAAAAAGAAAAAACTACACAGGAACTAAAAAACCACATTAATGAAGGAAAAGGAGCCACTTCAGTACCGGATACCGTAAAAATTTTGCACCTGTGTACATGTGACAAACTGTTCGTAGTAAGTACGTAATCTTATTTTCACAGGCAAGGTCCTGCCTGCTATTTTGCACCAGAAAAACAACAAACTCCATCTCTTCCTTCATGGGCTTATTTTACTATAACAGGCGTGCACCAGTCATACTTCCTGACTGAAGGCCTTTTCCTTGTAGACCCCGTAAAGCAAAGCAGCTAGGCGTACTACTCCCATACTAGAATTAATTGCACGAATCTGAAGCATAGGATGATGGGTTTTTGGAGGGACGATGAGTTGGTGGATCCTGACGTGCACATTGAAGTCAGTTCTTCAGGTCAGATCCGGTCAGGTTAGGGCCACTTATCGTTCTTGGTTTTCCATCCCTTTTTCATGTGATGAACGTATGCATGCCGACTACTGTGCCACAGTATTTTCTGAGAATACTCTCGATCTGCCTGTCCAAATATGTTATGCGCAATCATTGTCGCATGGCATTAAGCTCCGCTTGCGTGCGCAAACTTTAAAAATGGAGGACGAGGGTTTTAGCCATCCCACGCCTCCGAACGTCTCCGCGCAGCAACGTGGCTTAAAGGCAGTCCTCGCGTATGTGACCTGTTCCCGGCCCTGGTGAGGTGCCCTGGTGAAGTTGAATACGTCCAAACGAGGTGCATGCTCTTTTGTGAGCTAAGAAAAATTTCTTCTACACCTTCAAGTTATTTTGAGGACTCTCATCAGCCCAACCCTATTTGCTGCAGCAGGTCAAAAAATAACTTGTTTTTACTATAAGAGAAAGGAATTTCCTATCTTAGCAGAAAACTAGGCTTGCTTTCTCTTAATTCTGAGCTTATTTCTGAGCTTATGGATTAATTTGAAACTCAACATTCAGCCCACCATGCAGGGTACCGCTGCCGCTCACCCTTTGCTGAACTGCGCCTACAACAAAGGCAAGTATTTACAAGCCTCTCAAAAAAGGGATAGAGTCAACAGGAAAATAAGAGGCTGCTTGACAATGGGAAATGGACACATCCTGGTGAACACAGAACACAACAGGAAACAGAGGGAGAAGGCCACAACGGCCCTTTATATTACGCTATATTACGCGATATTATGCACCCACCACACACAGGAGTATAAGGTAAAATCCTGCAGTTAGTGGTAGTAACAAAACCCACCCCATCACACATACGCACACGCTCACACACACACGCTCACACACACACACACACACACACACACACACACACACACACACACACACACACACACACACACACACACACACACACACACACACACACACACACACACACACACACACATGGCTTGAACAGGACGCGCGCTGCAGATGGCAGTCCTCTCAAGTCAACGTGCAAGGCAATGGAAAGGCTGCGGTTTAGTTGCCTCAATAAGAAGCACAGGGTTCTGCTCAAGGTCCCACTTTCAAATCAAGCAGGGGAAGTTCAAGGCACATGGGTTTTCTCATGAATTCAAAAGCAACTGCTTGCCCTTGCCTATTGTCGAGTGCTACATAATAGATGACCCCCCCCCTTGATTGGTTTTCCCAAAAGCACAGTCACCAAAGTAAGAATGTACACTTGAAGGCACACACAGACACACACAATACGAATTGTGCACACACGTACAAACAAAAAACATGAGCCTACAGCAAGCCAGAAACAAGTTTCAGGTCTGTAATAATTCCGCTCATATATATTCAATGCCAACAATGAGTTTGTGGCTGGTCATTGTTGAGATGTAGATTTTGTAAGTTGTTAGATACATGACTCACACACACAAGCGCGTAAGCATACACACATGCTTGCATGTGCGTACACATGGACACACGAACACACACACAACACACATACATTTGCGTACACATTCATACCCCCCCTCTCACCCTTTCCCTCCCTTCCACACACAATCACACACAATACCGTAGCACAGAAGCAGCCCTCTGTGCGAAAATCTCCATCCCTGTACAATGTATGTCATGAGAAGGCAGCACCTTTCTTGCCACCTTTTCAATTAATAGTTGCAAGTTCTACCTCTGCTAGTCAGTCTGTTGTTGCCTGCTGCTGCTGCTGCTGCTATCACTGCTGGTGGTGGTGGTGCTGCTGCTATCATTGCTGCTGCGATATGTAAGCCACCTAGGAAGCTAATACCCCTTTAAGCTGAACCATTAGTTGGATGATCCTCTGTTGCTTGCTGCATGCTGCTGCTGCTGCTGCCTATCACCCCATGCTTCTGTTGCATAGAGGGGTTCGTATGCGTTTTCAAACGCAGCTGTCACTGGATTTCAAAACGGACCTGATTGGATGACGCTCGGGGGTTGCTCTGCAACAAAGACACAGAGAGAGAGAGGGAGAGAGAGGAGGGAAGAGGGCATACAAGGTGAGCGTCTCCCGTTTGTGTGTGTATGTATGTGTTTGCGCGTGTGTGTGTGTGTGTGTGTGTGTGTGTGTGTGTGTGCCAGATCGCATGTGATTACGTGCTGTGCGTGTCAATTGTGTGGTGCAGAATGTGCATGCAGGTTGTGCGGTGTGAGTACCAAGCCTCACTGGAGAAAACATACATATACGTATATATATAGATACATCCTGCAAGCGGCAGCAAAGTGGATATAGACAAATCCTGAAAGCGGCAGCAAAATGGATATAGACAAATCCTGAAAGCGGCAGCAAAAAAGCATGATTATAGGCTGGTTACGTAGGTGCCACCTCCACAGTGTGGCACGCAACAACATGATTGAAAAGTGGCGAGCTGGTTGTATGGTGCCATCTGCAGTGGCGTGCGGGAGCACAGGTAAAAAGTGGCGAGTTGGTTGTGTGGTGCCATCTGCAATGGCATGCAAGAGCATGATTGAAAAGTGGCGAGCTGGTTGTATGGTGCCATCTGCAGTGGCGTGCGGGAGCACAGGTAAAAAGTGGCGAGTTGGTTGTGTGGTGCCATCTGCAATGGCATGCAAGAGCATGATTGAAAAGTGGCGAGCTGGTTGTATGGTGCCATCTGCAGTGGCGTGCGGGAGCACAGGTAAAAAGTGGCGAGTTGGTTGTGTGGTGCCATCTGCAATGGCATGCAAGAGCACGATTGAAGAGTATTGAAGTGCACGCATCAGATGCAAGCGATGCGTAACGGAGTCCATCCTTTGTCTGTGCAAGCGATGCTTAATGAAGTGCACGCATTATGTGTAGGGTTGGCCAGGACCATATATATACGGTGTATATACAGTATTTTTGGCAGGGAAATCACCAAATGGACGGTCATATATGGTGCATATATATGGTTCTGGCCAACCCTAATCATGTGCAAGCGAGGAGCATGCGTGCTTCCTCCTACCACCAGATGTCTCTACGTAAGTTCATGCCGACATGCATGTGTGTGTGTGTGTGTGTGTGTCACCAACGCCTTTGCCATCAGCTCTACTCTCCAATGCCAACATACATACATAGACATATATGTACATACATACATAGACATGTGTACATACATACATAGACATGCGTACATACATACATAGACATGTGTACATACATACATAGACATATGTACATACATACATAAAATATGTATGTGCACATGCAAGCACATGCAAGAGCACGCGCACGCATTTACACTCTCCCCCCCCAGCACTCACACACACACGCACACTTACACACACCTGTGGGGGGCTGGGAGTCTGTTGCTCCTCTCTGGCCTTCCTCTTGGAAGCGGAGGGTTTCAGAGCAGAGGGCCGTTTGGGAGCGGCTCCCACAAGGCTGTGATGGAAAGGCATGTGTGCTGCGCAGAGAGGATGTGTATATGCATGTGAGTGCATGCGTGTGTGTGCGTGTGCTTGTGTGTGTGTGTGTGTGTGCGTGTGCATGTGAGTGCATGCGTGTGTGTGCGTGTGTATGTGTGTTTGTGTGTTCACGTGTGTGCATGCGTGTGTGCGTGTGTCATTTGGGAGCGGCTCCAACAAGGCTGGGATGGAAAGGCATGTGTGCTGCGCAGGCGGTGTGTGTTTGTGTGTGTGTGTGTTAGTTTGTGTGTGTGTGTGTGAGCGTGTGTGTGCGCGTGTGTGTGAACAATTATTAAGCACGTACACACTCATGCACATGCACATACACGCACACACACACATGTGCGGGCACAAACACATACACATGTACGCACGCGGACACACACACACGCACGCACGCACACACACACACACACAAACACACACCTGAATGTGAAGGTGAACAGCCATTGGGGGGGTTTGTCGTGCTGCTGGCGGTGTCGTTCTCTATCCCCAGACCCGCGGCACTGCTGTTCGGACGCCTGCCTGTGGGTGATGAACTCTCACTGGATTCTCCATTCATCCGAGAAACGGTTTTGGCGTCGACGCTCTTTGTGCGGTTGTGGGGGTGTGGGTTGAGATGGGAGGATCCGTTGTTGCTACTTGTCTCTGTGTGCGTGTGTGTGTATGTGTGTGTACAAGTGTGTGAATGTGTGCGTATGTATGTGTGCGTGTGTCTATGCATGTGCGTGTGTATGTATGTGCGCATGCGCGCGTGTGTGTGTGTATGTATGTGTTTGCATGTGTGTTTGTGTGTGTATGTGTGTGTATGCACGTGTTTCATGTTGCTGCACATAAGTCGCTATAGCCACAGTGCGGTGAAGCTCAAAGTTACTGTGCTTCTATTCCCTATTGGTATGGTTAATGCTGGCCTAAAAATATCCACACTCACACTCACAAACACAAACACAAACACACACACTCATGCACACAAACTCACACAAGCACACGCACACACACCACACCACACCACACCACACCACACCACACCACACCACACCACACCACACCACACCACACCACACCACACCACACCACACCACACCACGCCAATGCTATATAATATAACACGCACACACACAAGAGAGACGTACCAGGGCGCGCAATGGACTCTTTGTCAGTGCCGCCCCAAAGGATTTGTTGCTACGTTGGGGTGGATACATAGAGAGGGTGCCATCGTTACTCTGTGGGCCCTGCGTAGAAGGAGAGAGAAATGTGTGTGTTTTAAAGGGTGGTGGTGCGTCTTTTGCTACGTTGGGGTAGATACATAGAGAGGGTGCCATCGTTACTCTGTGGGCCCTGCGTAGAAGGAGAGAGAAATGTGTGTGTTTTAAAGGGTGGTGGTGCGTCTTTTGCTACGTTGGGGTGAATACATAGAGAGGGTGCCATCGTTACTCTGTGCGCCCTGCGTAGAAAGAGAGAAATGTGTGTGTTTTTAAGGGTGGTGGTGCGTCTCTTGCTACGTTGGGGTGGATACATAGAGAGGGTGCCATCGTTACTCTGTGCGCCCTGCGTAGAAAGACAGAGAAATGTGTGTGTTTTAAAGGGTGGTGGTGCGTCTCTTGCTACGTTGGGGTGGATACATAGAGAGGGTGCCATCGTTACTCTGTGCGCCCTGCGCAGGAAAAGAGAGAGAGAGAGAGAGAGAGAGAGAAATGTGTGTGCTTAAAACATGAGTCCACCAGAAGAATGTGTGTAACAAAAAATATGTGAAGAGGAAGCGTAGCAAGGCGATCCAAAAAGCGAGGTTGTGCACGTGTGTGGCTTGTGTGCAAATGTTTGTGAACATCAATGTACGTGTGTGTGTGTTTGCGTGTGTGTGTGTGTGTATGTGTGTGTGTGTGTGTGTGTGTGCGCGTGCGTGTGTGTGTGTGTGTGTGTGTGTGTGAGAGAGAAAGAG